>Ga0209797_10000760_pt1 | contig 16149 bp, 9 predicted proteins | sample DOMMetBare3Fresh_2_FD_187472 | JGI IMG/M metagenome (GOLD analysis project Ga0209797, IMG submission 187472) | Wetland sediment microbial communities from St. Louis River estuary, USA, under dissolved organic matter induced mercury methylation -... | ecosystem: Environmental > Aquatic >... | reverse complement strand
AGGTTGATATTGGCCAATTTTTCAAGCAAAACAATATTGTCGGGTCTTCGGCTCAACGCCTTTTCAACTATTTCCCTTGCATACTTAACATTCTTTGCTTTCAAAGCCTTATCATAAAGATACGTTAAAGCCTGTAAATTTGCCGGATTAGCTACCAATACATCCAGGAAATGTTTATCCGCCTGTTTTTGATCTCCTTTTATTAAAAAGGTCTGCCCCAGCAACAGGTTTGCTTCCTCAGAGCCTTCTTTGCTCCAGATAACCTTATTTAGCAAGGTTATAGCCTCATCATATTGTTCTTTTACCAGCAATAATCTTGCTTGTAAAACTCTCGCATCATCGTAACTTGAGTTCGCCTCTAAAATTTCGTCGACAATTTTTTTTGATCCTTCAAAATCTTTATTGTCAAAAGCTATTTTTGCCAATAGTGTTTTTGCTGACAGTCCTACAATCGAGTCTTCTTCCAATTCAATTACCCGATTAAGTGCGGTCTTGGCTTCTTCAAAGTTCCTCCTTGCTATCATCCAGTTTGCCAACTCAAGCAATAATCTTGGCTGATCCTCATGTGTTTTCGTAAATTGATGGAATTGTTCGTCAACTTTATTTTTAGCAGTCGCTGCCAAAAAATCAAGCAACAACAGTTTTGGTTGAACGTTATTGGGCTGTGAGTCGACAAGGCCACGTAATAATTCCTCAGCTTCTTTTGTTTTACCGGTCTGCGCGTATATCTTAGCCAGAGTCACTTTAAATTCCTGGTTATCAGGATGTGAAGCGACTAATTTTTGATAACCGGCTATAACGCCGTCTATATTCTTGGCCTTGGCATCCAATTGAATTTTAAAAAAATCCAAGCCAATATTATCAGTATCAGATTTTTTTGCCGCATCTATAAAGGCCATGGCTTGTGTGAAGTCTTCTTTTTCCATATAAATCACAGCCTTCAATGATAAGGCATCGGTATGATTTGGATTTTCCTTTAAGATACTGTCTATAATTTCTAATGCTTTATCCTGTTTCTTTTGCCTGATAAGAACTGAAGCTTTTAATGCGAGAGCTTCCAGATTCCGGTTTGATTCCTTCAAAACAAATTCAGCTTGTTCCATTGCCAAATCAGCTTCGCCAAACAATAGCTGTACTTTACCCAGCTTTAATCTGGCATCAATATAGGTCGGAGCCAGCTCTATGGTTTTTATCAAGTTCTCCCTCATGCCTTTGAACTGCCTGTTTTTTTCATCCAGCAAAGCCATGTAATAATAAGTTTCAGCAGTATCCTTGCTTGACTGACTTGAGGTTTTTAATTCAAGCTTAGCTTTGTCAAACTCACCTTTATTAATGTATTCGATGCCTTTCTGCAGATGCTCTTTAGCGTCTTCTTCCTTATCACACCCTCCGAGTAACAGAAATGTTGAACAGATAGAAACAACTAGTAGCTTTTTATTATTATGAAAAAAATTGAACATTTAATCTAACCTGCAAAAAAATATTTTAAAATGAATTATTTCGTAATGAATTCAACAAGAGTGCCAGAACTTGCCTTTAGAATGAACTTGTGTAAAGTTTAACAGACTTAGAAACAGGACATTCATAAAATCAACTGTATCATTTGTTTGGTAAAGATTCGTCCCGTAGTCGATACTATGCAAACTTGTTATAAATTTTAGTGATGGTTTTTTAACGTAATGCAGAGGGGAATAATAAGTAACTTGTTTAAAATTTACTGCCCAAGAACACGGTCAATAATTTTTATTTGATTTGATTTATGGGTAACCCAATTTTCCCTTTCAGCTAATGCCAGTTGTTAACCAGAGTAGATAAAACAATTAAGCGTCATTAATAAGGCAATCAGCAAAAACACTTTTTTGCATGAATCACAAAAGGCAATGACATTAACTGGCCACATTGAAAACCACAATTGGATCAGTACTTTTATCAATTTATTTTGGCAATGAAAAGAAGTAAAACTTTGACCACACTTAAAAACATCTCATTCAACCTGGTATTTTTAGCGTGCAATTTGAGCGATGGTGAGTTTTTTAAATTGCTTAAATCTTCTGGTTTATAAATAACAAAGTATTACAGCAGCGTATTTTAGACTTTAACAATCAACCTAAAACCACAGCAACCTTTTTTCCAAATGATATAGGTCAATAAAAAAAGCCCTTAAAAGGGCTGTTTTTATTGACCTAAAGCTTTTCATTCCAAGTCATTCAGTAGCGCTTGAGCTATCTTTTTTTGCTCCGCAGTACCTTTTTCGAGTACTTCATAAGCCATGTCTTTAGCCGCGTCCATATCACTCATATCGATATAGGCTTTTGCCAGGTCTAGCTTGGTTTCCAATTCGTCCATATCAGTTAGATCATAAACATCAAGGCCATCCTCCTGATCAATTTCTTGTTCATTTAATTCTGATTTAGGCCTGTCAAGATTAAAGTTTCTATCAAAAGTATCATCGGCGAGACTGACATTTAAAGCAGACGAATTGTCGGTCAAACTGTCGGTAAACTCGTAATTATCAATATCATTGATCCCTTTTGCTTCGATTTCATTTGAGCTGAAATCAAAGTTGAAGGATTCAAATTCATCATTAACCTGGGCATTGCTCAACTTGTTAACAACCTTCTCATGACTGTCGTTTGATTCCTCAATTTTTGGTGCAATATTACTCAAGTCAAAATCAATGCTCTCATTATTTTTCTGCTCATCAATAGCTTCATCTTCAAAGAAACTTAAATCAAAATCTAGCAAACTATCCTTATTTGGGCGTAGTTCTTTAACAGATTCGTTATTTAATGATTCTCCAAAAGTAGATAAGCCGGAAATATTATCCTTATGATCAGTCATTTCCTGTTTTTCAATATCGTGAGATTTAAACAAATTCACACTCTTTTTTTCAAAGTCAAAATCAATGCTCTCATTATTCTTCCGCTCAACAATACCTTCGTCTTTAAAGGAAATTAAATCAAAATCCAACAAACTTTCAGCTTTTTCAGGTGTTTCTTTAACAGCCCTTATATCGAATTTTTCTCCAAAAGAAGATAAGTTTAAATTATTTTCTTTTACCTCATTTACTTCATTCTTTTCAACATTGTTAGATTCAACTAATTTTGGAGCCTCTTTTTCAATATCACTATTATCTTTCGAAGAAAATCCAGCTACTTGAGAGGAAAACAAGGTTGCGTCCTGGCAAATTTCACTTCCCATTGCAGTGACTTTTGCCCAAAATCCGAGATCATCTTTTTTTCCTGCTTGAGCTAATTCGTTGGCATAGGTTTCAAAAGCCTGTTTATTTTGGCTTGAATAAAAAATTTCCAGTAATTTCAATTTGCAATCATCCCGTCCAGGCTGATCTTTAATCACATCTCGCATCAACTCTTCTGCTTGTTGATAACGCCCATAAGCCAAATAAACATCGGCCTCGGAAACCGGGTCTATTTCGCCCTCAGCGGTATCAAATGAGTCAAAGTCACCAAATGTTAGTTCGTTTAAGAAAGAACTTTTTCCTTCTGCATCCACATTTTCAACACTATCTTTTTCACTCGACGAAGACACAAAACCTTTAGACTCATTTTTTTCACCCATAATTAAAGAAGTAAAGAGACTTTCGTTATCGGTTTGTACTTCAAGTTTATGTTTTCGCCACCAAAGCCATCCAAGCAAAGATAATATTCCTCCACCAAAACCGCCGATCCAAAGATAATCACTATAGGATGATGACTCTGGCAAGGGTTCTGGCTTAATAGCCGGCTTGATTTCAGGTATAGCTGGTTTTTGTTGAATCACCGGGTTGGCAACAGTACCGGGTTGCTCTGGCGGTGTTGTCTGAACATTTTCCGGTTGAACGGCAGGCTTAGTCTGTAACTGGTTCTGTAGAGCCGCAAGCTGCTGGTCTTTTAAAGCAATTATTTGTTGCATCATGGCCAGCTGCTTTTCAAGTTCTGCTACTTTAGCTTGAATTGCATCATTTACTGGATTAACAGTGCTTACAGCCTCCTTTTCGACTGTTTTAGCCGTAACATCATCGGCTTTCTTTTTAGCGGTTACTTGCTCATTTTCTGGCGTTATAGTTGCTTTCTCAGCAACATCCGCTTGTGTAGGAGCAACTAACGTTAACTGATTATCGGGGGTATCTTTTTTATCAGTTACTGTTTCAACAGGGGCGGGCGCTAAACGGTTTTTCCAGGTTTTGGTTTGCCGGTTGTATTCGGCTAATGCCTGCTTCCTGGAAAACTTGAGAACCACCTCTCTTTCTGGGATTTTCAGTTTTTTTCCAGCCAACAACGCATGCACATTTTCCTTATAAAAAGCACGAGGATTTTTTTCATACATCGCGATCATCATTTGTTCAACAGATACGCCCTCCTGCCTACTGGCCCTTTCCGCTATCTTCCAAAGTGTATCGTTTCTTTGGGTAGGGCCATATTCACTCGCACCGCTTACACTATCTCCTGCACTTCTCTGCGGCCTCTGTTTTGGTTGACGTTGCTGAATAAAGGCCCGTTCAGGTTCATAATTTTCGTAATCGGTTAAAACGGGCGCGGTTGCATGTTTATAGACTGCCGGAGGATCTAAGAGAACGGTAAATTCACGATACAAACTCCCTTTAGGCCAGCTGACTTCAAGTAATAGGTCCAGAAAGGGCTCTTTTACTGCTTCTCTTGAACTGAGTTTAATTATGAGAGACCCATTAGGGCGGACAATGGTTGAAAATTTTATTTTCGACAGGAAAGAAGCCCATGGCACACCAGCTTCATCAAACTTATCAGGCGGCGCTAAATTTACTTTTATGTCAGATGCCTTCTCACCCGCCGATACAACCAATGAAATTTCTGCATCCAGATTCTGATTAAGTGCTGAGTGCAATTTAATGTCACCAATCCCTAACGAATACCCACTGACTGGAGCCAGTAACGATACTACAGCTAAAGTTTTAGTTAAATTGCGCACTCTTCTCTCCTTCAAATTATTTTCCACAGTCTCTTACTTCAACAACTGAATACAAAGTTAATCATAGCTTAGATATAATTTTTTACCAGTACTTCAGCTATTTGTACGCTGTTTAATGCAGCTCCTTTGCGAACATTATCACCCACTACCCACAAATCAATGCCTTGGGGATGCGATATATCTTCTCTTATACGACCAACAAACACATCATCATGACCCGATGATTCGGTTACCGCCGTTGGGTAACCGCCATTTTTTCGCTCATCCATAACAGTGACGCCAGGTGCTTTTTCTAGCAAGTCTTTAACCGCTTCGGCAGTTATTTTTGTACGCGTTTCAATATGCACAGCTTCGGAGTGACCGTAAAAAACAGGTACTCGTACAGCGGTTGCATTGACCATAACGCTGTCATCGCCCAGGATTTTTCGGGTCTCCCAAACCATCTTCATTTCTTCTTTTGTGTAACCATTATCCATAAACACATCAATTTGCGGCAAAACATTAAAAGCAATTTGCTTGGGATAGACGCTGGATGTAATAGGTTGCAAGTTAAGAAGATTGGCAGTTTGTTTACCTAGTTCCTCTATGGCTTCTTTACCTGTGCCGGAAACAGCTTGATAAGTACACACATTAATCCTGACTATGCCGACTGCATCATAAATGGGTTTTAACGCTACCAACATTTGGATGGTTGAGCAATTAGGATTTGCAATAATACCGCGATTTTTATAATCGGCAATTTTCTCCGGATTGACTTCTGGCACTACCAGAGGGATATCCTCGTCATAGCGAAACTGTGAGGTATTATCGATAACGACACAACCGGCCGCTGCGGCCTTCGGTGCATATATTTCTGAAACAGCTGCGCCAGGAGAAAATAAACCAATTTGAGCTTTAGAAAAATCGAAAGTTGCTAAATCTTCTACTTTCAACGAACCACCTTTAAAAGGAATTCGTTTGCCGGCTGAATTACTGCTTGCTAGCGCATATACCTCACCCAACGGAAAGTTGCGTTCTTCCAAAATGGACAGCATGGCTTCGCCCACTGCGCCCGTCGCGCCAACAACTGCAACGTTATAAACTTTACTCATCAATTGATAACCTTTTATTTAAATCGAAAACAACCACATCAAAAATTTATAATGTGCTGACTTTTTTCATATCTTCTGAATGAATATCAGCAACAGAGAATATTAGCATTTTAATGCATTACTTACCGCATTTTCCATCCTTCCAGTCAGCCGCTTATCCGAAATAAAAAGAGGTGTTATATTTTTTATTTTCATAGTCCTTCAAGACAATTGTATTTTTTTAACTGGATTATATCGATCAACCTGGCGCCAGTGTATTCAGCCCAGAATTGCAAAAACTTTGTTAGTTATTTCATTCACACTACCTATCCCTGCAATCGAATAGAATTTTACCTGTTGGTCTAATGCGGAATAATAGTCGACCAAAGGCTTAGTTTGTTCATGATATACGCTGAGTCGTTTACGCACTGTTTCTTCTTTATCATCATCCCGTTGAATCAACATTTCTCCGGTAACATCGTCAATACCATCAACTTTGGGTGGATTAAACTCAACATGATAAATGCGCCCGGATTCTGGGTGTACCCTTCTACCCGCCATACGCTTAACAATTTCCTCATCCGCGACAGCAATTTCAATAACGGTATCAATCTTAACTTTCATTGCGTCAAGCCCTTCAGCCTGAGCAATCGTACGAGGAAAACCATCCAATAAAAAGCCATTGGCACAATCAGGTTGTTCAATTCGTTCTTTAATCAAACCCAATATAATTTCATCGGAAACCAGGCCGCCCGAATCCATTACTTGTTTTGCTTGATGGCCAAGCGTCGTGCCTTCGCGAACTGCTGCACGCAGCATGTCACCCGTTGATATTTGCGGAATAGCATATTTTTTGGTAATAAACTGAGCTTGGGTTCCTTTACCTGATCCAGGACTCCCTAACAGAATGATGCGCATAAAATGTCTCCGTTGTGTCGCTACGACATATTTTATATAAATTACAAATAGTTAAGTAGCGATAAAAATAAAAAAACCGTAAAGCTTAATAACTGAATAAAAGCATAATTGGTCATTTTATAACACAACATATTTAATCTCTTGTAAAAATGCAATTATTTCCCTATTCTTATGCGGTTTACTACAATCAGGAGAATAAATAATGCGTGTTGAAGATTTAATGAAATCAAAAGTGTTTACAGTCGAGCAACACGACTTGATTGACCGGGTCTTTTTTTTAATCCATTACGAAAAAGTTCGTCACATACCTGTTGTTGAAAAAGGCAAAGTTATCGCGATCGTATCAGACAGAGATTTGTATAAAGCATTGGGGCCGAAAAACAACTCTAACGCAATTGAAGCAGCACCCGGAAAAAGTGCTGCAGAACTGCATGTTATTCCTCAAAAAGTTCAACACATTATGCGTCGGCATGTATTGACTGTTAACCCTGACACCTATGCATCAGAAGCGGCAGGGATAATGGCCGATAATCGAATTGGCGCCTTGCCGGTCGTGGATAAGGATAACAAATTAGTTGGAATAATCTCTGCAACAGACATACTCCGGGTATTTTCAAAAATCGAAAAATCGAGTGAAAAAAGAGAGCAAAGAATATCCGCTGGCACCAGCCATACTTAAAGCCCTTTTATTCACCGCAACAAAAAAGTCCCGTAATGGGACTTTTTTGTTTTTGTCAGACGAATAATTTTGCCAAATGAGGAGTTACTTTCACAACTCAAGCCCAGTTAAAGTTAATCATCATTAAATACAACATTTTACAGTTCACAAAAACCAAAACGGTATCCTGTGAGAGTTTATTTCAGCATCAACTAATTAACCAGTAGTGAAATATGCGAATAATTTCCCCAGTAGAGCTTGGCAATTTAACCCGTCAAGATTTAAGATAAAGATAAACCCCTTGCAGAATATATTGGATATTTATAATGAGTAACATTCTTAAACTTTTTCAAGATTCTTCTTCCTTACAAGGCAGCAACGCCAGTTTCGTTGAAAACTTGTATGAACGGTTTTTGGAAGACCCTGAATCTGTTGAGCCTAGCTGGCAAAAACAATTTAATAGCATTCACCGTGGAGCCGCTTATGAAACCCCTCACAGCCCTATTGTAGACCGCTTTGCTCAACTTGCTGTTAAATCTCAAGGTAGGCTGGCCCAATTACAGGGCTTTACCGAAGAAAGTGTAAAAAAACAGGCCGCCGTTTCACGGCTTGTTAATCATTACCGCGTTCGCGGCCATCAAATTGCCAACAATAATCCCTTAGGTAAAACCACCCCCCCACCTCCTGATATGGATCCGGCCTATTACGGCCTTTCTGAGCCGGATATGGACACCCTGTTTGATACAGGTGCACTTTACGGTGATGTTGATCGATTACCCTTACGCGACATTATTGCCAATCTGAAAGAAATTTACTGCGGTAGTATCGGCTCTGAGTATATGCACATTGTTGATACTCAAATTAGACGCTGGTTGATAAGCCGTTTGGAAATCTCTAAAACCAACTTAACACTGGACCCCGCTAAAAAATACTGGATTTTAAAACTACTGACTGCGGCCGAAGGCATAGAAAGTTATTTACACAATAGATTCGTCGGCCAAAAACGATTTTCTCTTGAAGGGGGTGAATCTCTGATTCCAATTCTGGATGAATTAATTCAGAGTTCCGGAGATAAAGGTGTTAAGGAAATTGTTATCGGAATGGCGCATCGAGGCCGCTTAAATGTTTTGGTCAATATCTTGGGCAAAAGCCCTGCCAGTTTATTCGATGAATTTGCTGGTACATCTACTTTATCGCCCGGTGTCAGTTCCGGGGATGTAAAATATCACATGGGTTTTTCCTCAGATATTGCTACGCCTGGCGGCCCTGTACATTTATCGCTGGCATTTAACCCATCGCATTTAGAGATCATCAATCCGGTTGTTGAAGGTTCAGTGAAAGCTCGCCAGGACCGCGCCGGAAAAGATGGCATAAGTACGGTTATTCCGGTTTTAATTCACGGGGATGCCGCCTTTTCGGGGCAAGGTATCGTCATGGAAACCCTCAACATGTCTCAAACCCGGGCTTTTTCTACGGGCGGAACGGTACACATCGTCATCAATAATCAAATTGGCTTTACCACCAGCAACCCGCTTGATGCGCGTTCAACTTTATATTGCACAGATGTTGCCAGCATGATCCAGGCGCCGGTTTTTCATGTCAATGGTGATGATCCTGAAGCCGTTATATTCGTAACGAAACTCGCTCTCGATTACCGGATGACTTTCAATAAGGATGTGGTCATAGATCTTATTTGCTATCGACGTCTTGGCCACAACGAAGCTGACGAGCCTGCAACTACCCAGCCCGTGATGTATAAAAAAATCCGTAAGCACAAAACCACACGGAAACTTTATGCCCAACAACTTATTAATGAAGGAATTATTAATGAAGAACAATCTGCAAAAATGGAACAGGATTACCAGAAATTGCTGGACGACGGCCAGGTTGTATCAAGACCCGTGTTGGAAAACCCAAACTATTCGTACACCAATCAATGGAATCAATACCACAACAAAAGCTGGAACACTTTCTGTAACACAGCCATAACAATGGAACAACTGCGCTTATGTAATGACAGAATGCAGCGACTACCCGCCGGTTTCGAATTGCATCCAAGAGTCGCCAAAGTCATGGATAACCGGCGCAAAATGGCGGCGGGTGCCATGCCTTTGGATTGGGGATTTGCTGAAAACCTGGCTTATGCCAGCCTCATTTTAGAAAAATACCATATCCGTTTGACAGGTCAAGACGTGGGTCGCGGTACATTTGTTCACCGCCATGCGGTATTACATAACCAGATCAATAATAAAACATATACACCGATTAAACATTTGGACAAAGTTCAAGGCCGTGCTCAGATTTTTGATTCCCTGTTATCTGAGGCGGGCGTATTAGGTTTCGAATACGGCTACAGCACAACCATGCCAGATGCACTGGTTATCTGGGAAGCCCAATTTGGCGATTTTGCCAATGGCGCTCAAGTCGTCATCGATCAATTTATCAGTTCAGGAGAAACCAAATGGGGTCGATTGTGCGGGCTGGTTATGTTGTTACCGCATGGTTTTGAAGGCCAAGGCCCTGAACATTCATCTGCCCGGCTGGAACGCTATCTGCAACTTTGTGCTGAACATAATATCCAGGTTTGCAACCCAACCACGCCAGCGCAAATATTCCATTTATTACGCCGCCAATTAATACGTCCGTATCGAAAGCCGCTCATCGTTATGAGTCCTAAAAGCCTGCTACGACATAAACTCGCGGTATCGACACTGGAAGATCTGACAAATGGACAATTCCAGCCTGTCATCGGCGAGCAGGATGATATTAATCCAAAAAAAGTGACCCGACTTGTGTTATGTGCGGGTAAAGTATATTACGATCTACTGGAAGCGCGTCGCCATGATAACCTTAAGCATGTCGCTATCGCCCGTCTCGAACAACTTTACCCTTTCCCCGATGAATTATTTAAAGCGGAAATAGCAAGATACCCTCATTTGGAAGATTTCATCTGGTGTCAGGAAGAGCCTAAAAATCAGGGCGCCTGGTATCACTCCAAACATCACTTTACCGACAATCTGCAAGCCTCAATCAGCATAACTTATGCCGGACGTGAAGCATCCGCAGCACCGGCTGTTGGCAAGTTCCACGTTCATATAGAACAACAAAAAGCTGTCGTTCAATCGGCCTTATACGGCAAACCTTCAGGAAAATAACATGAGCATTGAAGTCCTAGTTCCCAATCTACCCGAATCTGTTTCTGACGCAACGTTAATTACCTGGCACAAACAAGCCGGTGATTTTGTCAACAAGAACGAAAATTTAGTTGACCTTGAAACGGATAAGGTGGTGCTTGAAGTTACTGCACCTGAATCGGGCATACTCAGCCAAATTCTAAAGGAAAACGGCGCTATCGTCACCGGCGGAGAAGTACTGGCAATATTAGAATCTGAAACTGCTCAAGATAGCCCGGTAACCGTAAATAAAACAACATCCGTTATAACACCCGAACATAACGATGAAGATATGCCGTTAAGTCCTTCAGTTCGCCGATTGATCCACGAGAATACCCTGGACCCTTCTGTGATAAAGGGCACTGGAAAAAGTGGCCGACTCACAAAAACTGATGTGCTGGATCACCTTAACAAACAAGCGCCAATACCCCTTACGACGCAAAATAAACCAAATGCATCCGCAGAGACGCAAACTTTTACGTCTCTTCAAGCCAAGCCGGAAACAGCCAAACCAATAGAACCGACAACCGTTGCATCTAATCTTAGGCCGGAACAACGAGTTGCGATGACCCGCTTGAGGGCAAAAGTAGCCGAACGTTTGTTACAAGCTCAACAAAACGCAGCCATGTTGACAACTTTCAACGAAGTCAACATGCAAAATGTGATTGATCTTCGTAACCAATACAAAGCCAGATTCGAACAAAAACACGCTGTTAAACTGGGTTTTATGTCATTTTTTGTCAAAGCCTCAATCGAAGCTTTAAAGCGCTTCCCTGCCATTAATGCCTCCATTGATGATAACGATATTATCTATCATGGCTACTACGATCTGGGCATTGCTGTCAGCACACCGCGCGGCCTGATTGTGCCGGTATTACATGATGCCGATCAACTCGATTTTGCCGGTATTGAAAAAAGCATTGCCGATTTCGGAGAAAAAGCAAGAGCAGGCACATTAACCTATGAAGACCTTAAGGGCGGTACGTTTACCATTACCAACGGTGGCGTGTTTGGTTCAATGCTATCTACCCCCATACTTAACCCGCCTCAATGCGCTATTTTAGGTATGCACGCCATTAAGGAACGAGCTGTTGTTGAAAACGGTCAGATCGTTATCAGACCGATTATGTATCTGGCTCTTTCATACGATCACCGCCTGGTTGATGGCCGCGAAGCTGTACAATTTTTAGTCACCATAAAAGAATGCCTGGAAGCTCCCGCCCACCTACTTCTTAACATTTAAGACCATGAAAAAAAAGCAAACACACTACGATGTCATCGTTATCGGCGCAGGACCTGCCGGTTTTGCCAGTGCTATTCGCTGTGCGCAGCTTGGATTAAAAATCGCCTGCATTGATAACTGGCGCAATAAAAAAGGCCAAAGTCAATTAGGTGGCTCTCACCTCAATACTGGAGGCGTTGCCTCCATGACCTTGCTTGAGTCCGCAAAAATATTCCATCAGCTAGGCCACGAAATAGCAAAACACGGCATTCATGCCGGCGCTATTTCGATGGATTTACCGCTAATGATCCAACGTAAAGATAAAATCATTGACGAAATCGGCCACAAAATGGCTGACTTATTCGCGCATCACAAGATAGACCACATCCAGGCAAAGGCCCAATTACTGAATGCGCGGCAAGTGGAAATCACAGCCCTGGATACTCAATCGCATTCAATACTTGATGCCGAACATATTATTTTGGCCACTGGCTCAACCCCCATTAAATTACCCTGCGCCCCAATAGACAACGAATTTATTATTGACTCCATTGCCGCCTTAAATCTTGACACGGTACCCAAAAAACTAGCCATTATCGGTGCTGGCGTGGTTGGTCTTGAATTAGCGAGCATCTGGAGTAGACTCGGTGCGCAAACCATATTACTGGAAGCACAAGAAAACTTTTTGTCCTTAGTCGATCAACAAATTTCAAGTGAGGCTTATCGCGTTTTCCTCCACCAGGGACTGGATTTACGCTTGGGCGCCCGCGTCATCTCAGCAAAAAAAGGCAACAAAAAAGTAACAGTAGACTATCAAGATCAGCAAGGCACTCACACCCTACGCGTTGACAAGCTGATCGTTGCCAGTGGTCGAAAACCCAATTCCGGAGAATTAGCGGCACCTGAAGCCGATTTATTGCTTGATGAAAACGGTTATGTTTATGTTGATAATACCTGCAGGACAAATCTACCTGGCGTTTATGCCATTGGTGATTTGACCTTACTTGGACCTATGCTGGCACATAAGGGCATAGAGGAAGGCGTATTCGTTGCCGAACTCATTGCCGGATTTCATAACCCTATCAATTACGATAACCTCCCCAGCGTTATTTATACCGAACCTGAAATTGCCTGGGTGGGTCAAACCGAACAGGCTTTGCGTGCCACAGGTGAAACCATCAAAACCGGCATCTTTCCGTTAACCGCAACGGTTCGTGCACAAGCGATGGGCAAAACCGAAGGCATGGTTAAAATCATTGCTTCCGGCGCAAACGACAAGATACTCGGCATTCATATTATCGGAGCACAAGCCTCTGAACTGATAGCCGAAGCGGTATTGGCAATGGAGTTTTCCGCTAGCAGCGAAGACTTGGCCAGAACCATTCATGCACGCCCTACCTTATCGGAAGCAGTTCACGACGCGGCGCTTGCGCTCAAAGAACGGGCATTTCATTTGTAGGAGTGTGAGTGATTAGGACTCCATATACGGTTTAAACACAATTTTGAAAACCTTTTCTCCGTTCTAAAACCTCCTTAAATAATTGAAGCATAAGGATTAGCCGGGTTATTGCAGCCCCGTATAGGTTAATTTAAGGGTATTTGGGTATAAATAACGATACTTTATGGAGCATAATTCAGGATGACATTCCGGACGAATCTGGCAACAGCAAGCGCATCTCCTATTTTATGCTCGCCAATGAGAATGAGTTGCTAAGTCATGGGCTACCGTTTTATATAACCTTCGGTGACGACGAACCGCTGCATGACATCATTATGGCAGCCGACAACAACTATACTGATCTGGATAGTCCTTTTAAAGGTGGAGATGAACTGGCTTTTTTTCCGGCGGTTACTTGAGGTTAGAATGGGGAATACTAGAATCGAAAACGTTGATCTGGAAAAAGAGCTGCTACCCTCAGAGCAAGCATGTTGGATGTTAATATACGCCAATGGCCATAACACAATTTGACTTGAAGAGGCTTGGAAGGTGTTGATAGAAAAAATGGGCTTGTTTGTTTTAACGCTGATTTTGGTGTTTATTAGTGTCGCGCAGGCGACCACAATTTCCCCGCTATATAGGCCTTTACCGGGGCTTACTTCCAAACAATTAGCCGTTATTGTTAATGATGCGGATCCATTAAGTGTGCGCATTGCCAGTTATTACCAAAGTAAACGGCAGATTCCGCAGGCAAATATCATTCATATTCGGTTCGATGCAAGTTCTGATGACTTGTCACAAAACGAGTTTGCAGCGCTAAAGCAGCAGGTGGATGAACAAACGCCAGAACAGGTGCAAGCATTTGTATTGACTTGGCTAAAGCCTTTTCGGGTAGATTGTATGTCGATTACTACAGCCTTTGCTGCGGGTTTTGATCAAAAATTTTGTGCGAAGGTCTGCGAGGAAAGCCGTAAAAGTCCGTATTTTGCATCCGATAGTCAAAAGCCATTCACTGATTTTCGCTGGCGCCCGACGATGACTTTAGCAGGACACTCTTTTGAAGAAGTTAAACGCTTGATTGATCGGGGTATTTCTGCTGATTTCACCCGTCCTCAAGGTTCGGCGTATTTATTAAAAACGACCGATCAGGCCCGAAGTACAAGGGCTGTTTTTTTTCCTGAAGTCCAAAAGGCATTCGCGGGACTATGGCCCGTTCATTACCTGGAACAGAACACCCTTGAAAAAAAATCCGATGTTATGTTTTATTTTACCGGTTTGGTGCAGGTGCCCGATATTGACAAAAATACTTATTTACCAGGCGCTATCGCCGATCATTTAACCTCTAAGGGAGGGATATTGACGGGTAGCGATCAAATGAACATACTGGACTGGATAAAGGCGGGAGCGACTGCAAGCTATGGTGCAGTCGTTGAGCCCTGTAATTATCCGGCCAAATTTTCCCATCCTGGGGTGTTGCTACATTATTACTTACGCGGCAATACGCTGATTGAGGCTTACTGGAAAAGTGTTTGGGAGCCGGGGCAAGGCATTTTTGTCGGCGAGCCACTGGCCCAACCTTTTGCTTCTCCACCGAAAAAACAAATACACTAACCAGCAACTGCTATAACAGTGGCATTTCCGCTATTGTGTTATAGCGGACAATACTTAAGGAGATCTCTTCCTGGGTCTCTTCCACGCCCTTTATGCGGTCGACTTTGGAGATCATTCCCATAATCTTGTTCCAACGCTCCAAAATAATATCAGCTTAACCTGCTCTATGAAGTAATACTCAGCTAATCGATAATTTAGCATTTTTCTCCAGACATGAATGGAGCATCGTCTCTATAACGGTTACCAAATCTTTACCCTCAACATGAACTAACGATACTCTGTTACAAATACAATAGTCAGTAGCCCATTCATCCCGGCTATTAAAAACAATCGTATCGAACAAAAGGATTTTTTGCCTTTTCCATCAACTCCAACCAGCGTATGCTAATAACTTTAGCTAGTGCGCGTATCCATCAACTTAACGATCATAAAAACGAAATTATCGCCCAGAATGAAAGATGCTTTTTCCTTGTAAGCTGAAAGTCGCCTTCAGTAGTCAATCAATTGATGTCCACTTCATGAGATTTGCCACAAAGAACACGAAGATAAACCATTAAGCCAGTTCGCCTGCACATCATGTATGGTAACTGAACGTAAAAATGACTAGGAATAAAGCGCCAATGGGTCATAGATGCGTAAAGTGCAAGCCTGCGAAAGTTGTCAATTTATCTGGTACTTTACTTAGATTACAATAACATCAAGGTTGGAAACTATGATTGAAAGGCTAAAATCATGAACAAGAATGCTATCCCCAGAATTGCAGGCTATAGACAACTGAAAAAATTGCGAACTGCATTAGCAATTTCACAGGGTACGAAACTAATATCAACTCTACAACAAGAGGCTGAAGGGACTGTCTCGCATGATCAAACGAAACGCGTCACTTATCTGACAGAACTCTTTTCTCGTATCCACAGGGAAATATTCCAAGATTGGAAGGAACAACCCACCGTTTGCCATCGTCCGGGCACTATGACTGACGCAGATAAAAGAAAAGAGTTTCGTGAAACAATAGAACGCTTGGTTTTAGATGGCGATGGCAATAAAGATTCGGCAATTTTTGATAATAATGGCTTTGTTATCAGAACTGAAAACATTGCTGAAAGACTGGCCAG
>Ga0209797_10000759_pt1 | contig 16167 bp, 6 predicted proteins | sample DOMMetBare3Fresh_2_FD_187472 | JGI IMG/M metagenome (GOLD analysis project Ga0209797, IMG submission 187472) | Wetland sediment microbial communities from St. Louis River estuary, USA, under dissolved organic matter induced mercury methylation -... | ecosystem: Environmental > Aquatic >... | reverse complement strand
CAGGTCGAACGGCGGCGGCTTGTCGCCCTTGAGGTAGTTGCCGACGACGTAGTTCCAGACCAGGTCGTTCGGGCGCAGGAAGCTGAAGGTGGTGGCCAGTTCCTTGCCATGCAGCAGCCCGGGCCCCTGGGGCGCCTGCGGCCCGATCGTGGCCTCGCGCAACTGGACCGCGGGTTCGTCGATGAACAGGTCGAGCACCCCGGTGTTGGAGAAGTCCAGCAAAGTCGTCAGCAGCGTCACGCTCGCGGCCGGCTGTTCGCCGCGCGCTGCCAGCACCGCCAGCGCGGTGGCGAGGATCGTGCCGCCGACGCAGAAGCCCAGCGTGTCGATCTGCGCCTGGCCACTGATGACCTGCACCTCGCGGATCGAGCGGATCGCGGCGTGCTCGATGTAGTCGTCCCACGTCTTGCTGGCGAGCGTCTTGTCCGGATTGCGCCAGCTCACGACGAAGGTGCGATGACCCTGGCCGACGGTGTAGCGGATCACCGAGTTGTCGGGCTGCAGATCCAGGATGTAGTACTTGTTGATGCACGGCGGGATGAACAGCATCGGCCGCTCATGCACCTTGGCCGTCGTCGGCTTGTATTCGAGCAACTGGAACAGCTCGTTCTCGAACACCACCGCACCCTCGCTGGTGGCCACGTTGCGCCCGACCTCGAACATCGTCTCGTCAGTCTGCGAGACACGGCCCTGCTGGACATCGCCCCACAGGTGCGCAAGGCCCTGCGCGATGCTCTCGCCCTTTGTTTCGAGCGCCTTGCGCTGCGCCTCGGGGTTGAGCGCCAGGAAGTTGCTCGGGCTGGCGGCATCGATCCATTGCTGCACCGCAAAGCGAACGCGCGCCTTGGTCTTGGCGTCGCCTTCTATGGCGTCGGCCATCTTCATCAGGGTGCGCGAGTTGAGCAGGTAGGTCTGCGCTGCCAGCGCCGATGCGGGATTGGCCGCCCAGTCACTGGCCGCGAAACGGCGATCGCCGATCTTCGAAGGTTCCCCCGGGTCTGCGTGCATGAAGCGCTTGACCGCGCCATTCCAAAGCGTCGTGGCCTCATTCACATACTCGGTCTGCAACTCGCTGAGGGCATGGGGCGGCAGCTTGAGACCGGACACCGATGCCAGCATGTTGCTGACCGCTTTGCCGAAGGCTTGCGCATCGCCACCGCCGGGGGGCATGTTCTTCATCGGGGACATCTCCTCTGCCGCTGGCAGTTCTCGGGAACAATGCCATTTTTACGCCGAATCGCTTACCGAATCATGACCCCGGGGGCTTTTGCTTCGGGATACGCAGGATCACCCGGATGTTGTACCTCGTTGCCATCGGTTGGATGTATGTCGTGGTGATGGTCGCCGTGGCCGAAGCCGCGGCGCCGCAGGGCTCGCTGTTGGGCGCCTTGTTCACGTTGCTGGGCTGGGGCGTGCTGCCGCTGTCGATCGTGTTGTACATCCTGGGCACGCCAGCCCGGCGGCGCGCACGGCGCGCCGCCGAGTCAGCGCCCGTGCAGCCAGACAGCAGCAGCCATGCGGCCAGTGACGCCGTCGCGCCGGAACGAAAAGAACCGTGAGGCGTCCTCGACGGTGCACCCCTGGCCGCCGCTGATGCGGCGGACGCCCGCCGCGCGAAGCCGGTCGCGTGCCAGGCCCGGCAGGTCGGCGAGCCAGCGCTGATCACCGTCCGGACGCCGACGGGGCAGGAAGTGCGCTGCCGCGACGGTTCCGAAGGCGTCGAGCACGTCGGGGCCGACTTCGAAGCGGCGCGGACCGATGCATGGGCCGAGCCACGCCCAGAGATCCTGAGCGTCACAGGATGCAGCCTCGCACAGCGCCTGCACGGTGGCCTCGAGCACGCCGGCCGCCAGGCCGCGCCAGCCGGCGTGAGCCGCGCCGACGCCGCGCCCCGGCGGCGCCGCGAACAGCACCGGCAGGCAGTCGGCCACCATCACCGTGCAGGCGATGCCGGGCTCGGTGGTGATTGCCGCGTCGGCGCGATCCGGGCCGGAATACCCGGGGGCCAGGCGCAACACGTCGCGCCCGTGCACCTGCGACAGGTAGACCGTCGGCACGCCGATCGCCGCCTCGAAACGGCGCCGGTTCTCGACGACGGCCGCGGCATCGTCGCCCACCGCACGACCGAGGTTCAGGCTGTCGAAAGGCGCGGCGCTCACGCCGCCGGCTCGCGTGCTCATCAGCGCGCCCACGCCCGCATCGGCCGGCCAGTCCGGCCTCAGGAACGGGTCACTCGGCATCCGGACACTTCGAGGGCTGGGTCTGCTCGAAGGCCGGCAACTGCATGCACTCGTCGAAGACCCGCATCACACGCGGCACATGGTCGAGCCGGCAGTCGAACCGACGGGCGTTGAAGATCTGCGGCACCAGCGTGAGGTCGGCCAGGGTCGGAGCGTCGCCATGGCAGAAGCGCCCGCTGTGCTGGTCGTCGAGCTGGCGTTCGACCGTTTCGAGGCCGGTTTCGACCCAGTGGCGGTACCAGCGGGTCTTGTCGTCCTCGCTCACCTTCAGGTCGCGCACCAGGTAGCGCAGCACACGCAGGTTGTTCAGCGGGTGGATCTCGCAAGCGATGTCATAGGCCAGCGCGCGCACCCGGGCGCGGCCGGCGGCATCGCTTGGCAGCAGCGGCGGCTCGGCATGGGTCTCGTCGAGGTACTCGATGATCGCCAGCGACTGGGTCAACGAGGTGTCGCCGTCGACCAGCGAGGGCACCAGGCGCGAGGCCGAGACCGCGGCGTAGGACTCGTTGAACTGCTCGTTCTTCGTCAGATGCACGGGCACGTAGTCGTAGTCCAGGCCCTTGAGTGCCAGCGCAATGCGCACCCGGTAGGAGGCGGACGAACGAAAGTAGTTGTAGAGCTTCATGGGCTCGCATATTGCCACCGCTAAACTTGCTGTCCATGCTGCTGTCGGCACGCGACCCCATCCGGTTCTGCCGCGCCTGCGGCGCGGCGGCGGCGTACCGCGTCCCTGCCGACGACAACCGCGAGCGCGCGGTCTGCCCGGCTTGCGGCACGATCCACTACGAGAACCCGCTCAACGTGGTGGGAACCGTGCCGGTGTGGGGCGAACAGGTGCTGCTGTGCAAGCGCGCGATCGAGCCGCGACGCGGCCTGTGGACGCTGCCGGCAGGCTTTCTCGAGCTGGGCGAGACGACCGAGCAGGGCGCCCTGCGGGAAACCGTCGAGGAGTCGGGCGCGCAGGTCACGCTCGGGCCTCTCTTCACGCTCCTGAACGTGGTGCGGGTCGGACAGGTCCACCTGTTCTACCGTGCCACGATGACGTCGCCGGCGCTCGACCCCGGCACCGAATCGCTCGAAGCTCGTCTGTTTTCGGAGCATGAGGTGCCCTGGGACCAGATCGCTTTTCGCACCGTGCGTGAAACCTTGCAGCATTTCTTCGCCGACCGGCGCCGCGGTCAGTTCGACCTGCACTGTGCCGATATAGGCTGACGCTCTTCATGAATGCCACTGCGCCCGCTCGCCTGCGCGAGGACCTGATTCATCCCGACCCGCTGCTCGACAGCCTGGTCGAGCTGTGCCGTCTGCACGGCCAGGGGGCGTCGCGTGCCTCGCTGGCGGGCGGCCTGCCGCTGGTCGATGGCCGCCTGACGCTCGAGCTGGCCGAGCGCGCCGCCGCGCGGGCCGGCATGGCCACGCGGCTGCAGCGCCTGGACCTGAAGTCGATCGATCCGGCCGCTCTGCCGGCCATCCTGGTCCTGGCCGACAACCAGAGCTGCGTGCTGGCGGGCTGGAACGCCGATGGCAGCGCCAATGTGTTGCTGCCACAGACCGGCCAGGGGGCGGTGGCGCTGCCGCACGATGAACTCGCGCGGCGCTACAGCGGCGTGACGCTGTTCGTGCGCCCGCAGTTCCGCTTCGACAATCGCACCCGCGAGGTGCGCGCGACCCGACGCGGCCACTGGTTCTGGAGCGCGATCGCTTCGCAGCGCTTCGTCTACCGCGACGTGCTCGCCGCCGCGGCCCTGGTCAACGTGTTCGCGCTCGCGTTCCCGATCTTCTCGATGAACGTTTACGACCGCGTGGTGCCGAACCACGCCATCGAAACGCTCTGGGCCATGGCCATCGGCATCGCGCTGATCCTGTGCGCCGACCTCTGGTTGCGCAACCTGCGCAGCCGCTTCGTCGACGAGGCCAGCGCCCGCATCGACGTGCAGTTGTCGGCCACGCTGATGGAGCGCGTGCTGGGCATGAAGCTGGCCAATCGCCCCGAGTCGGTCGGCTCGTTCGCGAGCAACCTGCGCGGCTTCGAGCAGGTGCGCGACTTCATCGCCTCGTCCACCGTCACCACGCTGATCGACCTGCCCTTCGCACTGCTGTTCGTCGCGGTGATGATCTGGCTGTCACCCTGGCTGGCGATACCGGTCGTGCTGATCTTCGGCGTCATCGTCGTGCTCGGCTGGGTGCTGCAGCACCGACTACACCAACTGGCCGAGACCACCTGGCGCGCCTCGGCGCAGCGCAATGCAACGCTGATCGAGAGCCTGACCGGCATCGAGACCATCAAGGCCCAGGGCGCCGAAGGCGTGATCCAGGGCCGCTGGGAGCGCGCCAACATCTTCCTGTCGCGCATCAACGTGCGCATGCGCGGACTGTCGGCCTCGGCGATGTACGGCACGGCCTGGTTGACACAGCTGTCCAGCGTCGCGGTGATCGTGATCGGCGTCTACCTGATCGGCGAGCGCGAGTTGACGATGGGCGCGCTGATCGCCGCGGGCATGCTGGCTGGCCGCGCCCTCGCGCCGGCCGGGCAGATCGTCGGCCTGCTGATGCAGTACCAGGGTGCTCGCACAGCGCTCGAATCGCTGGACAAGCTGATGGCGCAACCGGTCGAGCGGCCCGGCATCGACGAAGGCGCGGCACCATTCATCCAGCGCCGTGAGTTCAAGGGCGAAATCGAGATGCGCAATGTGCGCTTCGCCTACCCGAACCGCGACGACCTCGCGCTCGATAACGTGAGCCTGCGCATCACGCCGGGCGAACACGTGGCCTTCATCGGCCGCGTCGGCTCGGGCAAGTCGACCCTGCAGCGCCTGGTGATGGGCCTGTACCAACCGATGCAGGACAACGGCGGCGCCGTGCTGCTCGACGGCATCGACCTGCGTCAACTCGATCCGGCCGACGTGCGGCGCAACATCGCCCATGTGTCTCAGGACGTGCTCCTGTTCCATGGCTCGCTGCGCGACAACATCGCTTTCGGTCTGCCGCATGCCGATGACTCCGCGATCGTCGCGGCGGCCGAGGTCGCCGGCCTCACCGATTTCGTGCACCGTCACCCCAAGGGCTTCGACCTCCCGGTGGGCGAGCGCGGCGAGTTGCTCTCGGGCGGCCAGCGCCAGGCGGTGGGCATTGCGCGTGCGGTGCTGCACAACGCGCCGATTCTGCTGCTCGACGAGCCGACCAGCGCGATGGACTTCTCGACCGAGGCGCACGTGACGCAATGCCTGTCGGCGTTCGCGCACGGCAAGACGGTGCTGCTGGTCACCCACCGCACCTCGCTGCTGTCGTTCGTCAAGCGCGTGATCGTGGTCGACAACGGCCGGATCGTCGCCGACGGCCCGCGCGAACGCATCATGGAAGCGCTGCAAAGCGGGCGCATCGCGAAGGCCGCATGAACACGAGTGCCGTGGGCAGCGCCCTCCACGCCAGTCTCGAGCGCATACGCGTCGTGCTCGAACCCGTGACGCGGCGCGTGCTCGGCAGCCCGCTCGACGACGCCCAGGCGGCCGCCGCCGGCCTGCGGCCGTTCGAGGCCGAGGCCGATGCCCTGATCTCGCGCCAGCGCACCCAGCGTGCGCAAGCCATCGTGCGCGCGGCGGTCATCGTCGTCGTGCTGCTGCTGGTGTGGGCCGCCCTGGCACAGGTCGACGAAGTCACGCGCGGCGACGCCCGCGTGGTCCCGTCGCGTCAGCTGCAGGTGGTTCAGTCGTTCGACGGCGGTGTGGTGGCCGAGATCGCCGTGCGCGAAGGAGCGGTGGTCGACGCCGGGCAACTGTTGCTGAGAATCGAGGAAACGCGTGCCACTGCGGGCATGCGCGAGAGCGCGGCCACCGGGATCGCGTTGCGGGCGCGGGCGGCTCGGCTGCGTGCGCTGGCTGAAGGCAAGCCGTTCCAGCCGCCGGCAGCGACCAACGAGGAGGATCGACGCACGGTCGAGGAGGAACGGCGGCTGTACGCGTCGCGCCTGTCGGAACTCGACGCGCAACTCGCCGTCGTGCGCCAGCAGTTGGCGCAGCGCCAGCAGGAGCAGAGCGAGGCCCAGGCACGGCGCACCGCGGCGCAACGCGGGCTCGAGCTGGCGCAGCAGGAACTCGCGCAGACACGCCCATTGCTGGCCAGCGGTGCGGTCTCGCAGGTGGACATCCTGCGCCTCGAGCGCGACGTGACCAAGAACCGCGGCGACATGGAACAGGCCACCGCGCAGATCGCCCGCGCCGCCGCGGCGATGCTCGAATCGCAGCGCAAGGCGCAGGAGGCAGAACTCAATTTCCGCAACGAGGCACGTCGCGATTTGAACGAAGCGATGGGCAAGCTGAACGCTCTCAATGAAGGCGCGGTGGCGTTGGCCGACAAGGTCAGCAAGTCACAGATCCGCAGCCCGGTGCGCGGCCGCGTGCAGCGCCTGCTGGCCAATACCGTGGGCGGCGTGGTGCAGCCGGGCAAGGACATCGTGGAGATCGTGCCGCTGGACGACACGCTGGTGCTCGAGGCGCGCGTGCAACCGAAGGACATCGCCTTCATCCGCCCGGGCCAGGACGCGACGGTGAAGTTCAGCGCCTACGACTTCTCGATCTACGGCGGCCTCGACGCCAAGGTCGAGAACATCAGCCCCGACACCGTGGTCGACGAGCGCGGCAATGCCTTCTACGTGGTGCGGGTGCGAACGCACAAGGCCGGCATCAGCGACAAGCTGCCCATCATGCCCGGCATGACCGCCGAAGTGGACGTGCTGACCGGCAAGAAGGCTGTGCTGTCCTATCTGCTCAAGCCGGTGCTGAAGGTGCGCGACGGCGCTCTGCGCGAACGTTGAAGCAACGGCCGACGCGGCGCCAACAACCTGTAACTCCGCTCAAGCTCGCACGCCGCCGGCCGAAGTCCCGAATGCCCCCCCGTGGCGCTCGCGCAGGACTTCACGCTGGCTGGTTGACACGAATCGTTGCATTGAGTGAAGCCGATCACGATGCGCCACCGGTGCTCGTGCGCGAGGTCGCGGGGCGCCGGTATCCTGCGCGCGCGTATCAGTTTGCCTCTCGAAAGACCGCTTCATGCCCACCCTTGAAACCACGTCCCGTGGCACCGTTGTCAGCATCTGGGGCAAGGCCTATATCCGCGGCACCGATGGCGTCTGGCGCCCCCTGAAGCTGGGCGAGGTGGTCAGGCAGGGCGACCAGATCATCACCGAGCAGAACTCGATCGTCGAGCTCTACGACGGTAGGGCAGACCGCGCGCCGATCGCCGCACCCATCGAAACCGAACGTGCGATCACAGCCCTCGAAACCGGGGCGCGCGAAGCTGCGCCCGCGGCCGGCCTCACTGGCGGCGACGGTGGCGACCTGCAGCCCGGCCTGCGCGTGGACCGCATCGTGGAATCGATCACACCCGCCGACCTCGCCACACGGCTGGACAACGCGCCACTCGTGCTCGGCGTCGCGGGCCAGAGCAACCCGGACGATTCCTTCGATCCGTCGCGCGTCGTCGCACCGTCATCGTCGATCGGTGCGGTCGAAGCCGGCGCGCCCGTCGGCCTGGGCCTGCGCACACCCGCCGGCAGCGGTACCCTCGTCGTGACGGTGACGCAACTGCCCGTGATCGGGCAGCTCGTGCGCGCCGACGGAAGCCCCGTGGCGCTCGGTGCGACGCTGGGTCCGGCCGACCTGCCCGGGCTGCGCTACGTGCCGCCGATCGACTATGACGGCGTCGCGCCCGTGGGCCGCTTCTCCTACTCGGTCGACAACGGCATCACCGCCGCGAGTGGCGGCACGCAGATCAGCGTCACCGCGGTCAACGACGCGCCGCTGGCCACGAGCGGCGCGGCGACCGGCACCGAAGAATCGGCGATTGGCGTCTCGCTCACCGGAACCGACATCGACGGCACGGTGACGAGCGTCACCATCACCGCCCTGCCCGCGAACGGCACGCTGCTGTTGGCCGACGGCGTCACCGCCGTGTCTGCCAACCAGGTGCTGACGGCCGTGCAGGCAGCAAACCTGCTGTTCCGACCCGCAGCCAACTTCAACGGCAACTCCAGCATCGGCTTCACCGTCACCGACAACGCGGGCGCGGTGTCGTCACCGGCCCCGTTCGCGATCACCGTCACGCCGGTCAACGATGCGCCGCTCGCGACCGACGACACGGTCAGCACCGTGGCACAGGCACCCGTCAGCTTCGCGGTGCTGGGCAATGACAGCGATGTGGACGGCGACGTGATCACCGTTGCCGGTGCGAGCGTGAACGCCGCGCTCGGCAGCATCGTGGTCAATGCCGATGGCACGCTCACGTTCACTGCGGCGCCTGGTGTCAGCGGCCCGGTCGTCGTGACCTACACCATCACCGACCCGAGTGGCGCCGCGGACACCGCGACGCTCACGGTCAACGTGGCCCCGCCGCCCGCCGTGACGGTGGACGGCCCCGCGCTGACCAACGACAACACCCCCGCGATCACCGGCACGAGCAACGTGCCGCCGGGCTCGGTCGTGACGCTCACGGTGACCGGCGCCAACGGCGCGGTGCAAACTTTCACGGCCACCGTGCAGCCCGACGGCAGCTACCGCGCCGACGTGCCTGCCGCGCTCGCCGATGGCCCGTACAGCGTCAGCGCCAGCGTCACCCGCGCCGGCCAGAGCGCGAGTGCCAACGATGGCGGGACCATCGACAGCACCGCACCGACCGTCACCGTCGACGCGCCCGCGCTCGGCAACGACAGCACGCCGACAATCGTCGGCACGACCGACCTGCCACCCGGCTCGACCGTCACGCTCACGGTGACCGGCGCCAACGGCGCGGTCCAGACCTTCACCACCACGGTGCAGCCCGGCGGCACCTACAGCGCCGACGTGCCCGCCGCACTGGCTGAAGGCACCTACACGGTCGTGGCCGCCGGCACCGACGCGGCAGGCAACACCGGCAGCGCGAGCGACGCCGGCGTCGTCGACACCACACCGCCGACGCTGACCGTCGACGCGCCCGCCTTCGGAAACGACACCACGCCGACGATCGTCGGCACGACCAACCTGCCCGTCGGCGCGACAGTCACGCTGACGGTGACCGGCGCCAATGGCGCGGTGCAGACCTTCAGCGCCACCGTGCAGCCCGGCGGCACCTACAGCGCCGACGTGCCCTCGGCCTTGGTCGAGGGTCCCTACAGCGTGACTGCCCGCGCCAGCGACGCGGCGGGCAACCCGGCGACGGCCAACGACACCGGCGTGGTCGACCTGACCGCTCCGACGATCACGGTCGATGCGCCCGCGCTGACCAACGATTCGACGCCGACGATCACCGGCACCACCGACCTGCCCGCGGGCTCCACGATCACGCTAACCGTGACCGGCGCCAACGGCGCGGTGCAGACCTTCACCACCACCGTGCAGGCTGGTGGCACCTACAGCGCCGATGTGCCGGCTGCCCTCGTCGGCGGCAACTTCGGCGTCGTCGCGCGCGGCGTGGACGCTGCGGGCAATCCAGCGACCGCCAGTGACACCGGCATCCTCGACGTCACGCCGCCGGCGATCACCGTCGACGCCCCGGCTCTGACCAATGACAACACGCCCACGATCACCGGCACGACGGACCTGCCGTCCGGCTCGACGGTCACGCTCACTGTCACCGGTGCCAACGGCACCGTCCAGACCTTCACCGCCACCGCGCAACCCGGCGGCACCTACTCGGCCGACGTGCCGGCTGCGCTCGTCGAAGGCAACTTCACTGTCGTCGCTCGTGGCGTGGACGCCGCGGGCAATGCGGCCAGCGCCAACGACACGGGCGTGATCGACACCACGGCGCCGACCCTCACCGTCGATGCGCCCGCACTCACGAACGACACGACACCGACGATCAACGGCACCACGGACCTGTCCGCAGGCGCCACGGTCACGCTCACCGTCACCGGCGCCAACGGCGCGGTGCAGACCTTCACCGCCACGGTGCAGGCCGGCGGCACCTACAGCGCCGATGTTCCGGCCGCCCTGGTGCAGGGCAACTTCAGCGTCGTGGCCAGCGGCACCGACGCCGCCGGCAACACAGCCAGCGCCAACGACAACGGCGCGATCGACACCGCGCCGCCGGTCATCACCGTCGACGCACCGGCACTGACCAACGACACGACCCCCGCGCTCACCGGCACGACCGACCTGCCGGCCGGCTCGACCATCACGCTGACCGTGACCGGCGCCAACGGCGCGGTGCAGACCTTCACCACCACCGTTCAGGCCGGGGGCACCTTCAGTGCCGACGTGCCTGCCGCGCTGGTGCAAGGCAACTTCAGCGTCGTGGCCCGCGGTACCGATGCCGCCGGTAACAGCGCCACCGCCAACGACAGCGGTGTGATCGACACCACGGCGCCGGCGATCACCGTCGATGCGCCCGCGATCACCAACGACACCACGCCAACGATCAACGGCACGACCGACCTGCCCGCGGGCTCCACGATCACGCTGACCGTGACCGGCGCCAACGGCGCGGTGCAGACATTCACCACCACCGTGCAGGCGGGTGGCACCTACAGCGCCGACGTGCCCGCAGCGCTCGTGCAGGGCCCGTTCACCGTCGTGGCCCGGGGCACCGATGCCGCCGGCAACACCGCCACGGCCAACGACAGCGGTGCGATCGACACGACGCCGCCGGTCATCACCGTCGATGCCCCGGCACTGACCAACGACACGACGCCGACGATCACCGGCACGACCGACCTTCCCGCAGGCTCGACCATCACGCTCACGGTCACCGGCGCCAACGGCGCGGTGCAGAGCTTCACCACCACCGTGCAAGCCGGCGGCACCTACAGCGCCGACGTGCCTGCAGCGCTGGTCGAAGGCATCTACAGCGTGGTCGCCAGCGGCACCGACGGCGCCGGCAACAACGCCACCGCCAGCGACACCGGCGTGCTCGACGTGACGCCGCCGACGGTCACTGTCGATGCCCCGGCGCTGACCAACGACAGCACGCCGACGATCGTCGGCACCACCAATCTCGCCAGCGGCTCGACCGTGACGCTGACGGCGACCGGCGCCAATGGCGCCACGCAAAGCTTCACCGCCACCGTTCAAGCCGGCGGCACCTACAGCGTCGACGTGCCTGCGGCGCTGGCCCAGGGGACGTTCTCCGTCACCGCCGTCGCGACCGACCCCGCCGGCAACAGCGCCAGCGCTGCCGACACCGGCGTGATCGACAACTCGGCCCCGGCGATCACCGTCGACGCGCCCGCGGTCACGAACGACACCACGCCGACGATCACCGGCACGACCGACCTGCCGGCCGGCTCGACCATCACGCTCACCGTCACCGGCGCCAACGGTGCGGTGCAGACCTTCACCACGACCGTGCAGACCGGCGGCACCTACAGTGTCGACGTCCCCGCACCGCTGGTGCAGGGCACGTACAGCGTCACTGCCAGCGGCACCGACGCCGCCGGCAACACGGCCAGCGCCAACGACAACGGTGCGATCGATACCACGCCGCCGGTCATCACGGTCGATGCACCGGCGATCACCAACGACAGCACGCCGACGATCACCGGCACGACCGACCTGCAGGCCGGCTCGACCATCACGCTGACCGTGACCGGCGCCAACGGCGCGGTGCAGAGCTTCAGCGCCAGCGTGCAGGCCGGGGGCACCTACAGTGCCGACGTGCCTGCCGCGCTGGTGCAAGGCAACTTCAGCGTCGTGGCGAGCGGCACCGATGCCGCAGGCAACAGCGCCACGGCCAACGACAGCGGCGTGATCGACACCACGGCCCCGACGATCACCGTCGACGCGCCTGCGCTCACCAACGACACCACACCGACCCTCACCGGCACCACCGATCTGCCGCCAGGAGCCACCGTGTCACTGACGGTCACGGGCGCCAACGGCGCATCGCAGACCTTCAGCGCCATCGTGCAGCCGGGCGGGACCTACTCGGTCGACGTGCCCGCGGCACTGGTCGAGGGCAACTTCAGCGTCGTGGCCACCGCCACCGACGCGGCCGGCAACAGCGCGAACGCCAACGACAACGGCATGATCGACATCACGCCGCCGGCGGCCACTCTCACGATCGACCCCGTCACCGCCGACAACATCGTCAACGTCGGAGAAGCCACCGGCACGATCGTGATCACCGGCACGGTCGGCGGTGACGTTCGCGTCAATGACACCGTCACGATCACGGTCAACGGCAGCCCCTATGTCGGCCTCGTGCTGGCCGGCAACACCTTCTCGATCGCCGTGCCGGGAGCCGGCGTGCTGGCCGATGCCGACCGCCGCATCGACGGCTCGGTGACGACCACCGACGCCGCCGGCAACAGCGCCACCGCCACGGCGATCCGCGATTACGCGGTCAACACCGCGCCGATCGCCGTTGCCGACAGCGCAAGCGTGGGCGAAGACGCCATCAACTTCATCGGCGACGCGACACCGGGAACCTTGGGCCAGGACCGTGACGCCGACGGCGACACCCTCACCGTGATCGGCGTGGCCCAGGGCGTGCAAGCCTCGGGCAGCGGCAACGTGGGCACCGGCATAGCCGGCACCTGGGGCACGCTGACGCTCGCGGCCGACGGCTCGTACACCTACGTGCCGGCAGCCGCTGCGCAATCGCTCGACGCGGGCGAGACCGTCACCGACACCTTCACCTACACCATCAGCGACGGCCGCGGCGGCAGCGCGACGGCCACCATCGCGGTGAGCGTGGTCGGCGCTGACGACCCGACCACGATCGGCGGCACGCTGGCCGGCACGGTGCGCGAAGACGTGGTGGCCACCGCCACCGGCGTCCTCAGCGCGACCGACCCCGATGTCGGCTCGCGCGGCTTCGCCGCGCAACCCGGCACCGCAGGCACCTACGGCACGTTCGCGATCGACGCCGCGGGCAGCTGGACCTACACGCTGGCCAACGCCGCCGCCAACGTGCAGGCATTGGCCCAGGGCCAGGGCATGACCGAGACCTTCTTGGTCACCGCCGACGACGGCGCCACCGCGAGCGTCACCGTCACCGTCAATGGCAGCAACGACGCGCCGGTGGTGTCGTCCACCAGCATCAGCGCGGCCGAGCAAGGCGCGCCGGTCGCCCTCGGCCTGGCAGTGCCGACCGACATCGACACCAGCTCGACGCTCACGATCACCGTCACCGGCTTGCCGTCGATCGGCCAGGTGCAGCTGGCCGATGGCACCCCAGTGGCGAACGGCGCGACGCTCAGTGCCGCGCAACTCGCCGGACTGCGCTTCCTGCCACCCGCCGACTACGACGGCGTGGCCTCGGTCGGCAGCTTCGGCTACAGTGTCAGCGACGGCATCGCCACCGTCGCCGGCGGCACGACGATCACGCTGGCCACGGTCAACGACCCGCCGGTGGCGATCGACGCGAGCGCCGGCACCGGCGAGAACGCGGTGCTCAATGCAAGCGTGCCCGCTGCCGCCGACGTGGACGGAACGATCGCGAGTTACCAACTCGTCGGCGGCGTCGGCGCGGGCAACGGCACCCTCACCTTCAACCCGGACGGCACCTACACCTTCAACCCGGGCAGCGACTTCGACACGTTGGCCGCCGGCGCCACGCGCCAGGTCAGCTTCAACTACGCCGCGACCGACAACAACGGCGCGCCGAGCAATACCGCCACGGTGACGATCACCGTGACGGGCACCAACGACGCGCCTGTGGCCGTCGTCACGCCGGCCACAGGCGACGAGGACACACGGATCTCCGTGTCGCTCACTGGCAGCGACATCGACGGCACGATTGCGTCCGTCACCGTCTCCGTGTTGCCAGCCAACGGCACGCTGTTCCTGGCTGACGGCACGACGCCGGTCGCCGCAGGCACGCCGTTGACGCCAGCCCAGGCCACGTCGCTGGTCTTCGCGCCGGCGCCCGACTTCAACGGCACGGTCAACGTGACCTTCACCGTCACCGACAACAACGGCGCCGTCTCGGCGCCTGCGACCACGCCGATCGTGGTGCAGCCGGTGGTCGACCCGGCGATCTCGGTCAACGATGTCACGGTCAACGAAGCCGCCGGCACGATCACGTTCACCGTCTCGCTCGACCAGCCCACCACGGCGATCGTGCGCGTGGGCTACGCCACGTCGGACGGCACCGCCAGCGCCGGCAGCGACTACACGGGCGGCAGCGGCACGCTCACGTTCGCGCCCGGCGTGACGACGCAGACGATCACGTTGCCTATCCTCAACGACGGCACCTACGAAGGAGCCGAGAGCTTCAACGTCACGCTGAGCAGCCCCATCAACGCGACGATCGCCGACGGCACAGGCATCGGCACGATCCGCGACGACGGCACCGGCGCGGGCGGCAGCGACAACGACACACCGGCGCTCGCGGTCAGCAGCGCAAGCACCACCGAAGGCGGCTTCGCGGTCTTCACCGTGTCGCTGTCCAACCCGTCGACCACGGCGGTCACCTTCAACCCGACGCTCACCAACGGCAGCGCCACCGTCGGCACCGACACAGCGTCGGCGCTCGAGTTCTTCGACGGCAGCGCCTGGCAACCTGTCACCGCAGCTGGCGTGACCATCGCTGGCGGAGCCACCAGCGTGCAGCTGCGCGTGGCCACGGTAGACGACGAGTATTTGGAAGGCAGCGAGTCGTTCACGCTCACGGCCACCGTGAGCTCCGGTGCGACAACCGCCGCGAGCGCCGCCGGCACCGGCACGATCTCCGACGACGTCGATGTCACGACCGTGTCGCTCACGGCGCCGGCCAATGTGGCCGAAGGCGGCTCGATCACCTACACGGCGACGTTGACCAACGCGGCGCAAAGCCCGGTCACGGTCACTTTGTCCAACGGCGCGACGATCACGATCGCCACCGGCGCCACCAGTGGGACGGCTACCGTGGCCGCACCGGGCGACGATGTCTACGTCGAGGCTGCCAGCATCTCCGCAACGATCACGGGCGCCTCCGGCGGCAACTTCGAGTCGCTGGCGGTCAACCCGGCACCGGCCACGACCACCGTCAGCGACACCGTCGACCCGACCGTGGTCAGCCTGTCGGCCACCAATGCGGTGCCCGAGGGCGGCACCATCACCTACACCGCGACGCTGACGAATGCGGCGCAGACCCCGGTGACGGTCACCTTGTCCACCGGCGAGACGATCACGATCGCGGCCGGCGACACCGTCGGTACGGTCAGCATCGCGGCGCCAGGCGACGACCCGTACATCGACGCGGGCAGTGTGTCACGCACCATCAGCGTGGCCAGCGGCGGCAACTTCGAAGCGTTGGTCGTCAACCCGGCGGCGGCCGTGACGGTGATCGCAGACACCACCGACACGACCGTGCTGAGCCTGAGTGCCACGCCGACCGTGGCCGAGGGCGGGACGATCACCTACACCGCGACGCTGACGAACGCGGCGCAGACGCCGGTCACGGTCACGCTGTCGACCGGCGAGGCGATCACGATCGCCGCGGGGGCCACCACGGGTACCGTGAACATCGCTGCGCCCGCAGACGACGCATTCATCGACGCAGGCATCGTGTCGCGCACGATTGCGGGCGCGATCGGCGGCAACTTCGAGTCGCGCGTGATCAACCCGAATCCGGCCACGACCGCGGTCACCGACACGGTCGACGTCACCACCGTCACCCTGACCGCGACGGCCAGCGTGGCCGAGGGCGGCACGATCGTCTACACCGCCACGCTCACCAATGCGGCGGACACGCCCGTCACGGTCTCGCTGTCCAACGGCGCGACGATCACGATCGCCGCCGGTGCCACCACCGGCACAGCGTCGGTGGCTGCACCCGGCGACGACCCGTACATCGACGCGGGCAGCGTCTCGGCCACGATCACCAGTGCCGCGGGCGGCAACTTCGAGTCGCTGGTCATCGACCCGACGGCAGCCACGACCACCGTCACCGACGATGTGGACGTCACCACCGTGAGCCTGTCGGCCCCGGCCAGCGTGGCCGAGGGCGGCAGCATCGTCTACACCGCCACCCT
>Ga0209797_10000758_pt1 | contig 16167 bp, 9 predicted proteins | sample DOMMetBare3Fresh_2_FD_187472 | JGI IMG/M metagenome (GOLD analysis project Ga0209797, IMG submission 187472) | Wetland sediment microbial communities from St. Louis River estuary, USA, under dissolved organic matter induced mercury methylation -... | ecosystem: Environmental > Aquatic >... | reverse complement strand
TTCGCAGTGCGGCGCAAGCCATGTTGAACTCTCCTGCCTTCGCGCCACTCCTGACGCGCGAGCGCATCTCGCCGTTGTATTTCTTCAGTTACACCTTCATTCCGCTTTCGGCCATCGCCTTTCCGCACATTCTGATCTTCTGTCTGACGGCCGAGAAGATGAACCACTTCAAGAAGACCGTGATTTTTTACCCGCTTTGTATACTGGCGATCTGGCTGCCTTGTGTGTTTCTGGGGGTGATGGCGAATCGCGTTACTGACGTGCCGCAGATCAGGGCCAAGCAGGAGGCGCGGCGCTTGCTCGCCACTCAGGGAAAGACCATGGCGCCCGAAGCTCGCGACGATCTGCGTGAAAAAGCCGCGGGTGACGATGTGATTCTGCTCCTGCTACAACGATACGCCCCCCTTTGGCTGGCGGGCTTGCTGGGGGCCGGCATCATGGCGGCAGTAATGGCCAGCGATTCTCAGATCCTCGCCCTCTCGACAATGTTCACGGAGGATTTCTTTGCTTTTTATGGAGGCAAACGGCGTTTTGGCGAAGGCGTGCAGGTACAGACCGGGCGCCTGTTTATCGTCTTGATTACGATGGTGGCCTACGCGGTAGCGCTGCGCGCGCCTGAGACAATCTTCGAGCTCGCCATCCAATATGCGTTCTCAGGCTTTGCCGCGCTATCTCCCTTACTCATCGCAGCATTGTTCTGGAGGGGGAGCACCAAATGGGGAGCGCTGGCAGTCACGCTTTGGACTGCCAGCGCAGTAGTCGCCGTAGCCGTTTATCAACATGCAGTCCCGGCACCGGCACCCGGCCCGGCGACTGTCAGCTGGTCCATCGCGGGCCTCGATGTGCTGGCGCGGACTCCCGGTGGCACCGCAGTCTTTGGATTCATGCCGGTGGTGCCGATGGTTATAGTTTCCGGGCTCTTGATGATCGGCGTCTCGATGCTCACCGCCAAGCCCCAACAGTCCACAATTCAAAGGTACTTTCCGCCGGCTTAATCCCTCCAGCAGTTGGGGACTTCACCATTCCGGATTCGGGTGCGCTACGGCTTCATCGAGCCTTTCATCATCTGATCGCGTTTTGCCTTGAACTCTGAGGTCGGTTTCCACTCGGGAAACTTTTCGCCCTGCGCCACGCGATACCCAATCGTCAGCAGTAACTGGGCGTCGTCAATCGCACCCGCCAGATCCCAATCAGGTTTTATTTCGTCTGAAACCTTGTGATAATCCTTCTGCACGTACTCTTCGCGTTTCTGCTTGCCGTAGTTTGCGTCCTTGCCGGAATAATCAGTGCCTGAACTGGTGTAGAGAGCCGGGACTCCCTGCTTCGCAAATTCAAAATGGTCGGAGCGATAGTAGTAGCCTTTTTCCGGTTCCGGATCGGGATTGACTGTGCGTCCCTGCGCGCTCGCGGTCTCGCGCAAGAGGTCGATGAGCGTACTGTTGTCGTCACCCACCATCGTTATGTCTTTCGTGCGACCCCATTGGTTGACGCCATCCTTGTTAATGTTCGCGAGGGTGCGGTTCAGGGGATAGAGGGGATTGGTGGCGTAGTAACGCGAGCCAATCAGGCCTTTCTCTTCCCCGGTGACGGCCATAAAGAGCAGTGACCGTTTTGGCGGCGTGGGCAGTTTCGTAAACCCTTCAGCTATTTCCAGCAAGGTCGCGCATCCTGAGGCATTGTCCAGCGCGCCGTTATAAATCTGATCGCCTGCCAATTTCGGGTCGCGGCCGAGATGATCCCAGTGCGCTGTGTAGATAACGTATTCGTCCTTGAGCGTTGCGTCCGAGCCTTCGAGCCTGGCGATCACATTGTTGGAATTGATTTCGCGCACAGTGTTCTTCACATCGATGTTCGCCCGGGCCGCGAGCACCACTGGCTTGAAGTCTTTACTGATGGCGGCTTTTTTCAAAGCGGCAAAATCCTGCCCGGCTGCCGTTAGCAGCTCCTGCGCGCGCTCTGTCGTGAGCCAGGCTTCAACTGCCGGTCGTGACATGTTCTTGTCGGGCGTTTGAATGTCAAAGTTCTCGCGCGACCAGCTACCGGATACGACTTCATACGGATAACCAGCCGGGCCTGTCTCGTGAATGATGATGGCTGCAGCGGCGCCCTTTTCCGCGGCGATCTCGTACTTGTAGGTCCAGCGGCCGTAGTAGGTCATGGCCTTGCCCTTGAACATCTTATCGTCGAGCTGGTTGGGATCATTAGCATCGGGCACCGCGGGATCGTTAATCAACATCACAATGGTCTTGCCGCGCACGTCAACGCCTTTGTAGTCGTCCCAACCATACTCTGGGGCTACGACGCCATAGCCGACAAAAACCATCTCTGAGTTTTCAACTTTTGACTCCGGCACAATCCGCCGCGAGATGGCCACATAGTCCTCCGGGAACTTCAAATCGATTTTCTTGCCGCCGGCACTAAAAGACGCCGTCGGCTGTCCGGTAAAGCCCACTAGAGGGACTTTCTGCACATAAGTGCCGTCAGGATTTCCCGGCTTGAGCCCAAGCCGCTGAAACTGTTCAGTCAGGTATTTGACGGAAAGTTCTTCTCCTTTTGTGCCGGGACCACGCCCCTCGAACTCATCTGCTGATAGCACCTTGCTATGTTGCAGCAGATCATTGGAGTTAATGCTTTCCAGTGCCGGTTTGAGTTCGGGCGGCCCGGAAGAATTGACCGTCACCGAATTTACATTGGCGGACTGGTTACCTGATGGAGTCTGAACGCAGGCGATGGTCATAGTGGCCATTGCGCACGTCGCGAAAACGAGAATTCGTTGCTTCATAGTTTTACTTGCCTCGCCAACGAGTGACAGTTTCATTAGAGCTTCTTTCTCAAAACGTGACTGCGAAGACTCTAAAATTAAGGGATAGGGAAAGAAAAAACCAAAGACCGCAGAGCAAAAACGGAGGACGAATCTTATCCAAAGCAATACAACCGGCCGTCCTGTGAACCGATAACGATGCGACCGTTGGCGATGGCCGGAGAAGCCGACAGGGGCGAGCCGGCATTAAACTCCCACAGTTTTGCACCATTCGCGAGATTCAGGACATAGAATCGTCCGTCATTCGAGCCCACAAAGACTCGTCCGCCGGCAATGGCCGGTGAGGATTCAACTCGCGCGCGCGTCGCAAAGGTCCAAAGGGCTTTTCCTGAAGTGCTTATCCCGTGAACCAGTTTATCTCGTCCGCCCACGACCAGCCGGTCATCGGTTACTGCAGCGGATGAATAGAAAGGAAAGTGCCGCTGTGGATGCTGATAGTGCCACCCGATGCTGTGCTCTCTCAATCTGACCATCAAGACTTCATTGTTGAACGTGCCGTAATAGGCGGCGCCTCCGCGCAAGGCCGGCGAAGCCCCGGTGTAGGCCCCGGACGAGACGTAGAACTGCTCTTTGCCGTCAGAGATTCGAATCGCATGAAAAATTTCGTCACAACCGGCAATGTAAGCCAGGCCCCCGTCAATGCTGGGGGTTGAATGCACTGGTCCCTCGGTGCGGAATTTCCAAAGCAACGCTCCGTTGCGTGTCGCGAAACAATAGAGATGCTGATCGTACGAACCGATTAGGACGCGGTCGCCAACCACCACCGGTGACGACTTAATTTCGTTTCCCAGCTTAAAGCTCCAGAGCTTCTTGCCATCGGGCGCATTCACCGCATGAATGACGCCGCCCAGGTCGCCTATATAGACGACACCGTTGCTGTATGCAGGTGAAGATTCTCCAATTGCCGAGCCGGTCACATACTTCCAGTAGACCGCGCCGTTCTCGAGATTAAGCGCTACCAGCTCGCCTTTTTGAGAACCCACGAAGACGGTCCCACCGACGATTGCGGCCGAAGATTCGATGGAGTCGCCTGCCTCGTAGGTCCAAAGTTGTTTCAAAGTACGCGGCACGTTTGACAGCGACACTCCTGTCAAAGATTGATTGCCGCGAAACTGGGACCAATTATTTGCGGGCGTGTCCTGTGCAACAACAGTCAGGAAAGAAAAAAGCAGAAGGCAGAAAGCAGCAGCCAGAAGTTGCCAGGCTGATGGCCGGAGGCCGAAAGCAGAAGGTGACGGCCAATCACAGCCGCGGCTCGTTACTCCAGCCTTAAACTCTCTCAGATAGTTTCGCATCGTAATAAAGTCCTGCGTTGCCGTGTTGCCTTCAGTACGCGAGCTGGTAGACCTCCAAAGCGCCGTGCAAGTCAAACAGACGCGGATTGTGTTTCCCAGTCCATTGCTGCGCAGCTTCTGTTGCCAGGATCGGCAGATCAACCCGGGGAACGCCGGCTTTATGCAAGCCTCCCTGCAGTCCCCCGGCAGCGGCGAGTCTCTCCAGTCTTTGCGCCAACACTTCAGCCGGCGGCTGATTGCCAGCGTCGAGTCCACCGCTCGTCAGTTTCAGCAACTCTTTGTAATGCTCGCCGGCAATGCCTCCATTCCAGCGAACTACCGACGGAAGCAGCAGCGCAATTGCCAACCCATGTGTCGTTCCGTAGCGGGCGGTCAATGGATTGGCGCAGGCATGTGTCGCCCCGAGCATCGAATTCTCAATCGCCGCGCCGGCGAAGTGAGCCCCCAACTGCATCGCGCCACGCGCCTCAACATCATTGGGTTCCGCCAACACTCGCTCATAATTGCCCTCCAGCAAACGCCACGCCTCTCTGGAAAACATTTCCGAAAGTGAAGTGCGATTGATGGTCACATAACTCTCGACCGCATGCGCTATCGCATCGAAACCCGCCGTAGCTGTTATCGCATTTGGTTGCGAGATAGTCAGTTCCGGATCGAGTAGCGCCAGGCGAAATGATGCTTTCGGATCCCCACAAGCCATCTTTACGTGGGTTGTCGCATCGCAGATCAAGGCATAGCTCTGTGCTTCACTACCAGTTCCGGCGGTTGTGGGGATACCAATCATCGGCAGGAACGGCTTGCTCGCCTTCCCATAACCGAGGTAATCCGTCATCGTGCCGCCGTTGGTGAGGAGAAAATTGATACCCTTGGCGCAATCCAACGAGCTCCCGCCGCCCAGTCCGATAATTGAATCAACTCTCCTGGCGGCAGCAACAGATCGCCCCGCCTCGACCATGCTCGTATCGGGATTTACTTCGAAGTCATGAAAAGTCTCTACTTCGATGCCCGCTGCCTGGAGCGGAGCCAAAGCTTCGTCGACATGGCCCGATGCCAGTAGCCCGTGGTCTGCTACCAACAGCGTGCGCCGAAAACCGAGTTCGCGCGCCAGTTCGCCCAGCCGCGTTATGGCGCCATTCCCGAAGACCACACGGGTCCGGGGTTGAAAATCAAAAGTTTTCACGCTAAACCACCCGCCTGAAGTCGGTAAACTGCACGCCGGTTACCAGCCCAGGCTCTTAAGGCTTAGTTGGGGGAGTCTCAGCGAGTGCGTAAAGTTGATTGCGATTCGAGATATACAAAGTGCCGTTGGCAGGCACGGGGGTCGAATAAACTGAACTGCCCATATTGATTTCATTAATAACCTTTTTGGTCTTACCCTCTTGCAGAATTACGATGTCTCCATCTTCGTCGCCGAGATAGATCTTGCCATCGATCAAGATCGGTGATCCCCAGATGGCCGCGAAGAGATCATGCGTCCAATAAGGCTGCCCGGTCTTGGCATCCAGCGCATGCAGAAAACCACTAAAGTCAGCTTCATAAACTATGCCGTCCTTAATGGCTGGAGTTGAGATGGAACGGCGAATCTTGTCGTAGTGCCATACCAAACCCGTCTTAGTTATGTCGCCGCGCTTGGTGGCATCGATGCAGTACATGTGGCCTACGCCTTCGCCGTGTTCCGGATCCTGCCCATTAGCGATGTAGATCTTGTCATCGTAGGGCACCGGCGTTGAAATCAGTTCGTTGCGCGTCTTGGGCCAAACTGAGTCTTTTGGATTGGTATCAAACTCCCAGAGTTTCTTTCCCGTCAGAGCCTCATAGCCCCGGATCCAGCCATCGCCCTGCGCGTGCACCACCATATCCACGCCGCCGATCTTCGCTACTGTTGGCGACGACCACTGGCCGTGCAGGATCTTGTCGAAAACTGAGTTATCTTCCCAAACCAGTTTGCCGGTCGTCTTGCTGACGGCGATGATCGCCGGGGCCTTCGGCGCGGGAATATTCACGTGGCTTTCGTCCTGGCCGTTTGAGGTGCTGACATAGATAAGGTCGCCAAATGACACTGGGGAAGAATTTGCCATGTTGTGGGGCAGCGTGCCTACTTCCTCCATCATGTCAAACTTCCAGAGGATGTCGGCATCTTTTTCGCCCTTCAGCTTCTCATCAGTGTACGGGCCGTCGTTTTTCCCATCCCGAAAGCCCTTGGTATCGAGAGCCACAAGTTCGGCCCGATTAGTTACGTAATAAAGCCGGTCACCCTCAACCAGCGGCGAAGAGCAGACACCCTGATAGGGCCAATCGTTCACGCGTCCGGCCGCGAGTTTGTCCGAGACCGCCTGCCAGAGAAATTCACCGTCTGATTCGCGGAAGGCCATCAGGATTCCCTTGTCGCCCGTTACCTTTGGATCGCGCACACCTTCGTTATTGGTACCGACATATACCTGCCCACCGGCGACGACAACGTTGCCGTACGATTGCGAACCCAACTGGGCCACCCATTTCACATTCTTTTTTGTTTTCACATCCCAGGCCGTCGGCAGTCCTTTCATATTCGAAACCATGTTCCGATCAGCAGTGCCTCCCCACATCGGCCAATCGCCTTTGCCCGGATCCGAGGCGGAAACGGGGCGAGGAGGCAGGAGACACACGGCAATGAGCAAGAGGCTTAGCGCTGTAACTGAAAGCACTCTTGCAGCATCATGGCCACGTTCTCGTTTCGACATATTATTCCGCTGCGATTTATTCATGGAGCTGTTGCTTGATTCTTTCGCGGTCATGGTCATCTCTCCCCTACTGCCTTCTGCCTACTCGTTTTTGTAGACCTTTAAATTGTCGAAATAGATTTCCGCCAGTCCATTACCAAAGATGCCCGGCGCGCCCTGGCGATTGGGAATCGGATCAATGCGTTCAAGCATCCACTCGGCGGGCTCACTCGCACCGACGGCCCAGGCTTTTCCCCGAGCGCGCACTTTGCCGTCCGGCAAATTTTCAACCCGCAACTTTAAGTGATACCAGGTGTCCGGCTTCCATGCGTAAGGGACCTTCACTGTCCGAGCCGTTTCCGGCTGCCAGGGCTCGATATGAAGAGACTGGCTATTACCGTAAAGCGTCAGGACGTAACGCTGAGAAATAACGCCTGCATCCCCCTGCTGGCGTCGTTTCTGTATGGCCTGAACATCGGCTTCGATGGTGTAATCCGCAAGGTTGGAAGGACCGAAGTAAGCACGGGCCCGACTAAGCAATGATGAGCCTTCGGTCGTCTTCACCAGGACCTTATTGCCGCCCACGTCGCGGACAATGTACTTCATCGTGGCATTCACCCAGGTAGAGGGAATGGCATTAGCTGTCAGCTCGTCGAAGTTTTCATTCAGCGGTAGCGGAGGAAAAACGCGAACACTGGCCGCCCCCGTGATGCCGCCAACCGTCGCCCTGACCAGGCCCGCCTGACTGATGGGTTCGGGCGCGGCGATAAACTGGCCGTTGGCTATGGTGCCTTTCAATTGATCGAGCGCCCAGGTAGCGGTCTTTTCTTCACTGAGGAAATGTCCCAGGCTATCGAACAGACGCACGCGAAATCTCACGCTCTCCCCCGGTTTAAGAATGAGTTCAGTGGGAACCACCTGCACGTAAGTCGCTTCACCCTTGACGATGGACTCCTGGTGCGGCAGCGCGGGTTTTTCATGCGTCGCCTTCTTGCCGATGCAATACAGATTTGCATCGCTGACGACATAGACGCGCCCGTTCGAGACGGCCGCCGAGGCAATTATTGTTTCCGGCAAGGCGGCTGTTCCTAGTTGATCCTGATCCAGAATTTCAACTCCACCGGCGTTGGGTTTCAGGATATAAAACTTCCCGTCTTCCGTCCCGACATACAGCTTGCCATCGGCGAGAACCGGCGACGCCTTTTGGATGGTGCCGAGCTTTTTCAGCCACAGCTCTTTGCCGCTGTTGACGTCAAACGCTCCGAGCGTCGCACCATTATCTATCTGGTAGAGAAGGTCGCCGTCCAGCACCGGGGATGAGAAGCCACCCTGCCAGCCGTAGACCCGCCATTTTATCTGCTCCGGCTTGATGTCGCCCTTCGCCCCTGCATCCACGGCGACAATCATGCCCATCTCGTTCGAATTAAGGTTCTCTTCGCTGTGAGTCAAGATCGCCACGCCGTTGTGAACGACTACACCGGTATTCAAGCCTCGTTTACTGATTTCATACTTCCAGACAGGTTCGCCCGTCTGTGCTTTTATCGCGTGGACCACACCATCGCTGGCCCCCTGAATCAGCAGGCGCATACCGTTTACATTGGCGATAATCGGAGCTGCATAAGTCGTATCGTACGGGCGCCCTCCCGGTGCGCTGACCCACATCGTCTCGCCGCTCTTCTTATCAAAGGCTATGAAGCGATGGGCGCCACGTCCATGTTGACCCCACTGGAAAGTGACCCCGCTGACGATGACCAGATCTCCGTCAACGATCGGGGAAACGGTGCGACCGCCGTGCGTCGTCAGCAGCCCAAAGTCCTCGCCAAGTGATCGCTCCCACAAGACTTTTCCTTCGCGCGTGAGCCCCAACAAGGTGCCTCCGACTCCGAAGGCGTAAACATTGCCGGTGGCTGGATCACCAACCGGGGAGGCCCAGCCAACGCGGTGCGGCGGTACGTCGCTCAGATAGATATTGAAGCGGTGCTCCCAAAGCAGCTTGCCCGTATCCGCGTTGAAGCACATGACGCGCTCTTGTTCCAGCTCGCCCTTTCCGGCCGTGTTTTGGAGATAGAGACGCCCATCCATGACAATCGGCGCAGAACGTCCGCCGTAAGGCGCCTTCCACGCTAAATTCTCACCTTCCGGCGACCAATGCGTCGGCAGATTTTTCTCATTGGAGATACCATCACGGGCCGGGCCGCGCCACTCGGCCCAATCGCTGCCGCCGGGAGCAGGAACAATCAACGACAGGGCCAGATTCAAGAAAATGAAAAGAAGGTTAGTCATTTTGAATTTCCATCACACAAGCTGAGAATAGAGGCCGCCGAAGAAAGAGAATCTGTAGACAAAACGCCATGCACACTGCAACCTTCAAGATGTAAAATACGTAAAGACGCGTTGTAGTGATTCAAAATATTTCACTTGACCCGGACCTGATTCAGCACCAAAGATATCGCTTTACACCCCCGAGTCAAGTCGCGCAGTAGCACTCTCGGCCATCTCCCGCTTTAACGTACAGACGGTGTGCTGGCTCATTTCAGTCCGCGGTTTTTCGCAACCCCGATGCTGGTGGCGTCAAATGGAATAGTTGGGAATGCCGGGGTTCACAGCTCCCTGCCCGACTCAGATTGTTAGGAAGCACAAAAATGAAACGGACTGCCCTGCTTTTGCTTACAGTGTTCCTTACTGCCTGGTCGATTACGGCGCAGACTAAACAGGATCTCAACGATCAATTGTTTGAAGCCGTCCGCGCCGGCGACGCTGCGCGAGTCGAGGCGCTGCTTGATAAAGGTGCCGATGTAAACGCCAGGTTCCGTTACGGTACAACTGCGCTATTTAAAGCTGCCGAACGTGGTTACCTCGAAGTAGCCAAGGTACTAATCGCACGCGGTGTCGATGTGACGGTGAAAGACACCTTCTACGGCTCCACGGCGATCTCCTGGGCCCTGGAAAATAATCACTTCGACATAGTAAAGGCCATACTGGTCAAAGATACAGGTAGTGTCGATGAAGTGCTGCTTGCTGGGGTACGCTCGGGAGCAGTGGCCTTGGTTGAGATTGCCCTGGCCCAGGGTGGCGCCAAGCCGGAGACGCTTACTGCTGCTTTGGTGGTCGCCACGAATGATAAGGAGAAAGCAGGGATTGCCGAGCTGCTGAAAAAGGCCGGTGCCGTGCCTCCACCGGAAATTGACGCGGCCATCCTGCAAATGTATGTCGGAACTTACAAGGACGAACGAGGAACTGAGGTTACCGTTACTTTCAAGGACGGAAAACTCTCGGCCACCGTGGTCGGCCAGCAAACCTTTGCCCTCAGTGCCATCGACAAATTCACCTTCAAGCCGGCGGCTTTTGACGGGCTCGTCATTACTATGAACGTTGCCGGCGGTAAAGCTGAAAGCTTTACGCTGAAACAAGGGACCAACAACACTCTTTTCAAACGCGTCGCCGAAACGAAACAACCGTAAGAAGTGAAAGTTGTCAGTGGTCAGTAATCGGTAGTCAGTTGTCAGTTGTTAGTGGTCAGTTGTTTGTAGTCAGTTGCCAGTAGTTAGTTGTCAGTGGTTAGTGGTTGCGAGTTCGTCGTCAAACTCGAAATTATTCCCTCAGGCTCAAATGCATCAACAGTCGGACGCGGCCGGCAACTAACTGACTACTAACAACTAACAACAACAACTGACAACTGACTACTTACAAACTTGAGGTTCAGTCAATGAAACCCTTTCTGGTAATCAGTTTTTTCATTTTCTCCGTACCGGCGGTGGCGCAGAACTGGCCGCAATTTCGCGGCCCCGGCGCCACCGGCGTGGTCGAAGGGCGACCGGCGGTCGTTAGCTGGAATGCCGAGAAAACGCTCAATACCCGCTGGAAGACCGCGATCCCCGGCCTTGGCCATTCCAGCCCGGTAGTCTGGGGGAATAAAATCTTCATAACCACGGCCGTAACCAGCAGCGCAAAAGACGAAACACGCTACGGACTTTATGGCGATGTTGCACCCGTCAAAAATGACCCGAAGCACACGTGGAAGGTCTATGCCCTCGATAAAGCAACCGGCAAAATACTTTGGGAGCGAGTTGCCTTTGAAGGCCTGCCCAAGGTTAAGCGCCACCCGAAATCGACTCACTCAGACTCAACCCCTGTTACCGACGGAAAGTATCTCGTGGTCTTGTTCGGATCGCATGGCCTCTACACTTACGATTTGAATGGGAAACTCATCTGGCAACAGGATATCGGTGTACTCGATTCCGGTTGGTTCTATGATGCCGACTACCAGTGGGAACATGGCAGCTCTCCAATCATCTATCGCGGCCTCGTAATTATTCAGGCAGATGTGCAAAAAGACTCATACATCGCTGCCTACAGTTTGAAGACTGGAAAACTCGTCTGGAAGACGCCCCGAGAAGAGATTCCTTCCTGGGGCACCCCAACCGTCTACGAAGGCAAGACTCGCGCGGAATTGATTACCAATGGGTCAAAGGCAATTCGCGGATACGATCCGCTCACCGGGAAGGAACTGTGGCGCCTCTCGCCAAATTCTGAAATTACGACACCCACGCCCTTCGCCGCTCTCGATCTCATTTACGTTACCAGCGGCTATGCACCGATTCAACCGATCTACGCAATCAAGCCAGGTGCAGCCGGCGACATCTCATTGAAAGACGGCAAAGAATCAAATGAATCCGTCGCCTGGAGCAAACAGCGCGGGGGCCCCTACATGCCTACACCGGTCGTCTATGGCGATTTGCTCTACACGTGTTCGAACCAGGGAGTACTCACCGCGTACAATGCCCGGAGCGGGGAACGCGTTTATCAGGAGCGCGTGGGCGGCAAGGGAGCTCCCTTCACCGCCTCGCCCGTAGCCTCAGACGGGAAGCTATACCTGTCGAGTGAAGATGGCGACGTCTTTGTGGTGAAGACCGGACCGAAGTATGAACTGCTGGCGACAAATCCCGTGGGTGAAGTTTTGATGGCAACCCCGGCAATCACCGACGGTATGATCATTGTGCGTGGTATTAATCACGTATTTGCATTTGGAGAAAGTGCGGCGCCTAAGAGCGTCCATGGAAACTAACAATTTAGCTGTAGGGCCGGTCTAAAGGACATCCACGATGAAAAGCTATTCGTCAAGGGTCATTCGGATTTTTGTTCCTTGCCTTCTTGTCTTAACAATCTTCGCTGCCAAGGCTGCAGCGGATCCCAACTGGCCGCAATGGCGCGGGCCTGACGGTCAGGGCATTTCCCTTGAACAAGGATTGCCAATCGACTGGAGTGGAACCAGAAACGTCAAGTGGAAAACGGCAATCGCAGGCCGAGGGCATTCCTCGCCAATCGTCTGGGGCAAAAAGATATTCCTCACCACGGCCCTCGACGGCGAGTTGATTCCCGGTCGCCCCGCCGGTGTGACTCACAGACTCTCTGACGGCACCGATTTTGTTCATCCCGACGCCGTTGGTGCAAACTTGCGTCACACTTTCAAAGTTATTTGCATCGATCGGCAAAGCGGAAAGATTCTGTGGGAGCGGATAGCCTTCGAAGGTCCCGTTAAAGACAGCCGCCACAAGGTTGCCAGCTTTGCTTCTTCAACTCCCGCGACTGACGGTAAATACGTTTTCGCTTTCTTTGGCAGCGAAGGTCTGTACGCTTACGACTTTAGTGGCAAACTGGTCTGGAAGCAGGATCTCGGCACGCTGGGAACAGCCAGTGTCGGCTATGGCGTATCGCCCATACTCTACCAGGACCTTGTGATAATGCAGTGCGATGATAGCGGCGGTCATTCATACATCGCCGCTTTTGAAAAGAAGACCGGCAAACAAGCGTGGCGGGCAGCGCGGGCCGTCGATATCACCTGGAGCACTCCAGTGCTGGTCCATACCGGAAAACGTACTGAATTGATCACGGCGGCAGCGGAAGCAATCATTGCCTACGATCCACTCACCGGTAAGGAACTTTGGCGTCACAAAGGCCTGGAGAGTAACGCCGTTCCCACCCCGGTTGTTTCGAAAGATCTCGTAGTTGTAACTTCGGGTTCACCCCAGAAAATTGCACTCGCGCTGCGGGCCGGGGGCAGTGGCGACGTTACCGGGACGCCGGCCCTGGTCTGGTCATACAACAAGGGCACCGCTTACGTACCCTCGCCGATTCTTTATGGCGAGTATGTTTACCTTATGACCGGCAACGGCTCGATTAGCTGTCTGGACGCTCAATCCGGTAAAGTCGAATACGAAGGCGCGCGTGTGCCAAAGGCGACGATGTTTTTGGCTTCACCAGTTGCTTTCGAAGGTAAGATCCTGTTAACCAGCGAAGAGGGCGATACCTTTATCTTGAAGGCTGGACCCAAACATGAAGTCCTGCGCACCAACTCGCTCGGCGAACCGGTCTATGCGTCGCCGGCAATCGCCGATGGCCTTATTTTCATTCGCGGCGAGCACAACTTGTACGCGATTGGCAACTAGTCCCAACAGCATTAAGGAGGCACGAAATGTTTGCCACTCAAGAGTCCACTCCCTGGCATCGCTCAACGATTGTTCTGATTGTATCTGCGCTCATTATGCCACCTCTTGGACTGGTACTACTGTGGCTGCGGCGCAATACACCAGCGGCTGTGAAGATTCTGGGGACGTTGTGTATGGTCGCCCTCACTGCAGCCTATTTTTTTGGCTTTCGCAGCTGGCGCAAATCCAGCAAAAACGATGCGGTGTATACGGCTGTGGAGCAGAACCGTGCTCAGCAACAAGCCCAGGCGCCTGCTAACAGCCAACCTGCGGGGCCGAGCTCTGCGGCTCCGGCGACGACCCCAGGTGCGACACCGGCTGCAACCGGGCCAGCCGCGCCGCCTGCCGGAGGCGCCAACGAAACCGCTGCTGCGCATGCCTCAAGAAACTATTGGACCAGTTTTCGCGGACCCAACCGCGACGGACGCTACGACGAGATGCCTGTCCTGGCTTCATGGCCCGCCCAGGGATTGACCCCGATTTGGAAGCAACCGATCGGCATTGGCTATGGATCGTTCACCGTTGCCGATGGGCGCGCGTACACACTTGAACAGCGTCGGAAACAGGAAGTGGTCGCCGCTTACGACCCGGCCACGGGGCGCGAACTGTGGACGCAGGGTTGGAATGCCGAATATACAGATACAACCGGTGATGGGCCGCGTAGCACGCCGACCTGGGATGAAGGCCGGCTTTACGCACTCGGTGCGACTGGCGAGCTTCGCTGTCTCGATGCGCGTACCGGGGCAGTTATCTGGGGCAAGAATATCCTGAGCGACAATCAGGCCAGCAACCTGCAATGGGCCATGGCAGGGTCACCCCTGATTGTCGACGATAAGGTGATTGTCCTTCCTGGTGGTAGTGGAAACAAGTCAGTGGTCGCTTATAACAAGTTGACGGGCGCCCCGGTTTGGAAATCTCAAAGCGACACTGCGGCGTATGTTTCGCCGATGCTGGTCACCCTGGCCGGGCGACGCCAGATCCTGGTAGTTAGCGCCAATCGCATCTTTGGCCTGGCTCCGGAAGACGGATCCCTGCTCTGGAGTAATCCCTGGGATACGAGCATGGGCATCAATGTCTCGCAGCCAATCATCGTCGACAAGAGCCGCTTCTTTATTTCGTCAGGCTATGGCAAAGGCGCGGCATTGGTTGAGATCAGCGGCAGCGGCAAGAGCTTTAGCGCGCGCAACATCTGGGAAAATATCAACATGAAGAACAAGTTCAACAGCTCTGTGCTTCATCAGGGATACGTCTATGGCTTGGACGAAGGCATTCTCTCTTGTGTGGATGTAAATACGGGTGAGCGCAAGTGGAAGGGCGGTCGCTACGGATACGGCCAGGTGCTGCTCGCAGGCAGCAATCTGATTGTGAGCAGCGATAAGGGCGAGCTCGCACTAGTGCGCGCCACTCCCGATCAATATTCGGAGCTCACCCGCTTTCAGGCGCTGGCGGGCCAGTTTTGGAATTATCCGGCCATTGCTGGCGGCAGACTGCTGGTACGGAACTCGAGTGAGATGGCTGCTTACAACATTGCTGCGCCATAGTGAGCGTTAAGAGAACGACTTCAGAAAGGCTCCACTCACAGAAGAGCCTGACTTAGGTCGGTACTCTGAACGCGTGCTCATGCTCGCTAAAGCGACAACGATGTCAGCGTCGTTTCATCCTTTATCAAAATCCGTTTACCCAGCACGACCGGATGCGCCCAGGTCGGGCTGGTCGCCACCGTGTACTCCGCCAGCACACCGTAATCCTTGCCGCTCACCGGCAGGAAAATCAGCCTGGCTTCGTTGGTAAGGACCAGCATCACCTTCCCGTCAAGATTTAGTATGGCTGCGTTTTCGCCCATGCGTCCGGGACTTTGCCAGAGTGTCTTACCCGTGTCGGCATCGATGGCAAAGAACTGTCCTTTCTTGAGGACTGAGAGACCGAAGATTATGTTCCCCTGCATTACAGGGGAGTTTAGATACATCTGGTTTTCCTTGTTGTTCCAGACTTCCTGCGGCACAAGCTCGCTACCCTGCTGGGTCAGCCGCAGGGCCGATACCCCCAGGCCCTCACGCGAAACGATCAGAGTTTCATTGTAGACGACAGCAGTGACGGAGTTTTCTTCATACTGCGACTTTGCCGGTAAGCGCCAAAGTAGTTTCCCGTTCGCCGCCGCGACGCTAATGAATTCCTTCTGCGTAAAGTTTACGACCTGACGTATTCCCGCCAGGGTGACGATCATCGGCGACGCATAAGCCGGCCCATCTACGTCGTTGGACCACTTCACTTCACCGGTTTCAGCAGCGAAAGCGGTCAGAGCTCCCTTGTCCTGGCCCCCGACGTGAGCTATCAGCAAGCCGTTATCGATCAGTGGAGACATCGCTGTGCCAAACCAGGGCGAGGTCTGCGGAAACTGCTGCGAGAACTCACGGCGCCATTTGATCTTGCCCGTGACCGCATCATGACAGGAAAGCACTCCGGTAATTCCAAAGGTGTACACCTTACCTTCGCTTACCAGCGGTGTAGACTTTGGTCCCTTGCCATGACCAGTCGCTGCCGGATGCATTTCATAGGCGATCGGCTGACCGGATTTCCAAATTTCCTTGCCGGTGGCCGCGTCCAGGCAGAGTAAGACCTCGCTGTCGTCCTGACGCGCGAAAACATAAATACGTCCATTGGCCACCACCGGCGAAGCGTGACCAATACCGACCGGAACCTTCCATTGCTGGCGCAGCGCTTTCGGCCAGATGGCCGGTAACACGGCGCCAGCGACCCTTCCGTCGCGACCCGGACCTCGCCATTGCGGCCAGTCCGCTGCGCTGCTGCCGCTCGTCACCACTACCAATACAGCCACCAGCAACCCTCTGAAGCAAAAGCGTTCGCTG
>Ga0209797_10000757_pt1 | contig 16180 bp, 10 predicted proteins | sample DOMMetBare3Fresh_2_FD_187472 | JGI IMG/M metagenome (GOLD analysis project Ga0209797, IMG submission 187472) | Wetland sediment microbial communities from St. Louis River estuary, USA, under dissolved organic matter induced mercury methylation -... | ecosystem: Environmental > Aquatic >... | reverse complement strand
GAGGCCGACGGGCGCCGTCACCATGAAGGCGGCGCTGGCCAGGACGACGCCGCGGGCGAAGCTCTGCGTGCTCGCGAGGCGCTGCGTCGCCCAGCCGTACCCGAGCTCGGGCCCGGCCTCGAGGAGGATGCTCCCCACGTTCACCGGGTAGAAGGCGGCGACGGCCCCGCCGAGGAAGGCGTAGTCGTAGGCCAGCCACTGGTCGTCCACGTGCTTGAAGGTGTACTCGAGCCGCGCCCTCAGGCCCACCGGTCCCACCTCCTTGCGGACGCCGAGCCGTACCGACGGCGCGAGGCCGAAGCCGGGGAGCCCCACCCAGCTCGTCCCGATGCCGGTGTAGAGGAGCCCGGGCTCGGGGCCGCCCTTGGAGCGCGCCATCTCGTAGCGCGTCGGCGTGAGCATGGGGAGGACCCGATCGTCGCCCTTCGCGAGCGCAACCGAGCCCGTGGCGCGGCCCTCTGGGCTCCGCCGCTCGACGGAGTACCTCCCCGCCGGCAGCGCGAGGGCGATGGCGGAGGTGGTTCCCGGAACCTCCGCGACGACGCCTCGCGGGCCGCGCAGCAGGTAGACCGAGCCCGGATCGCGTGGGAGCGTGAGCCGGGCCTCGGCCTTGCGGAGGTCGGCGAGGACCACGTCCCCGCGGCCGGACATGCGGAACTCGTAGGTGGGGTGCTGGGGACCGGCCTGCGTCCCGGCCGTGCCCGAGACGGTCATCGACGAGGTGTAGTGGAAGGCCTCGGCGAGCGTGACGCGCCCGTCGCCGTCGGCGTCGCCCGCGCCGCGGAGCGCCGCCTCGAGGTGGTGCGTGAAGAAGCTGCCGCCGATGGCGGCCGACTCCTGCGCCTGCTCGCCCACCGCCGTCGAGGCGATGAAGGCCGTGCCCTGCACGGTCTCGTCGGAAGGCAGCGCGAAGTCGAGCGCCGGGGCGGCGGTCGCCCCCTTCACCTGCGTGAGCACTCCCGCCTCGCAGGCGTCGACGATGGCGACCTTCGCCTCGGAGCTCGACCCGGCGACGAGCGCCCGCAGCTCGTCGAAGCGCACCTTGTCGCCCCCGAGCTCGAGGCCGCCGGGACCGGCGTGGCCCGAGTAGTAGAAGACGAGGAGCGCCCGCTCGCCGCCGGCGCGGGCGAGCTTGACCTTGGCCTCGGAGGCGGCGAGCGCCTCGCGGAGCGCCGTCGCGCCCGCGCCGCGGAGCAGCACCACCCGGTCGTCCGCGAAGTCCCCCAGCTCGACGAGCGTGCGGGCGAAGCTCTCGGCGTCCTTCTCCGCGAACCAGAGCCTGGGCCGGGCGGGGGCGCCGGCGTTGTTCCCCACCACCACCGCGAAGCGCGCCGCGCCCCAGGCCTCGGCGGGGAGCGCGGCGAGGGCGAGGAGCGCGAGCAGGGCGGCGGGGCGCCTCATGGCCTCTTCTCGAGGAGGAGCGTCTCCTGGGAGGCGTCCGCGGGCAAGCCCGGGAGCGCTCCCGCGGACCTCACCGCCGCCTCGCCCCCGCCCGCCGCCGCCCGCGCGGCGCGCTCGACCTCGGAGAAGGGGATCGGCGCGGGCGTGCAGACGGCGTAGATGCGCTCCGGCCCGGCCCGGCCGTCGAGGACCGCGCCGCCGGGAAGCGCGCCCGGCCCGGTCAGCTCCGCGCCGCCGTCGCCGCCCGCCGGGTAGAGCCGCGACACCTTGCCGGCCGCGTCCACGGCGACGAGCCAGAGGCGGCACGGCCGCGCGGGCCTCACCTGGAAGCGCAGCGCGGCGTTCGCCGGGACCTCGGCGCCGTCCGCGAGGAGCCGTGCCCCCGCGGGCGTGGCCGCGTAGACGGCGAGCGCGACGCCTCCCTTCGTCCCGACGTAGTCGCCGGGCGGCCGCTCGGGTCCGACGAGCAGGAAGACCGCCGCCGCGGCGGCGAGCGCGGGGACCGGGACCAGCACCGGCCACGCCTTCCACCACGGCCGCGGACGCGACCGCTCCACCACGGCCTCCACCGTCGCCGGGTACACGAAGCGGCGGAATTCCTCGCCCTGGCGCCTCATCTCCTCCAGCCGCGCGCGGCATCCCGGGCAGCCCTCGAGGTGGGGCCCGAGCCCCGAGCGCTCCGCGTCGAGGAGGTGCGCCTCGAGCCTCAGGTCCGACGGACAGCGGCTTTCCGCGCGGGCGCTCATGAGTCGCTCCGGTCGAGGAACTTCCTCGCGTTGCGCAGGAAGCGGTCGAGCTTGCGGCTCACGGTGCGCCGCGAGATGCCGAGCACCTCGGCCACCTCCTCGTGCTCCATGCCGTCCACGATCACCCCCACCGCCACGGCCTGCGTCTGCGCGTCGAAGCGGGAGAGCACCTTCTGCGCGAGCTGCCTTTCGGGGAGGCCGGCCGCGTGGGCGTGGGGCGCTGCCTCCAGCGCCTCGTCGAGCGCCTCCTCGCCGCGGCGGCGGGCGTTGCGCCTCAGGTTGAGGCAGTGGTTCGTCGCCACGCGGTAGATCCAGGGAAGCACCGTCTCGCGGTCCTCGAGCCTCCCGATGTCCCCCAGCAGCTTCACGAAGACCTCCTGGGTGGCGTCCCCCGACGCCTCCCGGTCGCCGAGCAGGCGGAGGCAGCGCCGGTAGACGGCGGGGCCGTAGGTCGCGTAGAGCCTCGCGGCCTTCTCACGCTCGTCCAACGCCGCCTCCTCGCTCCCGTATGACACCCTCGGGTCCTCGAGCGGGACAAGAAAGTGCTAGCACGGGACTCCTGGACCGGGCGGGCGGCCACCCCTGGGCTGCCCGGTTTCCGCGCAGTCCCTGCCCGCCAGGCAGTCAGGGCGCGCCGGAGGGCGGCGGATCGGGCCGATCCGGGGCGTTCCCAGCGTGGCACGCCATGTGCTATCGCAGGCCCCCGAAAGCCCCGCCGAAAACCCCCGACTCCCCTGGGAGAAAGAGCAAAACGATGGCGAACCTCACCCCCAAGCAGGTCCTGGCGCTGGCTGCCGAGAAGAAGGCCACCTACGTGGACCTGAAGTTCATGGACTTCGTCGGCATCTGGCAGCACTTCTCCATCCCGCTCGACGAGCTCACCGAGGAGGTCTTCGAGGAGGGGCTCGGCTTCGACGGCTCCTCGATCCGCGGCTGGCAGGCCATCCACGCCTCCGACATGCTGGTCGTGCCCGACGCCAGCACCGCGGTGATGGACCCGTTCATGGCCGAGCCGACGCTCTCGGTCATCTGCAACGTCGTCGACCCGATCACCAAGGAGCCGTACTCGCGCGATCCGCGCAACATCGCCATCAAGGCCGAGAAGTACCTCAAGTCCACCGGCATCGGCGACACCGCCTTCTTCGGCCCCGAGGCCGAGTTCTTCATTTTCGACGAGGTCCGTTACGACGCCGGCGTGAACCAGGCCTTCTACAAGGTGGACTCGGTCGAGGGGCAGTGGAACACCGGCCGCGAGGAGCCGGGCGGCAACCTCGGCTACAAGCCCCGCTACAAGGAGGGCTACTTCCCGGTCGCGCCCACAGACAGCCAGCAGGACATCCGCACCGAGATGTGCCGCGTGATGGAGTCGGTCGGCATCAAGATCGAGCGGCAGCACCACGAGGTGGCCACCGCCGGCCAGGCCGAGATCGACATCCGCTTCGACTCGCTGGTCCGGATGGCCGACCAGCTCCAGTGGTTCAAGTACGTCATCAAGAACGTGGCCCGCCGGCACGGCAAGACCGTGACGTTCATGCCCAAGCCCCTCTACGGCGACAACGGCTCGGGCATGCACACCCACCAGTCCATCTGGAAGGCGGGCAAGCCGCTCTTCGCGGGCGACGGCTACGCGGGCCTGTCGGATCTCGCCATGTGGTACATCGGCGGCATCTTGAAGCACGGGCCGGCGCTGGCCGCGTTCTGCTGCCCGACCACCAACTCGTACAAGCGGCTCGTCCCGGGCTTCGAGGCGCCCATCAACCTCGCCTACTCGGCGCGCAACCGCTCGGCCTCGATCCGCATCCCCATGTACTCGCCCTCCCCGAAGGCGAAGCGCATCGAGTTCCGCTCGCCGGACCCGTCCTGCAACGGCTACATCGCCTTCGCCGCCATGCTCATGGCCGGCCTCGACGGCATCGAGAACAAGATGAACCCCGGCCAGCCGCTCGACAAGGACATCTACGGCATGTCGCCGGAGGAGCTGAAGGACATCCCGAAGATGCCGGGCTCGCTCGACGAGGCCCTGGAGTGCCTGCGGAGGGACCATGCCTTCCTGCTCAAGGGCGACGTCTTCACCGAGGACGTGCTCGAGACCTGGATCCAGTACAAGTACGACAAGGAAGTGAACCCGGTCCGGATGCGCCCCTCGCCGCTCGAGTACGCGCTGTACTACGACATTTGACGGTGAGCTTCGCTCGCCGACAAATGTCCTAGCAACTACGACGTCGTCGAAATGGGGGGCTACGCCCCCCATCCCCCCCAACGCGTGGCCGCCCCTGTTCCCAGGGCGGCCATGTCCTTTTTCGGGAGTCTCGCGGGCGCCCAGGCTCTAGGATGCCGGGCCGGAATGCGAGCGAGGCTTCTCGAGGCGATCCGCTCCACCGCAGGCGGGCTCCCGCGGGCGTTCTGGACGCTCTGGGCGGGCGCGCTCGTGAACCGCGTCGGGACCTTCGTCGTCCCCTTCCTCGCCCTCTACCTCACCGAGCGGCGCGGGCTGCCCGTCTCGAGGGCGGGCCTCATCGTCTCGCTCTGGGGCCTCGGCGCCGCCGCCGCCAGCCCGGTCGGGGGATGGCTCGCCGACCGCGTCGGCCGGCGCCCCACCATGGTGGGCGCGCTGGCGCTCGGCGGCGCCAGCATGATCGCCCTCGGTCTCGCCGAGCGGCCCGAGGTCATCGCGCCGGCGACGCTCCTCGTGGGCTTCCTCGGCGAGATGTACCGCCCCGGCCTCGTCGCCGCGGTTTCCGACCTCGTTCCGGCCGCGGACCGCGTCCGGGCCTTCGGCCTCGTGTACTGGGCCGTGAACCTGGGCATGGCCGTCGCCGTCTCCGTCGGCGGCCTCCTCGCCAGCGTTTCCTACCTCCTCCTGTTCGTCGCCGACGGGGCGACGACGCTCGTCTTTGGATTTCTGGTCTGGCGCTGGGTGCCCGAGACGCGGCCGGGTCACGGAGTGCCACGGCCCGCCCGTCCGGCGGGCGAGCGCGGGGCCTTCGTCGCCGGGCTCCTCGCCCCGTACCGCGACCGGGTCTTCCTCGCGTACCTCGGGCTCACCTTCGTCCTCGCCCTGATCTTCATGCAGCACCAGCTGGCGCTGGCGGTGGACATGACGGCCCACGGGGTCACCAAGGCCCAGTTCGGCTCCATCCTGGCCGTGAACGGCGTCCTCATCGTCCTCTTCCAGCCCATCCTGGCGCGGGTGATCGGCGGACGCGACAAGTCGCACGTGATCGCCGCGGGCTCGGTGCTGGTGGCGCTGGGCTTCGGGCTCAACGCCATCGTCCACACCCCCGCGCTCTACGCGCTCGGCGTGGTCGTCTGGACCTTCGGTGAGATGGCGACGCTCCCGGTCGGGAGCGCCGTCGTCTCCGACCTCGCGCCTGCGGAGCTGCGCGGCCGGTACCAGGGCGCCAACGGGCTCGCCTTCGGCCTCGGCTCCTTCCTGGCGCCGGCGCTCGGCGCGCTCGTCCTGCAACGGCTCGGCGCGGCCGCCGTCTGGACGGGATGCCTCGTGGCGGGCCTCGCCGTCGCCGCGGGCCAGCTCGCCCTGACCGGCGCGCTCCGCTGCGCCGCCGCGGCCCGTGCCGCGCCGGGAACGCAGCCGTAGCGCAGCGCCGAGCCTCTCCGTCGATTGTCCGCTTCCCGGCCCTCCGGTATCGTGCGCTCGCATGCCGCGGCACAAGATCCTCCTCGTGGACGACAACGCCGAGCTGCTCACGCTGCTCGCGCGCCTGATGGAGTCCGAGGGCTGGATCCCGGTGACGGCCGGGAAGGGGCGGCAGGCCATCGACCTGTTGCCCGCCGAGCGGCCGTCGGCCGCGGTCGTGGACGTGCTCCTCCCCGACATGATGGGCTACGACGTCGCCGCCGCGCTGCGCAAGGCCAGCATCCCCTTCGTCTTCATGACCGGGGTCTTCAAGGGCGGGCGGGCCTCCACCGAGGCGCGCAGCCAGCACGGCGCCGCCGGCTACTTCGAGAAGCCCTTCGAGGCCCGAAAGCTCCTCGACGCGCTCCGGGCGCTCGTCCCCTCGTCGCCGCCGTCGCGGTCGGCCCCCCGGCCCCCGCCGCCGATGGACGACTTCGACGTCGAGGTGGCGGTGGAGGCGGAGGAGCCGGTGGAGGGCCTGGAGCTGACCGGCAGGGTGGTCGTCACCGAGGACGGCAAGGTCTCCTCCTTCCTGCAGGGGGAGAACGTCACCGCCGCGCCGGTGGGCGTCCCGGCGCGGCCCGCGCCGCCGCCTGCAGCGCCCCGCCCCGTCGCCGCGCCGCGCCCCGCCGCCCGGCCCGCCGCCCGGCCGGCAGTGGCCACCGACCTCGCGAGGCAGGAGGGCGCGCTCGAGGACAGCCTCCCCGACCTCATCACCGCCTTCCACCTCGCCCAGCAGACCGGGGAGCTGACGGTCCAGAAGGGCAAGGTGAAGAAGACCGTCTACTTCGAGAAGGGGCGGCCCTGCTTCGCCATCTCCAACCTCGTCACCGACCGCTTCGGCCCCTTCCTCGTCCGCGTCGGCAAGATCAACCAGGGACAGCTCGAGCTGTGCCAGGCGGCGGCGGAGAAGACGGGGCGGCGCACCGGCGACGTGCTCGTGGAGATGGGGCTCCTCAAGGACGCCGAGAGGCTCTACTACGTCGCCCAGCAGGTGAAGGCCATCATCTACTCGATCTTCGGCTGGGAGGAGGGGCAGTTCCGGCTCCACTTCGCCGACAAGGCCGCCAGGGAGGCCGTCAAGATCGACCTCCACCCGGCGAACCTGATCGTGCGGGGCGTGAAGAAGCTCTACAAGCCGGAGCGCCTCTTCCGGCTCCTCGCGCCGGAGGACCGGCTCATCCCGTCGCAGCAGCCGGCCTACGGCCTCGACGAGGTCGAGCTGGACCGGTGGGAGGCGGAGCTGCTCCCCAGGGTGGACGGGACGCGGACCCTGGCGGAGCTCATCCAGCTCGCGGGCCGGCCCGAGCACGCCGTCTACGGCTCCCTCTACGCGATGGTGGCGCTCAAGATCCTCCAGCGGCGCTAGACGGTCGGATCCCGGCCGGCCGCGAGCGCCGGGATGCGGGCCGCGAGCCGCAGGCTCTCGCCGGTGCGGAGCGCCGCGCGCGCGGCGCGCGGGTCGGGCGCCGGCCCCGCCCAGCCGAGCAGCGCCGCCACGCGGGCCCGCGCCTCGGCGAGCCGCTCACGGGTCACGACTCCGCGCTCCACCGCCCCGCGCAACAGGTCGATGGCCCGGTGCTGGAGGTCCGCCCGGTGGCAGAAGAGGAGCCCGTCCACTCCGGCAGCGACCGCCGCCGGCACCGCCTCCTCGAGCGGAAAGTGCTCCATCACCGCCTTCATCTCGAGGTCGTCGGAGACGACGCAGGCGTCGAAGCCGCATCGCTCCCGCAGGAGGTCGAGCACCGGCCGGGACAGGGTCGCCGGGAGCCGGTCGTCGAGGGCGTCGAAGACGACGTGGGCCGTCATCACCGAGGCGACGCCCGCGGCGGCGAGGGCGCGGAACGGGACGAGCTCCACCTGCGCGAGCCGCGCCAGCGGGTGGGAGAGGTGCGGCAGGACCTGGTGCGAGTCCTGGCTCGTGTCGCCGTGGCCGGGGAAGTGCTTCGCGCAGGCGGCCACGCCCACGGACTGGAGCCCCTGCGCCAGCGCCGCGCCCATGCGCCCGACCAGGACCGGGTCGCGCCCGAAGCTGCGGTCGCCGATGACCGGGTTCGCCGGGTTGGTGTCCACGTCCACGACGGGCGCGTAGTCCTGGTCGATGCCCACGGCCCGGAGCTCCCGGCCGAGGAGCGCCCCGACCGCGCGCGCCAGCTCCGGGTCGCCGGTCCGCCCCAGCGCGCGCATCGGCGGCAGCTCGGTGAAGCCGTTGGGCCCACGCATCCGAGCCACGCGCCCGCCCTCCTGGTCCACCGAGACGAGCAGCGGCCGCCCGGCCGCGCGCTTGAGCGCCGCGGACAGCTCCGCCACCTGCTCCGCCGACTCGACGTTGCGGGCGAAGAGGATGACCCCGTAGGCTCCCCGCCGCACCAGCTCCAGCACCTCCGGCGACGGGGTCGTGCCGTGGAAGCCCACGCAGAGGAGGCCGGCGCAGTCGGCGTCGAGGGAGGGCACCTTCGAATCCTATCAGGCGACGAGCAGCCCTTCCGCGAGGAAGGCGGCGACGGCGAGGGCGAGGAGGAGGGACCACAGGGGGACGCTCCGGCCCTCTCCGCCGGCCGGCCGGTCTCCCGCCACCTTGGCGTGGACCGCGCCGCCGAACCAGGCGGTGAGCTCGGATGGATCGAGGCGCGTCGTGTCCGACTCGCGCGGATCGGGGAGGACCGCGAAGGCGAGCCGGGGATCGAGCCGCACCGCGCCGGCCTCCTCCACCTTCACCTGCCACAGGCCGGGCCGGTCCGGGACGAAGGAAGCGCGCCCGCCCCTGGCCGGCCGCGGCGGCGTCCGATCCCTCCCGTCCGGGCCGACCAGCGCGGCGATGCGCTGGCCCTCTCCGGCGGCGAGCGGGCGAGAGGCGTAGACGACCGTGGGAGCGTCGCGCCGCTCCTCGAGCCCTCCGGCGAGCCAGGCTGCGAAGCGCTGCATCGCCGGGAGGAAGCTCGTGCGGATGGTCCAGTCGGTCCACTCCCGGTCCACGGTGGAGGCGTAGAGCAGCACCCGCCCCCGGCCGCGGAGCCCTTCCACGAGCGCGGGCGAGCCGTCGTCGTAGCGCAGGAGGACGCGCTCCCGCGCCTCTCCTCCCTTCACCCGCTCGGCGGGCTTGAGCAGCATGTACCGCCAGGTGCGCACCGACTCGAGCCCCTCCCGCGCCTGGCCGGTGAAGATCGAGAAGATGGGGTGGTCCCAGGCGATGTCGGAGAAGCGGGCCGCCCGCTCGGCGGCGCCGGGCGCGCCGCGCTGGGCCGCGGTCTTCACGACGTGGAGCGGCGCCGGGAGCAGGCGCGCGAGCTCGGCGTCGTACCGGTCCGGGTCCACCTCCTCCCCCATCGAGAGGAAGAGCCCGCCGCCCTTCTCGACGAAGCTCTCCAGCTCGGCCGCCTTCGCCCCGAGCGACCGCACGTCGAGCAGGAAGACGACGTCGTAGTCCGCGAAGCGCGCCCCCGGAAGCGCCTCGGCGTCGATGACCTTGGGGCGCACCGGCGAGGCCGCCGAGGCGAGCGCCGCCTCCACGAAGAAGGCCTCGTCCCGGTGCTTCACCGGTGAGGGCGAACCGTCCACCACCAGCGCGCGCACCTCGCGCGGCACCTCCAGCGCGAGCCACTGGACGTCGTCGTCGGGCAGGGCGTCGGGCGGCAGCGCCACGGCGATGGCCGCCGGGCCGCCCGCCCGGAAGTCGTACGAGAGCGTCTTCTTCGCCGTGCCGCGCGCCGGGACCTCCGCGAAGGCGCGGATGGCGGTGGCGGCCTCCTTCCCGGCGCCGACGCGCAGCTCGACCGGCAGGTCGTGGAGTGGCCGGTCGCCGTAGCCGGCGAGCGTGGCGGTGACGCGGAAGCCGCGCGGCCCGACGGCGGGGTCGGGCTCCGCCGCCACCGCCGCGACGGCGGTGTTGGGAAGGCTCGCGCCGCGGGCCGCGTCGAGCAGGGTCACCTCCGGCCGGACCGCGCCGGCGGGAGTCTGGGCCATCGGCGGCGGCGCGTCGAGCCGCCAGGCCGCGGCGGTGAGGTCGGTCGCGACGACGAGCTTCTTGCCGAGGACCGCGCCCGCGGCCGACTCCGACAGCGCCCGCGCCGCCGCCGTCACGCAGGCGGTGAGGTCGGCGTGGCCGAAGGTCGGCTCCGCCTCCCGCAGCGCGCGCCGCACCGCCGCCTTGTCGAAGGAGGGCGGCGCCGCCGACGGGGCCTCGGGGCCGCCGCAGACCACCGCGGTGGCCGGCTCCTCGCTCCCGAGGCCGTCGAGCGCGTCGAGCGCGTCCTCGCGGGCGCGCTCGAAGAGCGTCCTGCCGGAAAGCCGGTAGCGCATGGAGGCCGAGACGTCGAGGACGATGGCCGTCGCCGAGGGGCCGGCGGGGGCGGCCGCGGCCGCCGCCTCCGGCGCGCCCAGCCGGGGCCGCAGGATGGCGAGCGCCACGGCGGCGAGGAGCGCGGTCCGGGCGGCGAAGAGGAGGACCTTCTTGAGGCGCAGCCGGCGTTGCGTCTCCCGGCGGGCCTTGAGGATGAAGTCGATGGCCGGGAAGGCGAGGGGCTTCGGGCGGCGCCGGTAGAACAGGTGGACGAGGACCGGGAGGAGCGCCGCGAGGAGCCCCCACAGGAGCGCGGGGTTCAGGAAGGTGAGCCTCACGCGGCGCTCCGCTCGCGGCGCGCCAGGAACGGGACGAGCACCTCGTCGAGCGGCCGGTCGGTGGGGCAGAGGACGTAGTCGAGGTCGGCCTCGGCGGCCCGCCGCCGCACCTCCCCGAGCCAGCGCCCGAAGACCTCCAGGTAGCCCTTGCGGACGTCGCGCCCCTGGGCCTCGATCTGGCGGGCGTCCTCCATCGAGAGGAAGAGCGTCGGGTCCTCGTAGGGGAAGTCGATCTCGGCGGGATCGAGCACGTGGAAGATCGTCACCTCGTGCTTGCGGCGCCGCAGCTGCGCCAGCGCCCTCAGCACCCCGTCGTCGGGATCGAGGAGGTCCGAGAAGACGATCACCGACGAGCGGCGCGGGGCGCGCTCCACGAGGAAGTCCACCGCGGCGCCGAGCCGCGTCCCGCCGCGGGGCTCGAGCGCGGCGAGCGTGTCCACGAGCGCCCCGAGGTGGGTCGCGGCGGCGCGGGGCGCCACCGACCTCACCACCTCCCGGTCCACCACGACGAGGCCGGCGGCGTCCTGCTGGCGCACCAGGACGTAGGCGAGCGAGGCGGCGAGCGCGCTCGCGTACTCGAGCTTTCCGAGCCGCCGCTCGTCGCCGCGGAAGCCCATCGAGCCCGAGGAATCCACGACCAGCCAGGCCCGGAGGTTCGTCTCCTGCTCGAAGCGCTTCACGTAGTACTTGTCGAACTTGCCGTAGGCCTTCCAGTCGATGCGGCGCACGTCGTCGCCGGGCGCGTACTCCTTGTGCTCGGCGAACTCGACCGACTGGCCGTGCTGCGGGCTCTTGTGCAGGCCCGAGAGCACGCCCTCGGCGACCGCCCGCGCCCGGAGCTTCAGGGTGGCGAGCTTGGCGAGGACCTCGGGGTCGAGGAGGGATCGGCGCCTCTCGTTCATCGAGATCGGCTCACGCCTTCACGCGCTCCAGCAGCTGCTCCACGATGTGCTCGCTCGTGACGTTCTCGCTCTCGGCGCGGAAGTTGGTGATGATGCGGTGGACCAGCACCGGCTTGGCGAGAGCCCGCACGTCCTCCACCGAGGCGGCCATCCGCCCGTCGAGGATGGCGCGGGACTTGGCGGCGAGGACGAGGTACTGGCTGGCGCGGGGCCCCGCTCCCCAGGCCACGTTCTCCTTCACGAAGGCGGGCGCGCCCGGCTCCAGCGGCCGCGAGAGCCGCACCAGCTCGACGGCGTGGCGCACCACGTGGTCGGCGGCGGGCACGCGCAGGACGAGGTCCTGCAGCTCGCGGATGCGGTGGGGGGAGAGCACGCGATGCAGGGTGGGGCGCACCGCGCTGGTGGTGGAGCGGACGATCTCCACCTCCTCCTCGGCCGACGGGTAGGGGACCTTCACGTAGAACATGAAGCGGTCGAGCTGCGCCTCCGGCAGCGGGTAGGTGCCCTCCTGCTCGATGGGGTTCTGGGTCGCGAAGACCAGGAACGGCAGCTCGAGCGGGTAGGTCTCGCCGCTGGCGGTGACGCGGTACTCCTGCATCGCCTGGAGGAGCGCCGCCTGGGTCTTCGGCGGGGTGCGGTTGATCTCGTCGGCGAGCAGCAGGTTCGCGAAGATGGGCCCGTGCACGAAGCGGAAGGCGCGCCGGCCGGTGGTGTGGTCCTCCTCCAGCACGTCGGTGCCGGTGATGTCGGAGGGCATGAGGTCGGGCGTGAACTGGATGCGGTTGAAGGTGAGGTTCAGGACCTCGGCCACCGTCGAGATGAGCAGGGTCTTCGCGAGCCCGGGCACGCCCACGAAGAGGCAGTGGCCGCGCGCGAACAGGGCGACGAGCAGGTGCTCCACCACGCCCTTCTGGCCGACGATGCGCTTCTCGATCTCGGCGAGGAGCAGTCGCCGGGCCTCGGCCAGCTCGTGGACCGCGGCGAGGTCGGCCTCGCGGGTGGCCTCGGGCGGGCGGGGGGCGGCGGCCTCGGCGGCGGGTTCCATGGCGTTCATCTCGATCCCTCGTGTCCGTGGAGTATCTGCGCAAACCGCTGCTCGCGCGAGGCCGTCGCCGCGTCCCCGAGCCCCTCGTAGGCCCGGGCGAGCCCGGCGTGGATCTCCGGGTCGAACGGGTCGGTCCCGTTGGCGCGGAGCAGGGCGTCGCGGGCGAGCGCCCACTGCTTGTGCTTCACCCGCAGGCGCCCCAGGTGCACGTTCAGCGCCGCGTTCCCGGGGTGGGCGCGGAGCGCCTCGGCGAGCGCCGCCTCGGCCTCGGCGTCCTTGCCGGCCATCATCGAGGCGAGCGCGAACTTGCCGGTGAGCACGGCGTGACGCGGCCCGGCGCGCTGGACGGCCTTGCCGTACTCCTGCCGCGCCGCCTCCCAGCGGCCGCGCTCGCGGAAGATCTCGCCCAGCCGGGCGAAGCCGCGGGCCTTCTCGTCGGGGATCTCGGACCACTCGGAGTGGGTCCCGCCGTGCCGGGGGTCGTCCCGGAAGCGCAGCAGGGAGAGCTCGGTCTCCCCGCCCACCGGCAGCGGCCGCTGCGAGAGGTACCGGCGCCAGTCGGCGAGGAAGGCCGGGAAGGAGACGCCGAGCGCGGCGGCGACCGACTCCTCGGCGGTCCTCCCGTCGCGGACGAGGTCGAGGACCCGGCCGAGGAGCGGGACGCCGCCGCGGCCGACGAGGTACTCCACCGCCGCCATCACCTCGGCGAAGGCGAGCGCCGCGGCCTCCTGGCTGGGGAGCTTGGCCATGGAGGGGTGCATCTGCTCGAAGGTGATGAGCTTGCCCTTGCGCGCGGCGTCGCGGAGCAGCGCCGCCGACCAGGGAGAGAGCGACTCGCCGCCCCGTCCGCGCCACAGGGTCTCGGCCCACTTGGCGACCCCCTCGTGGAGCCAGATGGGCGCGTTGTTCCGGGTGCGGCGCGAGAGCACGTAGTGGACGTACTCGTGGGCGGCGGTGTCGAGCCAGTCGTAGCCGCGCAGGAGGGCCTTGGGCGAGACGAGCATCAGCTTGTTGAACTTGCAGATGGCGATGGTGCCGCTCGTCTTGATCTCCTCCTCGGTGAGCGTGGAGAGGCGCGCCAGGGCGCGCGTGCCCTCGAGGACCTCGACGGTCACCTTCCCGGCCGGCGCGTAGCCGAGGTCCCGCTCGAGCGCCGCGCGCTGCGCCTCCAGCGTCTCGAGGACGTAGGGGACGAGCACCTCGTCCTTTCCCGGGGGCGTAGAGACGACGAAGTGCTCCCCCTCCACGCGCACGTGGTTGCGGGTGGCCTCCCTGGCCTTGCGCGCGAGGTCGAGCCACTCCTCGGCGAGGCCGGGCCGGCGCTTCTCCGCCTCCTCGAGGAGCGACACCGCCTCGGCGTACTGCTGCTCGTGGAGGCGCAGGACGCCGACGGCCATCTGGGCGGCCGCGTCCACGGCGAGATCGCCCTGGAGCGGCTCGGCGAGGCGGCGCGCCTCCTCCACCTCCTCGTCGGCGAGGAGTTCCACGACCTGGCCGGCGAGGCGGGAGTGCTCGTCGGCGCGGGCGGTGGCCAGAACCCTCACCCCGGCCCTCTCCCGGAGGGAGAGGGGGACTGGATCCAGGGCGAACAGCGCCAGCGCCAGCGCGAGATGTCTCACTTGACCAGCTCCTCGTAGTAGCGCTTCACCTCGCCCTGGTAGGGCTCGGCGACCCCCTGCTTCATGGCCTCGAGCAGGTCCTTGCGGAACTCCTCCGGCACCTTGTAGGCGTCGGCGCCCGGGATCTCCACCGGCTCGCGCGAGGGGTCGCCCATGGAGCCGTCGCCCTCGCCGGTCCCCGCCTCGGCGAACGGGAAGGGGAAGCCGCCGCCGCCGCGCCCGCCGCCCCGCTTCGCCATCTCCTCGAGCCCCTTGCGCAGCCGCGCCAGCGCGTCGAGCGCCTGCCGCTGCTGGCCGTGGCCGCGCTGGGGGTTCTTGCGGGCCAGCTCCTCGGCCGCCTGGAGCATGTGGCTGCGGGAGTCGGCGAGGCCCTGCCCGGCGGAGGGCGGGAAGACGGGCGCCCGCTGCGAGAGGTCGCGGAGCTTGCGCTGCAGCGCCCCCGCCTCCTGCTCCAGCTCCGACTGCCGCTTCGACATCCGGTCGAGCTTGGCCTGCTCGCCCTTGCCGAGCACGCTCCGCGGGTCGGGGAAGAGCTGCTCCAGCGCGTCCTTCACCTCCCGCGCCGGCTGCATCGCGGCCTGGGCGTGGCGCTGCGCCTCGCGGATCTGGGCCGGGTCCTTGCGGGTCATGGCCTGGTAGCGCTCGGCCACCATGGCGTCGTCCTCGAGGCCGGCGGCGAGGCGGCCCATCGGCGGCAGCGCCCGGCGCACCACGTCGAGGGCCGCGTCGAAGTCGCGCATGGCGAGCGCCCGCTCGAGGTCGGCGAGCCGGTCGCGCGCCTGGGCGAGGTCGTCCTCGGACCGGAGCGACGCGCCCTTGCCGGCCTCCTTCACCTCGGCGGCCGCCTTGCGGGCGAGCCCCTCGAGCCGCTTCGCCTGCTCCTCCGCGCCGCGCAGCCGCTCGGCGATCTTCTTCTTGTAGGCCGCCTTCACCTGCTCGGTCTCGGCGGCGAGCCGCTCCTGCTCCGCCTGCACCGCCTCGAGGTCGCGCTTGAAGGAGAGCATGTCCTTCATGAGCGCCGCGGCCTTCTCGTCCGGGAGCCCGGCGGTCCGCTGCAGCGAGGAGAGCATCTCCTGGAGGGTCCCGCCGAGGGAGTCCAGCTCCTTCAGCGCCGAGTCCACGTCGCCCTTCGCGAGCAGCTCCTCGACGCGGTCGAGGCCGCCCGCCATGTCCTTCGACCTCGCCAGCTCCGCCAGGGCCTCGGCGTTCATGTGCTCGTCGTCGATGCCCTTCGCGAGCTCGCCCATGCGCCGCAGGAGGTCCTTCATCCGCTGCTTCATCCGAGCGATCTCGGCGAGCAGCTCCTTCTTGCCCTCCTCGGAGGGCGCGGCGCGGTACTTCTCGACGAGCGAGGCGAGGTCGCGCCGGCGGGCCGCGAGGTCCTTCGCCATCCGGACGAGGTCCTCGGCCTTGCGCTTGTCGAACAGCTCCTCGAGGTAGAGGACGTCCTTTTCCAGCTCCCGGTTCATCTCCTCATCGAGGTCGGCAACGTGGCGGCCGAGCCCCGGGTCGTCCCGCCCCATGCGCAGGAGCCGCGACCAGGTCTGGCGGGCCCCCGTGAGCCGCCCCTCGGCGAGGCGCAGCGCGCCGGCGACGTTCGCGAGGGCGGCGGGGATCTCCTTGGGGGCGGCCCGGTCCTGGCGCATCTCGGCCGCCGCCTCGCGCATCCGCTCGTGGAGGTGGCGCGCCCGGACGTCGAGGGCCTCGCCCACCGCGGCCCGCTCCAGCGCCGGTCGGCCGGCGCCGGGCAGCTGCTCCAGCCGGTCGCCGAGGAGCCGGACCATCTCGTCCCACAGCCCGCGGGCCTTCTCGAGGACGGCCCGGTGGTGCTCGGCCTCGCTGAAGACCTTCACCGCCTGGGTCGCCGAGGCGGAGCGCTTCGGCCCGGAGACGGCGTCGACGTCCCGCACCTCGAGCCAGTAGAGGAGCCGCTCCCCCTCGGCGAGCTTCTCCGGCGCGAGGTCGAGCGTGAAGCTGCCGGAGTCGCGGCGGGCCCCGGCGAAGGTCGCGAGCGGCCGGCGGCGCTCCTCGGCCATGGGCGGCTTCACGACGAGCGTCAGGTCCTCGAGGCCCCAGTCGTCGGAGGCGGTCCAGTCCACCCGGACCTGGGCCTTCGCGTCCACCTCCACCTCGGCCGCCGGCGCGGTGATGCGCACCTCCGGGAAGGCGTCGGGCTCGACGGAGATGGGGATGGGCGGCCCCTCGGCCAGGAC
>Ga0209797_10000755_pt1 | contig 16209 bp, 12 predicted proteins | sample DOMMetBare3Fresh_2_FD_187472 | JGI IMG/M metagenome (GOLD analysis project Ga0209797, IMG submission 187472) | Wetland sediment microbial communities from St. Louis River estuary, USA, under dissolved organic matter induced mercury methylation -... | ecosystem: Environmental > Aquatic >... | reverse complement strand
GAGCGCGCGCGACAAGAACAGTATAGTCGCCAGCAAGAGGCCCAGCAGCAGGCGGCCCGGAGCCGGTCCGCGACAGCGCCGCCGCCACCGGCTCCGGCGGCCAGGGCTCCGTACTCACCCACCATCGGCAGTGCGCCTCCCAGCCCGATAGCGCCCCACACGTCGCCAAGCGCGAGCGATCCGGTGGCAAGTGGTTCCGGTCGGCCAGGTAGCGTGCCGCCGATACCACCCACGGCCGCCGCCGCCGATGTCTGCAAGCAGCGCTCGATCTGCACACCGGTCCCAGTTTTCTTCGGCACCGACCGCAAACAGGTGGCTCACGCCGACCGGATCGACTTCGATCGCTACCTGGCGCCGGGATCGAAAGCGCGCGGCGAGGAGAAAGCGACTCTGGAGGAGTCGGTCGCGGCACTCGGTAAGCTCGACATCGACGCGGAGATCCGGATCGACGAGGCGCGCGTCGCGGGTGCGAAACTCCGCGAGATGCTGCTGAAAGTCGAGCGAAGCAATGGTGAGACGCCATGAGCTCGCCATTCCTCCTGCTGCTGGCGGCGGTACCGGCGCTTGCCGCCGCGAGCGCTGCGCACGCCATGGACGTGTCCAAACTATTGGTTTACGAGCAGGGCCGGCGCTATGTCGTGGAGTTCGAAGCGCAACTCTCAGCGGATCCCGGCGCGGTCATGCGCGTGTTGATGGACTACCCAAACTATCCGGCTCTCGATCCGCGGATCATCCTGGCGCGCAGCAGCATGCAGGACGGCAAGCCACTGCTGTTCACGCGGCTGCGCGGCTGCCTGGGGTCCGTGTTCTGCCGGACGATGGATCGCTATGAACTACTGGACCAACAGCCCGGGCGGCTGGTCGCAACCGCGATTCCGGGCGAGGGCGACATGAAGTACGGATTGACCGTGATTCGCGTCGAGTCGCGGGATGGCGGCACGACGGTCCGGTACCGGAACGAATTCGATCCCTCGTTCTGGATGCCGCGCTGGCTCGTCCGCAAGGCGATGTATAAGACCCTGCATGACGGTACGCTTGGAATGTTCCAGGCGATTGAAAGACGTGCCGGTCCCGGTAGCGGATGAAGCGGATTCCAGATACGGCGATTCTTGCTGCGCGCCTGCTGCCGTGGTTCGAGCGGCACGGCCGCAGGAACCTGCCCTGGCAATTGGACCCGACGCCCTATCGCGTGTGGATATCCGAAGTGATGCTGCAGCAGACGCAGGTCGAGACGGTCATTCCGTACTTCGAGCGCTTCGTCGCCCGGTTTCCGGATGTCGGCTCACTGGCGGCGGCGTCGCTCGACGAAGTGCTCCACCTCTGGTCGGGTCTCGGCTACTACGCCCGTGCGCGGAACCTGCATCGCGCCGCAATCGAGATTGTCTCGCGGCCTGACGGAAGGCTGCCGGAGACGCTGCCGGAACTGATGGCGCTGCCAGGCATCGGGCGCTCGACGGCGGGCGCGATCCTTGCGCTTGCAATGGGCCAGCGGCATCCGATTCTGGACGGCAACGTCAAGCGCGTGCTCACGCGCGTATTCTGCATCCGCGGCTGGCCGGGCGAGGCCAAGACGACGGCGCGGCTCTGGCGACTCGCGGAGAAATGCACGCCGCCCAAGCGCGTCGCGGAGTACACGCAGGCCATCATGGATCTTGGCGCCACGGTCTGCACTCGCTCGAGTGCCGCCTGTGACCGCTGCCCGCTGAATGATGAGTGCGGCGCCCTGGCTGCGGATTGCGTTGACGAACTGCCGGCGCGCCGCGCGCGGGAGCCTCGGCGACTGCGCAACACGCAGATGGTCTTCGTACTGCGACATGGCCGCGAGGTCCTGTTGCGGCGTCGGGCGGCCCGGGGCATCTGGGGCGGCTTATGGGCGCCGCCGGAATTTCCGGATGTAACCGCAGCACATGCCTGGTGCGCGTCCACATTCAAGTCGGCGCCACAGCAGTTGCGGCGATTGCCGTCGCTGCGACATTCATTCACGCATTTCGATCTCGACATCGAGCCCTGGATCCTGAAGCTGCCGCGCGACAAGGCGCGCGTGGAGGAGCCGGGGTCAGTCTGGTATATATACAATGCGCCTATGCCAGTTGGTCTGCCGACACCTGTTTCCAAGCTGATCAAGGCCTGCTTCACCGATGACAAGAATGGTCCAATGCGTGATGCTCGGCCGCGAAGCGGAAGGCCTCGAGCGCGTGCCCTATCCGGGTGAACTCGGCCAGCGCATCTACGAAAACGTCTCGAAGGAAGCCTGGCAGAAGTGGCTGGGTCACCAGACCATGCTGATCAATGAATATCGGCTCGTGACCTTCGAGCCGAAAGCCCGCGCATTCCTGGTTGGGGAGATGGAGAAGTTCTTTTTTGGCGGCGGATCCAAGGCGCCGGAAGGCTTCATCGAGCGATCCGGGAAGTAGTGTGCCCAATCATGGCGCTTCCTTGACGCCCGCCAGACGGCCCCTGTCTAATACGCAGCCCCAACGATGGCCAGGTAGCTCAGTTGGTAGAGCAGCGGACTGAAAATCCGCGTGTCGGTGGTTCAATTCCACCCCTGGCCACCATCTCGTTTTCGCGTCCCGATGCAATTCAGCTGTCTTGACTATGACCTGGTTGGGACACTCAGTGCCTGACCGTATTCAACCGCGACGGCCTCATTCCGGCGAATAACGCACGTTCAGCCTCGCGAAACGCCCGCCCCAAAACCGACACTCGACCCTTTCGCTTTCCAGGCCGGCCGCTGACGTGTCTGCCTTTAGGGTCCTTACGCTCGACTGGAGTAAAGTTGCTGACGTGACCGACGACCTAGGGCCGAAAACCAAGGATCGATCAGAGCCTCACACAGCGGCCACGGCCGGCAAGGTATTCATCAGTTATGCCTCGCTGGACGTTGTCGTTGCGGAAGAGTTATGCGCGGCACTCGAGGCAGCAGGCCTGTCGTGCTGGACCGCGCCGCGCGACGTGCTGGCAGGGGAGTCCTACGCCGCGGCAATCGTGCAGGCGATCAACTCCTGCCGCATGCTGGTGCTCGTCCTCTCGAAGAACGCCATCGAATCTCCGCACGTGCTGCGCGAGGTCGAGCGAGCCAGTTCGAAGAGACGGCCGGTGCTGTCGATCCGCATGGATGCCGCTGGATTGCCGCCAGACCTTGAGTACTTCCTGAGCACGAACCATTGGCTGGATGCGTCCGGCGGCCCGATCGAACGGATCTTCCCGGCGCTCATCGAGTCCGTGCGCGGCCGGGACGCCAGCGAGACCGGTCGTGAGGCATTCGGCACCGTACGCCCGCGCGCCAATTTGGTGCCGTCTCCTGCGCCAAGCACACGGTCGTCGCGTTGGCGTAAGCCAGCGCTGGTGGCCGCGCTCGCCGTGATAACCGTCGGCCTGATCTACGTCCTCGCCGACAAGTTCTGGTTGTCGAAGCTTGCCGAAGAGCAGAAGTCTTTGGTGGAGTCGACGCCCGCGATTCCGGAAAAGTCGGTCGCGGTGCTGCCGTTCGTCGACATGAGTGAGAAGAAGGATCAGGAGTATTTCTCCGACGGCCTGACAGAAGAACTGCTGAACCTGCTTTCCAAGATTCCCGAGTTGAAGGTTGCCGGACGCACCTCGTCGTTCTATTACAAGGGTAAGGCGGTCAAGCTGGCGGAGATAGCGCGTGAACTGCACGTCGCGCATCTCCTCGAAGGTTCGGTGCGCAAGTCCGGTAACCAGGTGCGCATTACTGTGCAGCTGATCCGCGCCGCGGATGGTTATCACCAGTGGTCGCAGACCTACGATCGGAAGCCTGACGACATCTTCAAGGTTCAGGATGAGATTGCTGCTGCCGTGGTGGGGGCGCTGAAGCTCAAGCTGCTGCCCAATCACGAGATATTGATCGCGGGAAACCGCACGGAAAACCCGGCGGCACACACCCAATACCTGTTGGGCCGGCAGTTCTTCAATCGCACCAACACGGAAGACTTCCGCAGGGCGGTCGCGGCCTACGAGCAGGCGATCGCGCTCGATCCAAAATACGCTTCGGCCTACGCCGGCCTCGCCGTCGCGGAAAACGAGCTGTCGCATGACCCTGAAAATTCACTTGCAGAGGTGTTGGCCGGGCAGCAGCGGGCGCTGGCGGCGGCTGACCGGGCGATCGCCATCGATCCGGTGCTTTCGGAAGGCTACGCAGCGCGGGGCTTCCTGCGATTCACGATCAACTGGGATTGGGCCGGTGCCGAGGCCGACCTGTCGCGCGCGTTCGCCCTCGATCCGGGTTCATATCGAGCGTACACCTGCTACGCATGTTTTCTCGCCAGCCTGGGACGGTTGTCTGAAGCACTCGAGATCAACGAAAAGGCGATCGAACTCGATCCCCTGTCGGCCGACACCTGGTTCCGGCGTAGCACCCAGCTCAACGCCGCCGGGCGGCTGCCGGAGGCTCGTAAGGCAGCGACGCGGGCACTCGAGATCAGTCCTGAGCATGCGTTCGCCTGGTTCAACCTCGGGGTTACATCGTTGCTTGAGAGTAACCCCAAGGCGGCACTGGCCGAGTTCCGCAAGGCGAGCAAGGCACGGCGTGAGGCGGGTGTCGCGATGGCAGAGCACGATCTCGGCCACGCCATGGATTCGCAACGAGCGCTGGATGCACTGGTCGCCGGGTATGCGTCGACCAATGCATACCAGGTCGCGGAGGCATACGCTTGGCGCGGGGAGCGGGACGCGGCCTTCACCTGGCTGGAGCGTGCCCATGCGCAACACGATGGCATCCTCGTCCAGCTCAAGTTCGATCCGCTGCTCGCCCAACTTCACTCCGACCCGCGATTTGCGGCGATGGTAAAGAAGATGGGGTTGCCGCCCTGACCGCGCCGACATCCGAGGTGGGACGCTCTCAAGTATCAAGATGACTGCAGAATCGATCGACCGGCAAACACACTGGCAGAAAGTCTATCGAACAAGGACTGCCGATTCCGTCAGCTGGTATCGGCCGCATCTGGATGTGTCCATCGAGCTACTGGGACTGGCCGGCTTGTCGGCGGATTCGCGAGTCATTGATATTGGCGGCGGGGCCTCGACGCTCGTGGATGATTTGCTCGATCGTGGCGTCCGTGACGTCAGTGTGCTGGACGTTTCGGATGAAGCCTTGGCCATGGCTCGAAAACGACTCGGTGATCGAGCAAGAGAAGTGACCTGGTATGTCGCGGATGTCCTGCACGCGGTGCTGCCGGCCGGCGGCTTTGACTTCTGGCATGACCGAGCAGTGTTCCACTTTCTGACTGATCCAACCGAGGCCGCGCGCTATGCGCAAATCGCGGCGGAAGCTGTGAGGATCGGCGGACACGCGTTGATTGGCGGGTTCGCGCCGGACGGACCAGAGCGATGCAGCGGATTGCCAGTCGTGCGACGGTCAGCGGAAGATATCGCCGGAATATTCGCATCAACGTTCAGTCTCTTGCAAAAACGGGAGGAGCGGCACCGTACGCCTGCCGGGGCCGAACAGTCGTTCACATACGCACTAATGTTGCGCAGCCGGCGCTTTGGGCGCCCCGGCTAACCAGTTGATGCAGTTGAAGATGCAGATTTCAGCCTGCTACTGAAAATCCGCGTGTCGGTGGTTCAATTCCACCCCTGGCCACCATTCCCATCAAGCACAAAGTCCAAGCACCCATTGCGCTGTGACTTGAGGCGGGAGCCACGCCGAAAATATATCGGGTAGCTCCCCCTTGCTGTGCCTCACGATGTCGTATGGAATGCCCGAATCCCCGTATGGGCTTGCGGAGAATGGCCGGCCCGCAGGCTGGAACATTTGCGAATAGTCACGAAGAGGAGCATGTCATGGGTTTATTAGACGGAGTAATTGGCGGCGTCGTCGGCGCCGGAATGATGTCGGTTGTCAGTGCTGTTATCGAGAAGCACGGCGGCGTGCAAGGCATCGTCAACCAGTTCGAGAAGAACGGGCTTGGGGAGACCGTCAAGTCCTGGGTCAGTACCGGGGCGAACAAGCCCGTTTCTGCCGATCAGGTGCAGCAGGCGCTCGGTACTACCACACTGGAGCAGTTAGCGGCTAAAGCGGGTATTTCGGTACCCGAACTTGCGCAAAAGCTTGCACAAATCCTGCCTCAGGCAATCGACAAATTGACGCCGAATGGGGTTGTCCCGAGCTGAGCGCTCTGAACCCATGATGACGCGCAACCAAGACATGGGGGCATCCAGTGCTCAATAGATTCCAGTCTGCATTACTAGTCTGTGTGCTGGCCGGCGCCTCGGTGCCCGCCTTTGCGGTCACGGCCGACGAAATCATCGCCAGCAACATCAATGCGCGCGGTGGCGCCGAGCAGTTGAAGGCAATTGTGAGTCTCAGGCGCGAGGGACACCTGATCCTGCCCGGCGCCAATTTCGATATCCGCGCGACGACTTTGGTGGCGCGTGGCGGCAAGGTGCGTAATGAATTCACACTCCAGGGCCTGACTTTGGTTAATGCCTGCGATGGCAGCGACGCGTGGAAGATCGACCCGTTCCAGGGCCGCAAGGACCCGGAACGCATGTCGACCGACGAGGCTAAGCCATTGGTGCTGCAGTCCGACATGGACTCGCCGCTTCTCGATTACCGGGCCAAGGGACATACGGTGGAATACCTGGGGCTAGAGGAGGTCGATGGCACGCCGGCCTACAAGTTGCGCGTGCACCTCAAGACGGGCGATGAGGTGCTGTACTACATCGATCCGGATACGTTCATGGTCATTCGTGACGTGCAGAAGCAGTACGTACGCGGCGCCGAGCAGGAGACCGAAACGGATTACGGTGAATACGAGAAGATCAATGGCGCCTACGTGCCCATGACCGAGGAGAGCGGGCCGAAGAGCTCCGACAGCTCGCAGAAACAGAAGCTCGCGTTCGACAAGGCGGAGGCAAATATCGACGTCGATGCGGCCGTGTTCGCCTATCCGGCGGCCCGTTGAGCGGGTTCGGGAGTGCCAGAATGAATAGATTTCTTGCGATGACCCTGCTTGCGGCGCTGCTCGGTGCATTGACTGACAGTCATGCAGCCGAAGTCCTCGATGCGGCGGCGATCTCGGGGCTCGGCGCTCGCAACATCGGGTCCGCGACGATGAGTGGCCGCATCTCCGCAATCGCCGGCCGTCAGGAGAGCGATGGCAAGGTGACACTGTTCGTCGGTGCGGCCTCCGGTGGCGTATGGCGTTCCTACGATGGCGGCACTACGTTTCAGCCGGTGTTCGACAAGCAGCCTGTGCAATCGATTGGTGCGATCACGCTCGACCCGACAAATCCCAAGGTTGTGTGGGTTGGTACGGGCGAGACCTGGGCACGAAATTCGGTATCGATCGGCGATGGTATCTACCGCTCGAGCGACGGCGGTGACACCTGGCAGAAGCTCGGGCTTGGCGCATCGGAACGCATCAACAAGATCGTCGTCGATCCGAAGCACGGCGACACCGTCTACGCCTGCGTGCCGGGTGCCCTATGGTCGGATTCTGCCGATCGCGGCCTTTACAAGACGACTGATGGCGGCGAGAGCTGGTCACTCGTCTTGAAGGGCCCGAACCTTTCGACGGGATGTTCGGGACTGTCGATGGATCCGCGCAATTCGCAACGATTGTTTGCGGGGCTGTGGGACTTCCGCCGCAAGGGTTGGACGTTCCGTTCGGGTGGCCAGGGTCCGGAGGCGCCGTCTGGTTCGGGTCTGTTCCTGACCGAGGACGGCGGCAAGAGCTGGACGCGGCTCGATGAGAAAAGCGCGAAGGGCTTGCCGCCCGCGCCTTGGGGCCGTCTCGATGTCGTCATTGCGCCATCGGCACCCGACATTGTCTATGCGGTCATCGAAAGCGTGAAGTCGGGCCTCTATCGATCCTCGGATGGCGGCAAGACCTGGGAGGCGCGCGATGCCAGCCAAAGCATGGTGTGGCGCCCGTTCTACTTTTCGAAGCTGATTGTCGACCCGACCAATGCGGAACGTGTGTTCAAGACCAATTACTCCTTGATAGCGTCCGAGGATGGCGGTAAGAGCTTTTCTGTCATCAGCGACGGCACCCACGCCGACCATCACGACGTCTGGATCAACCCGAGCAATCCCAAGCATGTCATCACCGGCGACGACGGCGGGCTGTGGATCAGTTATGACGGCGGCAACAAGTGGTGGAAGTCCGACAACCTGCCGGTCTCCCAGTTCTATCACGTGTCCGTCGATAACAAGGATCCGTATCAGGTTTACGGCGGCCTGCAGGACAACAGCTCCTGGGCTGGCGATTCGGCGTATGCCGGCGGTATCACGAACAGCCGCTGGGAGAACTTGTTCGGCGGCGATGGCTTCTGGACTTTTTCCGATCCGGCGGACGCAGACTTTGTCTACGCCGAATACCAGGGCGGGCATATCGGGCGCGTCAATCGCCGCACGCTGAGGGGCCGCAATATCCAGCCGCAGGCGGATTATAAGGAGAAGCTGCGCTGGAATTGGAACACGCCGATTGCACTGTCGCCGACCAACCGCGATACGCTCTACATCGGCGCACAATTCCTTTTTGCCAGCCACGACCACGGCCAGTCCTGGGCGCGGATTTCGCCGGACCTCACGACCAACGATCCGAACAAGCAGAAGCAGGAAGAGTCCGGCGGCATCACCGTGGACAATTCGTCCGCCGAGATGCACACCACGATCTACTCGATCTCCGAGAGTCCGAAGGATTCGCGGCAGATCTGGATCGGAACGGACGACGGCAATTTGCAGCTGACCCGCGACGGCGGCGAGCACTGGACCAACCTGACACGCAACGTCAAGGGGTTGCCCGCGGCGAGCTGGGTGTCGTGGGTGGAGGCGAGTCCATCGCAGGCAGGTACTGCCTACGCAACCTTTGATCGTCACACATTCGGGGACATGACGCCCTGGGTGTATCGCACCAATGACTTTGGCCGCAGCTGGACGCGCATCGTATCGCCGGAGCAGGGCGTGCGTGGCTATGCGCACGTGATCAAGGAAGATCCGGTGGCGCCCAACGTGCTGTACCTCGGCACCGAATTCGGGCTGTGGTTTTCGGTCGATTCAGGAGCCAGCTGGGCAGAATTTAAGGGCAGCAATTTTCCGGCCGTGGCCGTGCGAGACATCGTCGTGCAGCCTCGCGATGGCGATCTGGTCGTTGCAACACACGGACGCGGCATCTGGATCATCGATGATTTGACGCCATTGCGCGCATTGACTCCCGAGGTGCTTGCGAGCGAAGTCGCGTTTCTGCCCGTGCGGCCCACCCAGCAGCGCATCAGGGGTTCCGGCGGCTGGGCTGAAGGCGATGCAAAGTTTTCCGGGCGAAATCCTCCGGCGGGCGCGGTTATCAGCTACTACCAGAAGACGCGACATGTGTTTGGGCGGCTGAAGCTCGAGATTCTCGATCCGACAGGTAAAGTGATCGACACGCTGCCCGCATCCAAGCGCAAGGGAATCAACCGCGTGCTGTGGACAATACAGGTGCCGCCGCCGCGCGTACCGACTGCAGCACAGGCCGCTTTTTCGGCCGCGCAGGGGCCGCGCCTTTTGCCGGGGTTGTATACGGTGCGTATGACCAAGGCCGGCAAAGCATATGAAACGCAACTGCCAATCGTCCTCGACAGTCGCGCTACGTTCACGGTCGAGGATCGCACGGCGCAATTCCATGCGGCCATGCGTGCGCATGCGCTATTCGGCCGCATGACCGATCTTGCGGATCGGCTTGCCGGCCTGAAGGCCCTTGCCGAGGAGCGTCAGGCCACGCCGAAGCTTGCCAAAAACACGGCGGAGCTTGCCGCAAAATTTGCTGATGGCGCTGACGAGCTACGCAAGGAAATTGTCGCTACCAAAGAGGGCGGTGCCGTCACGGGAGAGGAGCGGCTACGCGAACATCTCGATGACGTCTATGGAGCCCTGCTGTCTTATGAAGGCCGTCCGGGCGACTACCAGATTGCGCGCGTCGAGACGCTGGAACGCGAGTTGAAGGACGTGGAGGATCGTGCCGCTGCCCTGGTCCGGGATGAGTTGCCAAAGCTCAACAAGGCGCTCGGCGCCGCCGGGCTGGAAACCATCGCCGGGTCTGCCGCCGACCGGGCCGGCGCGCAACTGGCGGCGATCGAGACGCTACGCAGATTGCGCGATCCGGATCAGGCGGCCGCCGCGACGCGGGAAGAGGAGTGATCTTCGCAGCGACGGTGTAGGGCAGCTCTGCCCCTGGGCTGTGCTAGACCGTGGGTTGCTGCAGGGTTGCTACATGGGCTGCGGCGGTGGTCGTCAACCGGCGTGATCCAATCTTGGGCAGGACGGCCTATCAGCCACCATTCAATACTGGCCGCTAATGCAGGCTAATCACCCTGGCGTCCTGAAAATCCGCGTGTCGGTGGTTCGATTCCACCTCTGGCCACCACCTTTTCAATGACTATTGAATCACTCCGCAAATAGGCCACAAGACATCAGAATTCTTGTTCTGAGCGGTCCGAATAACGGACCAACGTCAATCCCGTTAACGGTCCACTTCCAACTAGTCCGGAAAAAACGAGGAAGTTACGGAGGCGAAAACATACGTCACGCTGCTGGAGTATTTGGAAAAGAGCGGACCGCTGCCTCGCCTGCTTTCACTCGGTCACCGCTCCAGCGCCGACACTCGCCGCCGCGAGGCGCGCCTCCGCGGCCGCGACCATGGCCTTGAAGCGCGCATCCTCACGGAGGAGATCGAGGTCCGGATCGACCTTCGCGTGGTTCAGGAAGCCAATAGCCAACTTTTCGAAGACCGGACCGAGCAACTCGAGCGCCGCGTCCGTATCTTTCACATGGCGCGTAAGAACGCAGGCGAAGTTGTAGCGCGCGTTCATGTTGTCCGGATCAATCAACAGGGCACGGTTCATCCATTCCTTGGCGCGTTCGGACTCCCCAAGGGCCGCCAGCGCATTGGAGCCGTAGGCCATGGCGGCGGCATTATTCCGATCCTGCGCCAGCGTTTTTTCGGTTCTGGAGAGTGTGATCTGCGCGACACGCAGAGCAGCCTGGACATTTCCGACAGATGTGTAACAGGTGACTAGCATGGAACCTGAATTCAGATCCGTTTCCATCAAAGCCATCGCTTTTTCGTAATAGCGAATGGCATCTTCCAGCCGGTGCTGCCTGAATCGCAAATACGCCGCTGCTCTGTTGACCTCGTAGGACTCGGGGTCCAGGCGCAGGGCGATTTCGATTTCTGCAGACGCCTCATCGTGACGACCGTAATGGGACAAGATCCTGGCCTTCACGGCATGGGCCTCGGCCAGATTGGCGTCCAGCGCGAGCGCCCTTTCAGCAGCTGCCAGGCCGTCATCGCCTCCCCTGCCATAGACGAATCGCAATGCCAATTGCGCAAGGGCCAGGAGCGCCCAGGCGCGCGCATAGTTGGGGTCGATTTCGGTAGCGCGACTGGACAGGCGGACAATCGCCTCTGCCAGCCGGTTATCGGCCTCATGGCCGGTGGCGTAGGACTGCCGTGCCATGAGGTAGAGGTTATAGGCCTCGACATTGTCCGTGCCGCGCTGCTCGATCGCCTTTTTCTCCTCGGGCAGGAGCTTCAGCTTCAGGGCCTTGACGATGGCCTCGGAAATCTCATCCTGCAGCGCGAAGATGTCGCTCAGGTCGCGGTCATAGCGTTCGGCCCAGATGTGATTGTCTTTTGAGCCCTCGATCAGCTGGGCGGTGATCCGGACGCGGCCACCTGCCTTGCGCACGCTGCCTTCGAGCACGTAGCTGACCTTGAGTTGCTTCGCAATCTGGGAAACATCGACGTTTTTTCCCTTGAAGGTGAAAGCCGTGTTGCGAGAAACCACAGCGAGCGCCGAGACCTTGCTCAAATCCGTGATGATGTCCTCGCTGATCCCGTCGCTGAAGTACTCCTGCTCGGCATCGCCGCTCATGTTGGCGAAGGGCAGCACGCAGATCGATACGCGAGTTGGATCGGAAGCGGTAGCGGAGGGCGTGGAGCCTGGCACAGGCTTCGCACCCTGAGGTGCGATCATCGAACCGAGCGCACGCAGGACTTCCTGGAACACCGGACTCTCGGGATCCTCGCCCCAGTTGTCGAGGTCGGTGGTATGCAGCGCGCGCACGTCCATCGGCAGGCGGGCTTCTTCGAATCGTACCGGGACCAGGATGCCCCGATCGGCGGCCTCGCGTGCCTCGCCGCGTACCCAGCGGGAGGCCACGGAGGTCGGAGTCCAGATCACCAGCACGGCCTTGGCCGCATTGAGCGCCGCTTCGATCTGGTCGTCGAACTGCTGGCCAGCCGAGATCTCCGGATCCCACCAGACCGACCAGCCCTTCGCTTCGATCGCGGTGACCAAGGGCGCGACTCGCGCCTTGTCGCTGCGGGCGTAGGAAATGAACACATCAGCCATATTTTCGGGACCTGAGCCTGAATTAGTCGCCGCAACCTATCCGCGGCCTTGATAGCTTAACTCGATTCGAGGGCCGGAAAGACAGCCGGCTCGGGCTGCCTGAAAATCCGCGTGTCGGTGGTTCAATTCCACCCCTGGCCACCACTCTTGAAAGTCTGGTGTAACACGGCGTACGTTCGAGCCGGCGCGTCGATCAAGTCATGAAGTCGATCAAGCAGCCACGGATGAAGTTACAAGAGCGCTTGTTGCAACCAGGCGTGCTCGCAGCGCTGGGTGCCGCCCTGCTGTTTGGAGCGAGCACGCCGCTGGCCAAGGTCCTGTTACGGACCGTCGATCCCTGGCTGCTGGCGGGCCTGCTGTATGTCGGTTCCGGCCTCGGTCTGACGCTCTATCGCTGGCTGGCCCGCGCGGCTCCGGTCCGAATGGTGAAATCGGAGATCTTGTGGCTTGCGTGCGCCATAGCGGCAGGTGGTATAGCTGGCCCGGTACTGCTGATGTTCGGGCTCGCCGGCATGCCCGCTTCTGGTGCTTCACTGTTGCTGAACGCAGAGAGCGTGTTCACGGCGCTGCTGGCCTGGTTTGTGTTCAAGGAAAATTTTGACCGCCGCATTGCATTGGGAATGGCGTCAATCGTGGCGGGCGCTGCAATCCTGAGTTGGCCGGGCGACGTGCGTTTTGCGGACCTGTGGCCCGCGCTGGCAGTGCTCGGCGCGTGCCTGGCATGGGGCGTCGACAACAATCTGACGCGAAAAGTCTCGCTGACGGATGCAACCTGGATTGCCTCGATCAAGGGACTGGTGGCTGGAGCCGTCAATCTGTTGCTGGCGATTGGACTGGGCGCGCAGATGCCTGCGGTGCCAGATCTGGCCGGCGCGATGATCGTCGGGCTGCTGTCATACGGAGTCAGTCTGGCCCTGTTCGTGGTCGCGCTACGCAATCTTGGTACCGCTCGCACTGGCGCCTATTTCTCGGTGGCGCCGTTCCTCGGCGCGCTGCTCGCACTGACACTTGGCGATCCCATCACGCCGCAGCTGCTGGTTGCCGGAACACTGATGGCTGCCGGCGTGTGGCTGCACCTGAGCGAACGGCACGACCATGAGCATATTCATGAGGCGCTGGAACACGATCATGAGCATGTCCATGACGGTGACCCCCACCACCAGCATGAGCATGATCCGCCCGTCGCGCCGGGCACTCGGCATGCTCACCGACACCGGCACGAGCCGATCATTCATTCGCACCATCATTTCCCGGACGCGCATCACCGGCACGAACATTGATTTCCAGGTGTTGTCAGGTTAAGTCGTTAAAGGCGCAATGAGCGGGGAGGGAGCGATCGCTCAGGCGGCTGCGGTCGCCGTTGCCCAGGTGCGGTCGGCTTCGGCTCGAAAGAGGCGAAGGGTCGATCGGCGGATCAGGTGTCTTTGAACGTTGAAGTTGTTGTAGACGGCGGCGTGAGTTGCGAGAAACCTTTGCGCTGAACGTTGAGACTTGAACCTCTGTTGTTTTCGCTCCCGTCGTCGAATGACCAGATGCGAGTTCTCCGCTCGATTGTTGTCGAGCATGCGTCCCGGTCGGTGTCGATCGCTACAGTGAAGCTCTCGGAACGCGGCTCGATAGGAAGCCAATTTGTCTGTGGCGAAACTCTCAGGATGAATGCGGTTTCGCTTCAGCAACTTGCGCAGCAAACGCAAAGCGGCACCGGTATGGCGGCGCCTCTGAACGAGCATGTCCAGGACCTCACCTTCGTCGTCGACCGCGCGCCACAGCCACATGTGCTTACCGCAGATCTTTACGACCATCTCATCCAGGTGCCAGCGATCAGTCGGCTTGGGTCTGGATCGCCGCAGGTTCCGTGCGAAGGCCCGGCCGAATTTCAGGGTCCAGCAGCGGACCGTCTCATAGCTAGCCTCGATGCCGCGCTGCGCCAGCATCTCCTCGACATCCCGGAAGCTGAGGGTGAACCGGAAGTAGAGCCAAACGGCCAGCCGGATGACATCCGGCGGAAACCTGTGGCGGTTGAAGGAGATTGGCTGCATTGGCATTCCTCAGTTCGAGGGCAATTCTGCCCCGAAAGGGAGAAAGCTTGGAGTTACACTGACAGCACCGTTCAATTCCACTCGTGGCCATGGTCTATTCCGGTCGCCCAAAATAGCCGAAAAGCCGGACTGCTCAGCCCGAGGGTGACAGCGGGTCGGGATCCTCTTCCCAAGTCGCCGAAGGCCTCGGAGTTCTCGCGATCCAGTCGTCTAGCGCGGCGACGTGCTCAGTCTCCTCATTGGCGAACTCCCTCGCCAGGCGCGCAAGCACGGGGTCTTTCGCGTTCGCGGCGACCGAGCTGTAGTACTCCATCGCGCGTAGCTCGTTCGCGCGCGCGTAACGCAGTGCGTTGTAGGCCTCCAGCATGTAGTCGAAAGCTTCCTCGCCACCCTTCTCGGGCGGGCTGCTCCAGCGGTATTCCCAGGACTTGAGCTGCGGCAACTCGATGTCGCCCACCCGTTTGCGGATTTCCTCGTGATGCATCAGCGAAAAGCGGTGCATGTCGCGAAACACGACGGAGACGGGATCGTTGCGGTGCGCCTCCATCATGTCGGCAAGTTCCAGGTAGCGCTCGGCGGCTTCTTGTTCCAGGGCCAGGGCGTGAGCGAGGAATTCGGGCAGCGTATAGCTCATGGCGTGCCTTTCAGGCCAAAAAAAGACTGGCGAATGGGCGAAATCCTCGTCATGCGCAGATCATATCAAGGTACGGGAATTTCAAGCGGTGCAGCATCGTGGGGCATTACGTGTATCGGGCGCCCCGGCTAACCGGTTGGTGCAGTTGAAGATGCAGATTTCAATCTGGGACTGAAAATCCGCGTGTCGGTGGTTCAATTCCACCCTTGGCCACGATTTCCCGCCAGTGTCCCGGCGGCATTCTCGCCGAGCGAGACTGAAAGCCAGGCACTACTCGGTCAGTGAGTCGTCGACTTCGGCTGCGATGAGGCATCAAACACTTTTTCGCCGCCGATGAACGTCATCTTGACCTTCGTTAAATGCACTTCGGTGATCGGTACTTCGAACGGGTTCCGATCAACCACGATCACGTCGGCCAGCATTCCAGGCTCGATGCGACCAACTTTGTCTGCCATGCCCTCCTGCCTTGCCGAATTGATCGTGAACAGATCAGCCGCCTGGTCAAGCCGGATGGCCTCCGCCTTGCCGAAAGACTCCTGGCTTCCGCCGGGTCGCTCTCGCGTCACGAGAGTTTCGATGCCAATCCACGGGTTCACCGATGGAACGACCGCCCAGTCCGATCCGGGAACGACGAGCGAGCCGGACTCGATCATTTCACGGACCGGCCAGACGCGTTTGATGCGCTCTTCCCCGACCGCTGCGGTAATGCTGTCGTTGATCGGGGTGGGAGACCACAGGTACGGAGACACCTCGAACGTCGCTCCCATGGCGCGGGCGCGTGAAATGTCTTCCTTGGCCACAAAAGTGCAGTGCCCGGTATTGTGCAGCTGGCCGCTGAAGCCATTGGTATTGCGCGCGGCTTCAATCGCATTCAGGCCGGCGCGAACCGCCGCATCTCCGACAGAGTGGAATTTCACGGTCAGGCCCATCCGGTCGAAACGGATTACTGCCTGGTCCAGGACGTCTTGCTTCACCAACAGCATGCCGCTGCGACTTGCCTCATCCTCACGACCCTCTACAGAGCCCTCGTACGGTTCCAGCATGGCCGCGGTATGACTGTCCGTCGGGACGCCGTCGAGAAAGATCTTTACGCAGTCCAGCGACAATCGGTCTCGCGCATACTGATTTCGAGAAGCGATCATGGCCTCGGCAGTCTCGTTGCCGGGATCCCATGTC
>Ga0209797_10000754_pt1 | contig 16213 bp, 12 predicted proteins | sample DOMMetBare3Fresh_2_FD_187472 | JGI IMG/M metagenome (GOLD analysis project Ga0209797, IMG submission 187472) | Wetland sediment microbial communities from St. Louis River estuary, USA, under dissolved organic matter induced mercury methylation -... | ecosystem: Environmental > Aquatic >... | reverse complement strand
GGCGTCGAAGTTCACCAGGAAGGCGCCGCGGCGCCCGCGGGTCAGCGACTCGGCCCCGACCGTGCCGGTGCGGCAGAAGGTCTCGACCTGGTGGGCCGACAGCAGCGTTCGCGTGCCGGCGGGCGCGCCGGCTCGCCTGGCGGCCTCGGAGCCCTCCTCGAGCCACAGCACGAGCGCCTGGGCCACCGGCAGGACGGCTCGCTGACGCTGTGCTTCGAGCGGCTGCACAAGGCCGGACTGCGCGCCGCCGAGGTCGCGCGGGCGCTGCAGGCGGCGCACATCTCGCCGGTGCTCACCGCCCATCCGACCGAGGTGCAGCGCAAGAGCATCCTCGATGCCGAGCGCGCCATCGCCGCCCTCGTCGGCCAGCGCGACGAGCTGCGCAGCGCGCGCGAGCTGCGCGACAACGAGTCGATGATCCGCGCCCGCGTCACCCAGCTCTGGCAGACGCGCATGCTGCGCACCGCCCGCCTGACGGTCGCCGACGAGATCGAGAACGCGCTGAGCTACTACCCGAGCACGTTCCTGCGCCAGATCCCGCGGCTGTACCAGGAGCTGGAGGAACTGCTGCCCGGCCACGCGGTGCCGAGCTTCTTGCGCATGGGCCACTGGATCGGTGGTGATCGCGACGGCAACCCCAACGTCGGCGCCGCCACGCTGCGCCTGGCGATGGCGCGCCAGGCCGAGGTCGCGCTGCGCTTCTACCTCACCGAGGTCCACGAACTGGGTGCCGAGCTGTCGATCTCGCGCATGCTGGCGGGCGTGACGCCCGAGCTGCTGGCGCTGGCCGAGGCCTCGCCCGACCACAACCCGCACCGCGAGGACGAGCCCTACCGGCGCGCGCTGATCGGCATCTACGCCCGCCTGGCGGCCACGCTGCAGGCGCTGACCGGCACCGAGGCCTTGCGCCACGCAGTCGCACCGCAGGACCCCTACGCCAGCGCCGAGGAGCTGCTGGCCGACCTGCGGGTGATCGAGGCCTCGCTCGATTCGCACCACGCGCAGGCGCTGGTCGGGCCGCGCCTGGCACCGCTGCAGCGCGCGGTGCAGGTCTTCGGCTTCCACCTCGCCACCCTCGATCTGCGGCAAAGCAGCGACAAGCACGAGGCGGTGGTGGCCGAGCTGCTGCGCGTGGCGCGCATCGAGGCCGACTACGCGGCGCTCGACGAGGCCGCCCGGCGCGGGCTGCTGCTGCGCCTGCTCGACGACGCCCGGCCGCTGCGCGTGCGCGGTGCGAACTACGGCGAGCTCACCCGCGGCGAGCTCGAGGTCTTCGAGACCGCGCTGCAGATGCTGCAGCGCCATGGCCGCGACGCGCTGCGCCACTGCATCATCAGCCATACCGAATCGGTGAGCGACCTGCTCGAGGTGCTGCTGCTGCAGAAGGAATGCGGCCTGCTCACCGGCACCCTCGACGACGGCGCGCGCCACGCGCTGATCGTGGTGCCCCTGTTCGAGACCATCGCCGATCTGCGCCAGGCCAGCAGCATCATGCAGGACTACTACGCGCTGCCCGGCATCGCCGCGATGGTCGCGCGCAGCGGCGGCGAGCAGGACGTGATGCTGGGCTACAGCGACAGCAACAAGGATGGCGGCTTCTTCACCAGCAACTGGGAGCTCTACCGCACCGAGCTCGCGCTGGTGGCGCTGTTCGACGCGCTGGCGGCCGAACACGGCATCCGGCTGCGCCTGTTCCACGGCCGCGGCGGCACCGTCGGCCGCGGCGGCGGCCCGAGCTACCAGGCGATCCTCGCCCAGCCGCCGGGCACGGTGAAAGGCCAGATCCGCCTGACCGAACAGGGCGAGGTGATCGGCTCGAAGTACGCGCACCCCGAGATTGGCCGCCGCAACCTCGAAACCCTCGTCGCGGCCACGCTCGAAGCCACGCTGCTGCACCCCACCCGGGCGGCGCCGGCGGCCTTTCTCGACGCCGCGGCCGAGATCAGCGCGGCCAGCATGGCCGCCTACCGCAAGCTGGTCTACGACACGCCGGGCTTCGGCGACTACTTCTTCGCCGCGACGCCGATCCGCGAGATCGCCGAGCTCAACATCGGCTCGAGGCCGGCGATCCGGCCCAAGCACGGCCTGTCGACGCCGTCGATCGAGGACCTGCGCGCGATCCCCTGGAGTTTCTCGTGGGGCCAGTGCCGCGTCGCGCTGCCGGGCTGGTGCGGCTTCGGCAGCGCGATCGAGCAGTTCCTCGGTGACGGCGCCAGCCACGCTTCCCGGCTCGAGCTGCTGCGCCGCATGCACCGGCAGTGGCCGTTCTTCCGCACCCTGCTGTCGAATCTGGACATGGTGCTGGCCAAGAGCGACCTGCGCATCGCCGCGCGCTATGTCGAGCTGGTCGAGGACAAGCGCCTGGGACGGCGCATCTTCGCCGCCGTGCGCGCCGAATGGCAGCGCGCGCACGATGCGCTGGCGCTGGTCACCGGCGAGCATGGCCGCCTGGCCGGCAACCCCGCGCTGGCGCGCTCGATCGAGCACCGCTTCCCCTACCTCGACCCCCTGAACCACCTCCAGGTCGAGCTGATGCGGCGTTATCGCGCCAACCGCGACGGCGAGCACGCGGCCGAGCGCGTCCGGCGCGGCATCCACCTGTCGATCAACGGCATCGCGGCCGGCCTGCGCAACACCGGCTGAGGCAGCGCGTGGTGCTCCTGGCTCAGCGCCCGGCGTCGGCCAGCGCCTGGCGCACCGCGGGCAGCTGCCGGCGCGACACGGCCAGCCAGTCGCCGTTGGCGACCCTGACCTGCCAACCCTCGTCGCCCTCGCCGCCGGCGTGTCGCTCGAGCGCGCGCACCGCCGACACCGCCACCACCGCGTTGCGGTGCACGCGCAGGAAGCCCGCTCCCAGGCGCTGCTCGAGCTCGGCCAGCGGCTCGTCGAGCAGCCAGCTGCCGCGCAGGCTGCACAGGGTCACGTACTTCTGTTCGGCCTTCAGGTACAGCACCTCGGTTGCTGGCACGCGAAGTACGCGCCCGCGGTCGCTCACCACCAGCGTGGGGCCGGTCGCCGTGGCCAGCGGCTCGTGGGCGCGGCGCTGGGCCACCCGCAGCAGCGCCGCCTGCAGGCGCTCGCGTCGCACGGGCTTGGTCAGGTAGTCGGCGGCATCGATCTCGAAGGCCTGCAGCGCATGCTCGGCGTGGGCGGTGACGAAGACCACCATCGGCCCGTCGGGGCGGTGGCGGATCGCGTCGGCCAGTTTCAGGCCGCTGGCACCGGGCATCGCGATGTCGAGCAGCACAAGCTCGCAGGGCGTCGAGTCGAGCAGCCGCAGCGCCTCGGCCGCATCGCCGGCCTCGCCGACCACCCGCGCCGGCGGCTCGGCGCAGGACTCGACCAGCGTGCGCAGCCGCAGGCGTGCCAGCGGCTCGTCGTCGACGATCAGCACCGCCAGCGACGCCCGCGGCTCGGCGTTCACTGAGCCACCCTGCGCGCCAGGCGCTTCGGGGCTCGCACTTGGGAGCGGCCCGGCGTGCTCACAGCGGCACCACGATGCGGGCCCGGTAGCGGCCATCGACGATGCCGGTCTCGAGCACCGCCGCCACGTCGTGCAGCAGGCGCAGCCGCTCGGCGACGTTGGCCAGCGCGATTCCGGCCCCGCGCCGGCCCGGCTCGTCGGGCAGGGTGTTGGTGACCACCACCTCGGCCATGCCGCGCGCGACCCGCGTGCGGACCTGGATGCGGCCGCCGCGCACCGCCGGCTCGATGCCGTGGCGCACCGCGTTCTCGACCAGCGGCTGCAGCACCAGTGGCGGCACCGGCGCCTGCGCTGCGGCGGGGTCGAGGTCCCAGCTCACCTGCAGGCGGTCGCCGAAGCGCAGCTTCTCGATCGCCAGGTAGCGCTGGGCGAGTTCGATCTCCTCGTCCAGCGTCACCGCGCTGCCCGGTTCGGCCAGCGCGACGCGGAACAGCTGGGACAGGTCCTCGAGCACCGCCTCGGCCTGCCGCGGATCGACCTGCACCAGCGCCAGGGCGGTGTTGAGCGCGTTGAACAGGAAGTGCGGCCGGATGCGCGACTGCAAATCGGCCAGGCGGGCGCTGACCTCTTCGGGCTGCGCTGCCGCCGCGCGCAGGCCCAGCCAGCGCCACACCACCAGCGCCAGCACCGCGCCGCCGGCGGCACTGCCCAGCGCGGTCCAGGCCAGGGCGGGGGCCAGGCCCAGCGCAGCGATCATGCCCCAGGCCACGGTGGCCGCCAACGCGCCCAGCGCCGCCAGCGCCGCCTCTCGCCAGGCGCGCCGCTGGCGGGCCAGCAGCGGCCGCAGCGCGCACACCAACGGCACCCACAGCAAGCCGCCTGCCAATGCGGCAAACGCCAGCACCGTGCCCCGCGCCAGTGCGTCGAGCGCACTCTGCGCGAGCGGCATCGCGGCCAGCGCCACCACCAGCTGCACGAACACCAACACCCGCAACCCCAGCGCCGGGCGGCAGAGGTCGAACTGGGTGGCCAGCCGCCAGCGTTCGCGCGACTTCTGCTCGTACAGCGGATCGAAGCGGCTGGCCTCGAAGTGCGAGCTGGTGGGCCCGCGCTCGTTGCGGGTGGTTTCGGGCCAGACGCTGGGTGCGCGGGCGACGGTGTCGCCGGTCTCGTCGGCCGCGGGCTTGCTGGACTCGTCGCTGCTGACCATGGAGCGGCAAAGGATAACTGCGTTCTAGGGGGTGGCGCCCCGAATTCGGTCGTGCCGCAGGCGGCGACGGAATATACCGGCGGGGGCGAAGTAGACAGTCATGCCGTCCACGGGCCAGGCAGCGGGGTTGCGCGTCGGGCGGTGGTTTGCAGGCGTCGATCCACGATGCGCCGAGCCCATTGAGAACCCGCGATGCCGCAACTGCCCGGCACCGCATGTTGTCGAATCGGAGATTGCCATGAAGTTGCGGATTGCATTGAATGCCCTGCTCACCTCGGTACTCGCGGCCGGCCTCGTGGCCTGCGGCGGCGGCGGCGACAGCCCGGCGCCCACCTACAGCGTCGGCGGCGCCGTCACCGGTTCGGTGGGCAACGTCGTGCTGCAGCTCAATGGCGCGAACAATCTCGTGACCACGGCTCCGGGCAGCTTCAGCTTCGCCAGCACGCTGGCCAGCGGCGCAAGCTACAACGTCACCGTCAGCAGCGCGGCGCAGAACTGCACGGTCGCCAACGGCACCGGCACGGTGGGTGCAACGGCCGTCACCAACGTGACGGTGACCTGCACCACCGTGGTCCGCTCCGCATCCCTGGCCGGAACGGCCGAGAACCCGCCCGTCGCGACGGCGGCCAGCGGACGCGGCGCAGTGATCGTCAACCCGACGACTCGCGAAATCACCGGCGGCATGACCTTCAGCGGCCTGACGCCGACGACAGGTGGCCACCACATCCACCAGGCCCCTGCGGGCAATCCGACCGCGAACGGTCCAGTGATCATCGGCCTGGTCCTGTCCCCCGATGGCCAGAGCGCCACCGTGCCCGCCGGCACCACGCTCACCGAGGCCCAGTACGCCGCGCTGATCGCCGGCGAGCTCTACATGAACGTGCACACCGCCGCCTATCCCGGCGGCGAGATCCGTGGCCAGCTCACCGGCACCACCGGCGTCACCGCGGCGCTGGCGGCCCTGACCGCGGCCCAGGAGGTGCCGGCCAATCCATCGGCCGCCACCGGCCGCGGCACCCTGGTCTTCGACTCGGCGAGCCTGGACATCGTGGTCGCGTACGTGACACACAACGTGAGCGGCAGCACGGTGGCCCACATCCACACCGGCGCTCCGGGGGTCAGCGGCCCGGCCAACGTGGTCTCGCTGTCGGCGGGCACCAATCTCTTCACCGCCCCCGCCGCCGCCAAGGTGACCGCGCAGAACGTCACCGACCTGCGGGCGGGCAACACCTACTTCAACGTCCACAGCGCGACCTACCCGGCGGGCGAGATCCGCGGCCAGCTCGCGGTCCAGTAGGCCGGAGCGCAGCCCGATGAACGCGACCTCGACCTTGCGCTTGGCGATCCTCGGCTGGGCGCTGGCACTGGGCGCCTGCGGCGGCGGCAGCGGCGAAGGCCTGGACGAGAACGGCGAGCCGCTCCAGGCCGGCGATCCCGGCGCTGGTGGCGGCGGCACGGCGGGGCTCAAGCCCACGCTGGCCTCGATCCAGGCCAACGTCTTCACCCCCACCTGCGCCGTTCCCGGCTGCCACGGGGGCGCCAGCGCGCAGATCGGCCTGCGGCTCGATCCGGGCTTCAGTGCCGGCAGCCTGGTCAACGTGGCCAGTCCGCGCGCCGCCAACCTCGTCCGCGTGGTGCCGGGCGATCCCGACGCGAGCTTCATCGTCCACAAGCTCGAAGGCACCCAGTCGCTCGGTGGTCGCATGCCGCTGTTCGGACCCTATCTTCCGCAGGCCACGATCGACGTGATCCGGCTGTGGATCAAGAACGGAGCCCTGCCATGAACCACGACCCTGGACCGGGCGGGCGGCGCGGCAGCATCGCCGCGCCCGTCGCGACGCTGCTGCTCGCGCTGGCGGTGCTGGTGCCGACCATCGCCCATGCCGAGCCCTACCTGGCGATTCGCTCGGGTCAGAAATGCGTGACCTGCCACGTCAATCCCACCGGCGGCGGCAAGCGCACCGACTTCGGCAGCACCTATGGCCAGACTGCGCTGGCCTGGCTGCGCCTCGATCCGGCGACGATGCGCCCGGCACCGGCAAGCGGCAGCGCCACCGACCCGGCGCCCTGGACCGGCCGCATCGGTGAGCACTTCGCGCTCGGCGGCGACCTGCGCGCGAACTACGCGCGACGCCGGGTCCCTGGCAGCGCGACCAGTTCCGACTTCGACCCGACGCGGGCCCAGGTCTACCTCGAGGCCAGGCTGCTCGGCGATCGCCTGGTCGCGTACCTGGACGAGCATGTCGCCCCCGACTCCGCCACCGCTCGCGAGGCCTACGCGTTGCTGTGGAACGCCGATCGCAGCCTGTACCTCAAGGCGGGCCGGATGTACGTCCCCTTCGGCCTGCGCATCGAGGACGACACGGCATTCATCCGCCGGTTCTCGGGCGTGAATTTCAACGTCTCCGACGACGGGCTCGAGGGTGGACTGGAACTCGGCCCCTGGTCGGCCAGCCTGTCGGTGACCCGGGGTGCGGCCGGCGCAGCCGGAGCCAGCCGCGGCAGGCTGTTCCATGCGCTCGCCACCTATGTGCAGCCCGACTGGCGCGTCGGCGTCAGTGCCACCCACGACACCGGCGACGGTGGCGACCGCAGCCTGCAGAGCGTGTTCGGCGGCCTGCGCACCGGCATCGTCAGCTGGCTCGCCTCGGGCGTGCTCATCGTCGACGACGGCACGTCCAGCGGTCGCCTGCGGCGCTGGGCCTCGCTGGTCGAGGGCAACGTCGAAGTGGCCCAGGGGCACAACCTGAAGCTCAGCTACGAGTTCTACGACCCGAACCGCAAGGTGAGCGAGGACCAGCGCGTGAGATACAGCGCGGTGTGGGAGGTCGTGCCCTTCCAGTTCACCCAGTTCCGGCTTGGCGCGCGCAAGAACAAGGGCATACCGCAAAGCAACGCGCAGAACGCGAGCGAAGTCTTCCTGCAGTGGCACGCGTTCTTCTAGGAGCCTGCCGCGAACGCGGGTCGCGTTGTTGAATAATGCCTGCCCGGTCCGCCGCGTCGACGCGCGGCGGCCACCCTGACGAGCGACGCGCGAATGACAGGCAACCAGTTCGACAAGAAGTCACAGGCCTGGTCGGCCCTGTTCTCCGAGCCGATGAGCGGGCTCGTCCAGCGCTACACCGCCAGCGTCGGGTTCGACCAGCGCCTGTGGCGCTCCGACATCGCCGGCAGCCTGGCCCATGCGCGCATGCTCGGCGCCCAAGGCATCATCGGCGCGCGGGACCTGGCCGACATCGAGCGCGGCATGGCGCAGGTCGCCGGCGAGATCGAGTCCGGCCGTTTCGAGTGGAAGCTCGAGCTCGAGGACGTGCACCTCAACATCGAGGCCCGCCTGACCCAGCTCGTCGGCGACGCAGGCAAGCGGCTGCACACCGGCCGCTCGCGCAACGACCAGGTGGCCACCGACGTGCGGCTGTGGCTGCGTGGCGAGATCGACGCCCTGGCCACGCTGCTCGAGGAGATGCAGCGCTCGCTGGTCGACGTGGCCGAGCAGCATGTCGACACCGTGATGCCCGGCTTCACCCACCTGCAGGTGGCTCAGCCGGTGAGCTTCGCGCACCACCTGCTGGCCTATGTCGAGATGTTCGCCCGCGACGGCGAACGGCTGGTCGACGTGCGCCGGCGCGTCAACCGCCTGCCGCTCGGCGCCGCGGCCCTGGCGGGCACCAGCTTCCCGCTCGACCGCGACGCGGTGGCGCGCGAGCTGGGCTTCGACGCGCTGTGCGAGAACAGCCTCGATGCGGTCAGCGACCGCGACTTCGCGATCGAATTCCTCGCCTTCGCCTCGATCGCCATGGTGCATGTCTCGCGCCTGGCCGAGGAGCTGGTGCTGTGGATGAGCCAGAGCTTCGGCTTCATCGACCTCGCCGACCGCTACTGCACCGGCTCGTCGATCATGCCGCAGAAACGCAACCCGGACGTCGCCGAACTGGCGCGTGGCAAGAGCGCCCGCGTGATCGGCCACCTGATGGGCCTGGTCACGCTGATGAAGGGCCAGCCGCTGGCCTACAACAAGGACAACCAGGAAGACAAGGAGCCGCTGTTCGACGCCGTCGACACCCTCGCCGCCACCTTGCGCATCATGGCCGAGATGGTGTCGGGCATCGTCGTCAAGCCGCAGGCCATGGAAGCCGCGGCACGGCGAGGTTATGCCACCGCCACCGACCTCGCCGACCACCTGGTCAAGAAGGGCCTGCCCTTCCGCGATGCCCACGAGGTGGTGGCCCACGCCGTCAAGCTTGGCCTGCAGCGCGGCGTCGACCTCGTCGATCTGCCACTCGCCGACCTCAAGGCGCTGCACCCGGCGATCGGCGACGAGGCCCCGGGCGTGCTGACGCTGCGCGGCTCGCTCGAGGCGCGCAACGTGCGCGGCGGCACCGCACCGGTGCAGGTGCGCGCACAGCTGCAGCGGCACCGCGCGCGGCTCGGGCCGGGGGGAGCGGGCCGCCCCAGCGGGGCGGAAAAGACCTGATCGGCGGGGAATTCCGCGCCGCCGTCCACCGTATACCGTTGCTCATCGCTGTGCGCCCGAGCCGATGTTCCGTGCCCGCATCACGCGGGGTCCACGGCGGTTCTTGCGCCCGGCGCTGAGACGTCCTGTCCGTCACCACCGGGGCCGCTGGCGGCCCATGACACGAGGAGTTCACCATGATTCGTCCGCAGCGCCTGGCGCTTCCCCTGCTGGCCATGGCAATGGCCGTGCCCACGGTGGCCCTGGCCCATGAAGACATCGACGTCAAGCTCAAGAGCTACGCCGAAGTGCCCTCGGTATCGTCGGCAGCCAAGGCGCGGTTCAAGGCCAACATCAACAAGGCCGGCACCGAAATGAGCTACGAGCTGAGCTACAGCGGCCTGGAAGGCGATGTGCGCCAGGCCCATATCCATTTCGGCCAGCGCGGCGTCAACGGCGGGATCTCGATCTGGCTGTGCCAGACGGCGATCAACGTCGACCCCACCGGCCTGTCGCCGACCTGCCCCCAATCGGGCACGGTCACCGGGCTGGTGCAGGCCGCCAATGTGATCGGACCGGCCGGCCAGGGCATCGCAGCCGGAGAGCTGGCCGAGATCCTTGCCGCCATCCGCGCCGGCGTCGCCTACGTCAACATCCATTCGAGCAAGTTCCCGGGCGGCGAGCTGCGGGCCCAGTTGCGCGACGACGACTGATCGGAAGCCGGGGTCAATCCGGGAGTCGGCCAGCCGGGGCCAGGTGCCTGCGCTGACTTCGCGGGCACCTCCCATCGATTCAGTTGATCGGGATGCTTGCTGAAGTCAGCACCCCGTTGGGCGTGGTGACGTTGACGAACAGTCGACCACTCACCGGGTCCTTCGGGCAGGCCACCGTCACGAGATAGGTCGGTACCGAGACCGGCTGGCCGATGCCGAGCACGACGTTGGGGACCTTGACGCTGGAAGGGCTGGCGGTACCGACCGTGGCATTGAAGGCCACGACCGTGTTGGCTGGCATGATGCTTCCGATATCGTCGGTCACTGTCACCAGGACTTCCGCCACGCCGTTTGAGGGACACGCCAGTGCCGGTGCGCTGAAGCTGATCACGGCGTCGCTGCCCGACAGGATGTGCACGATCTGCCGCGAAACATACAAGGCCTGGCTGCTCTGAACCCGCGGCGCACGAAGCACGCCGTTGTAGCGTCCGTCGCCTGGCGTATTGCAGTTGCCGGTCGAATTCGGACCGATGCACGGTTCACCCGGGCTCCAGGCACCATCTTCGTTGTCGTCGCGGAACACATCCGGGCTCTTGTCGCTCGAAGGGGCGAACTCCTGACCCGCCGTGGCATCGCAGTTGTCGCAGACGTTGTTGCCATTGGCGTCGAAGAAGTCCTCCTCGCCAGCCGCGTAGGCAAGAACGGTCACGCGCCTGTTTGCGGGTCGGGGACTGCTCGCCCTCAGCACCACGCTGCATGTGCCGGAGCCGGGCCCAACCTTTGAGTTCGTGGTTTGACCATCTGGCGTTGAGCCGGCTGGCGGCGGCGATGGTGGCAGTGATCCAGTGACGCACGAAGCGTCGATGACACCGCCTTCAGCAGTGAAATTCACCGCCGTGCCGTCCGGCACAGGATTGCCGAAGTGATCCCCCAGCGTCGCGGTGACCGTCGTGCACGTCTGGTCGAAGTTCTCGCCTTCGCAATTCCCGATTTGAGTCGCAAGCGAGAAGTGCTTCTGATCCGGCACTCCGGTTGAAACCACCAGTACGTTCGACAGCGTGGTGATCGAACTGCCCCGAATGGTTGCGATGACGCGAACCGACGAAGGAATCGTTCCCGCCGAAACAACTGTGGCCACGGTGCCATCAGCGTTTGAAGTTGCCGAACTTGGTTCCAGCGTCAGCCCACCGGTCGACTGTGCGGAGTTGGTATCCGCGAATACGAAGTCGACCACTCTGCCGGGTATCTTGTGTCCCGCCGTATCGATGACTTCGAATACCAGGGTCGAAAACTCCTGCCGGCCGGCACCCCCGGTGCCCTTCAATGCGATATTCGTCGTATCCGCGGCGACGAACTTGAGCGAGCCCGCGGAGGCATCCGTGCTGCCTATGGCCACGCAGGGTTCGGGGTGCAACATCGTCCCGCAAGTCGCCGGCTCGCCCGCCGAGCCGCCACCACCGCATCCAGCGATGGCCACTGAAAGCAGGGCCACCAACGCTGCGATTCGTGTTTGCATCACCACCTCCCTAGGGTTCCAGGTCTTGCTCCGCGCCGCGGACCCATCCTCCGCAATTCGTGATCGGCCTAGCCTGCGCGCTCAGCGTCCAATTCCGGAGACAGGCCGTGCGAGTGCCTGCGGGCGAGGTCCATCCTTGGCCATTGTCTTGCATCCCGATCGGTCGGCCACCCCTTATGTGTGGGTGAGCGCGACCGTCCCCGTACGCGAACCACTTGGGCTTCTCGAACTGTCCGCAGCGCACCCGCATCGCCGGGTCGCACCTTGGCGATGATCGCGTGACCACGGATCCGGTGCAACGCAGGGTTTCACGGATCCACGCGCACCGTGACGGCGCGCTGATCCGCCGCTTTTCGCCGCTTTTTCCGCCCTTTGCCCGGGTGCGGGCCATGGAACCATCTGGCCACCACCATAGGAGCATTGGGTGTTGTCCATCCTCCGTCGACCTCTCCAGCCCGGCTGGATCGGCTGTGCGCCGCAGGGCGCGGAGTCGTCGTTCGCGCTCGTCCAGCGCCGCCCGGGCGACAAGCCCGCGGTGCGCTGGCTGGCCAGTGTCGACTGGTCACGCCCCGGCGAGGCCTTGCGAGGGCTGCGCCGCAGTCACGCGCTGCACCGCCATCGCCGGGTCGCCGTGCTGCAGCCGCAGCAGTACAAGTGCATCGGCCTCGATGCGCCAGCGGACATGCCACGCGAGGACTGGCGTGCCGCGGTGCGCTGGCAGCTCAAGGACAGCGTCGATTTCGCGCTCGACGACGCGGCCATCGATCTGCTCGCGGTGCCCGAGGGCGCCAGCTACCGCGCCCAGCCGCAGTTGATCGTCGTCGCCGCGGCGGCCGACGACGTGCGGCCGCTGATGGCGCAGGGCCACGATGCCGGCCTGCCCTGGCAGGCGGTCGACATCGGCGAGACCGCGCTGCGCAACCTGAGCGTGCTGTGCGAGCCCGAGGGCCGTGCCCAGGCCTTGCTGCACTGCCAGCCGCGGCACGCGACGCTGGTCTTCACCACCCGCGGCGAACTGCTGTCGACCCGGCGCCTCGAACTGGTGCTCGACGAGCTCAACCACGACGACGACTCGGTGCGCCTGCCGGCCTTCGACCGCGCGGTGCTCGAGTTGCAACGCACGCTCGACGGTTTCGAGCGCGCCTTCGGCCAGGTTTCGCTGGCCCGGCTGCTGGTGGCCACCATGCCCGGCCAGCAGCGCTTCCTGGATCACCTCGCGCCGCTGCTCTACGTGCCGGTCGAGGCGCTCGACCTGGCCAGCCTGGTGGACATCGATGCCGTGGCCCCGGTGGCTGCCGACCCCGAGCAGTTGAACCGCCACCTGTGCGCGATCGGTGCCGCGCTGCGCGACGACCCGAACTGAAGGCCGCGGTGACCCAGCAGATCAACCTCGCCGACCCCCGCCTGCTGCCGCAGACGGTGGCCTTCGGCGCGCGGCACGCGCTGATCGGCGTGCTCGCCGTGCTGGCGTTCGGTGCCCTGGCTTCCGGCGGCTTGCAGGTCCAGGCCGCGCGCCTGACGGCGCAGACGCGTGTGCTGCCAGCGGCGCCGGTCGGCGCGACGCCGGCTGCGCGCGGCCCGGTGCAGGTGGCCGCTGCCATCGCCGCCGAGATCGAACTGCTGCGCCAGGTCGAAGCCGGCCAGCGCCGCATGCGCGATGCGCTGGACGCCGGCGTGGCCGGCGTGCGCGAAGGGCCGGCCGAGTACTTCGTCGCCCTGTCCCGCCAGGCGCAGGGCGCGGTGTGGATCACCGCCTTCGGCATCGGCGAGGACGGCAGCTCGCTCGAACTCGAAGGCCGCATGACCGGTCCCCACCTGCTGGCCGACTACCTGCGCCGCCTCAACAGCGAGCCCCGCTTTCGAGGCCGGCCGTTCGCGCAGCTCAGCCTGAACGGCGTCGCACCCAACGACGGCGGTGCCCTGCCCTACACCGAGTTCGCGCTGCGCTCGACACCGGTGGCAGCCAAGGGGAGATGATGAAAGCGCACGACTTGCGCACCACCGCCCAGGCCTGGCTGCGCCGCTTCGACCAGCGGCCGCGCCGTGAGCGGCTGTGGATGGCCGCCGCAGCGGTGGCGATCGCCTGGCTGGCCGTCGATGCGCTGCTGTTCGGCCCGGCGTGGAAGACCTGGAAGTCGGCCCACTCGCAGCATCAGGCCGCGCAGGACGCTCAACTTGGGCACCAGGCCGAGGAGGCCCGCCGCATCGCCGAGGGCGGCGTCCAGCTCAGGCAGCGGCAGGCCGAGCTCGATGGCTGGCGCCAGCGCGTCCGCGCCGGCGAGGCCGCGCTGCGCGAGCATGAGGCCGAGCTGGTCGGCCCCGACCAGATGGTGGCCCTGCTCGAACGCATGCTCGGCCCGCAGGGCCAGCTCCGGCTGCGCTCGATGCAGTCGCTGGGGCGCATCGATCTGCTCCGTGCCGACGCAGCACCGCCTGCCCCGGCTGCGGCCTCGGCCGCCGCTGCCGCTGCCGCTGCCGCTGCCGCTGCCGCTGCCGCCACGACAACGCCACCGCCGGTGGCGTCGCTGTACCGGCACGGCGTCGAGCTGACCGTCGAGGGCAGCTTCGGCGAACTGCTGAACTACCTGCGGGTGCTGCAGGCGATGCCGCAACGCGTGCTGTGGGGCAAGCTCGACTTCAAGGTCGAGCAGTACCCCAAGGCGGCACTGACCGTGCGCCTGTACACCCTCAGCCGCGACCGCCACTGGCTGGAGATCTGACCGTGCGCACCCACGTCCTTCGCTGCCTGGCCGCGGTGTGCGCCGCCTGCCTGCCTTCTTGGTCCACCGCGGCGCCGCCCGCCCCGCTGGCCGATCCGACGCGCCCGCCCGGCATGGCCGCTCCCGCGGCCGCCCCGCCCGGCGCCGCGCGTGGCGCAGCACAGCCTCGCCCCGCCGCCCCGCCGCCCGCCCTGCCAATGCTGCAGGCGATCCAGCTTCCCGAGCAGGGCCCGGCCACCGCGATGGTCGACGGCCGCCTGGTCACCACCGGCGACCGCATCGGCGAGCGTGTGGTGGTCGCCATCGACCGGCAGGGGCTGCTGATGGGCGGCAAGGGCGGCAGCGATCGCCTGTGGCTGCTCACCGGCGAGGCCAAGCAGCCACCCGGCACGATCGCCGAAACCCGCAGCGCACGCATCGTCCCGGCCGTCGCACCGGCCGCCGTCGCCGCCGCCACCCCCTCCGAGACCGTCGGCGCCACCGAGCGCGAACGCGCGCCGACAGCCTCGGCGTCGACCATCGATCCGCCGCCGGACAAGCTGTCGCTGGCCGGGAGAACCACGCCATGACCTGCACCCCCTGGCTCCACCCCGCGTTCCTTGCCGTGCTGGGGTCCCTGCTGGTCGGCCTCGGCCCGTCGGTCGCCTGGTCGGCCGTCGAGGCCGCGCCCGGAGCCGCCGCGGCCCGGCCGTCGACCATCGCCCCCGCCGCCGAAGCCCGCTTCGACCTGTCGGTCAACAACGCGCCGGCGGCGCAGGTCTTCCTGCAACTGGCGAGCGGCACGCCCTACAACATGCTGGTGGCACCCGACGTAAGCGGCTCGCTGTCGGTGACGCTGAAGAACACCACCGTGCCCGAGGCGATGGACACGCTGCGCGAGCTCTTCGGCTTCGACTACCGCATCACCGGCAACCGCATCTTCGTCTACCCCAACACCGTGCAGACGCGGCTGTACCGCATCAACTACCTGCCCGGCCGGCGTCAGGGCGCGAGCGACATCCGCGTCACCAGCAGCGCGATCTCGCTGTCCGGCGCCGGCACCCAAGGCACATCGGGCAGCGGCTCAGGCAGCAGCAGCAGCGCCCCGGGCAACGGCAGCAGCGCCGGCACGTCGCGCGCCAACGACAGCTCCCATGTGCGCACCACCTCCGACGCCGATTTCTGGCGCGAGGTGCAGTCTTCGCTGGCCGCGCTGGTGGGCAGCCAGGGCGGGCGCAGCGTGGTGCTCAATCCATCTGCCGGGGTGGTCGTCGTCAAGGCCACGCCCGCCGAGCAGCGCCAGGTCGAGGGCTATCTCAAGGCGGTGCAGCTGTCGATCGAGCGCCAGGTGATGCTCGAGGCCAAGATCGTCGAGGTGCACCTGAGCAAGGACGCGCAGACCGGCATCAACTGGGCCGGCTTCGGCAAGATCATGTCCGACCGCATGTCGGTGAGCATCGGCAGCGCCGCACCCGGCGCGGTGCTCGCCACCAGCGGCACCCTGGCCGGCGGCGACGGCACGCTCGCCGCGCCCGGCGTCAACCTGCTCACCAGCACGCTCGGCCGCGGCTTCTACGGCCTGGCGCTGCAGTCGGCCAACTTCGCCGCGCTGCTGAACTTCCTGCAGACGCAGGGCGACGTGCAGGTGCTGTCCAGCCCGCGCATCGCGACCCTGAACAACCAGAAGGCGGTGCTCAAGGTCGGCAGCGACGAGCTCTACGTCACCGGCGTGAGCTCCAGCACCACCTCGTCGGGCAACAGCACGGTGACCGCGCCGACGGTGACGCTGCAGCCCTTCTTCTCCGGCATCGCGCTCGACGTGACGCCGCAGATCGACGACAGCGGCCACGTGATGCTGCACATCCACCCGTCGATCAGCACCGTGAGCGAGAAGCAGAAGAACATCGACCTCGGCTCGCTCGGCGCCTTCCGTCTGCCGCTGGCGGCGAGCACCATCAACGAGACCGACAGCATCGTGCGCGTCAGGGACGGGCAGATCGTCGCCATCGGCGGCCTGATGAAGCAGGAGATGCACGACGAGCGCACCGGCGTGCCCGGCCTGTCGGAGGTGCCGGTGGTGGGCGGGCTGTTCCGCCAGACCTCGAGCGTGATGTCCAAGCGCGAGCTGGTGATCATGCTCAAGCCGACCATCATCGGCGACGACGCCGCCTGGCCCGACGCGCCAGTGCTGCCGCGCC
>Ga0209797_10000752_pt1 | contig 16226 bp, 15 predicted proteins | sample DOMMetBare3Fresh_2_FD_187472 | JGI IMG/M metagenome (GOLD analysis project Ga0209797, IMG submission 187472) | Wetland sediment microbial communities from St. Louis River estuary, USA, under dissolved organic matter induced mercury methylation -... | ecosystem: Environmental > Aquatic >... | reverse complement strand
AAAAGACACAGGTTTTAACATGATAGACTCTAAAGGATACCGGCCCAATGTCGGGATCATCCTTTGCAATGACGAGGGTCGCGTGTTTTGGGCAAAACGGATGGGCGTGAACGCATGGCAGTTCCCGCAAGGCGGAATAAATGACGACGAAGACCCTGAAACAGCGATGTATCGAGAATTGTGGGAAGAAACCGGGCTGCAACAACAGCATGTAGAGGTGCTTGGGCGAACTCGCTATTGGTTGAGGTATCAACTGCCTGAACGCTATATACGCAAGAATTCCATGCCCTTATGTATAGGGCAAAAACAAATATGGTATATGTTGCGCTTGATAACGCAGGACTCCAATGTGTGTTTTGACCATTGCGCGAAACCGGAATTTGATAGCTGGCGCTGGGTTGATTATTGGCAGCCGCTGAATGACGTCGTCTATTTCAAGCGCAAGGTTTATCAAAAAGCGATGAGTGAGTTAGGCGCTATTCTGGCTTTTGATTCTGTTCCGGTTAATCCGGCGGGTTATTTGGCAAAAGAACATAAAAATCAGAAGGTGAACGGTTCAAGATAATAAACTTCTTGCTCGAACAGTTCCCTATAGCCAATTCTTCTTCTTAAAAAACCTGAGTAAAAATACCGATACGCTAATAAAAAAGACCCACAATGCCGGGTAGCCCCATCGCCATTTTAGTTCCGGCATATATTCGAAGTTCATGCCATAAACGCCTGCGATGAAGGTTAATGGAATAAATATTGAGGCAAACACTGTGAGCACTTTCATGGTCTCATTCATTTTGTTACTGACGCTGGACAAGTAAATATCCAGCATACCGGCGATTAAATCGCGGTAAGATTCAATCGCTTCAATAATGCGTATCGCATGATCATAAATATCACCAAAATAACGTCTCGTTTTCTCATGGAGTAAAGGCGATTCGCTGCGCTGAATGGCGGAAAGTAATTCGCGCAAGGGTGATACCGTTCTGCGTAAAAAGATGAGTTCACGTTTGATTTTCTGGATGGTGGACAGGGTTTGTGATGAGGGGTCGGTTAGCAGTTTATCTTCAACGGATTCAATCAGTTCATCGAAGGCGTCTTGCAGCGCAAAATACTCGTCGACAACGGTATCCATAATCACGTAAGCGAGATAATCGGCGCCCAGGTTTCTTATTTGGCTCTTCTCGTTATCAAGCCGGTTCAAGATGGGGTCGAATAGCGCGTCCGGTTTTTCCATGAAGGTAAATACAAAGTTATTTAATATCAATAAGCTTATTTGTTCGTATTCGACGTTAAAGGCGTCGTTTGTTAGGGAGATTGCTTTAAGGACAATATACAAATAATCATCAAATTCCTCGAATTTAGGGCGTTGATGGGTGTTGAGAATGTCTTCCAGTATCAGTGCGTGTATATCAAAGTGTTGCCCGATGGCATCAATAATGGAAACGTCTTTTAATCCGTCAACAATCACCCAGGTGATGGTATCGCTTGTTTTATAAGGCAGAAGTTCTTCTATAGATTTTACGATATGCTTGTTCAGGAGGGATTTATTGTAATTGATAACAAAAATTTGATGCTCGTGCTCATGTACTTCGCCAACATGAACTAGCGAACCAGGCGGTAAGCCGGACTTTTCAGAAGCGGAGCTGAATGATTCAGACATGGGATATCCTTGATTTTGTTTGGGCTGGGTGAGTAAACTTACAGTATGGTTTGTTTGGATAGTGCTCCCGGTTGTTCTTTAACTAATTTTGGTACAAGGTAACCGGGCAGGGCGGCTTGAACCTGCTTGATAAGGGCCCTTGCTTCTGTTTCTGAGACTTCAAAATGTCCAGTTCCTGTGGCCTTGTCCAGTAAATGCAGATAATAAGGGATGATGCCGTGAATGAAAAGTTGTTCATTTAATTCGCATAGCGCCGCTACGCTGTCATTAACGCCTTTTAATAATACCGACTGGTTAAATAGGGTGATGCCGTTATTTTTAAGCAGTTTGAAGGCGGCAATGACGCGAGGATTTATTTCATTGGCATGGTTACAGTGGACGACTACCACCAGTTGTTTGGCGCTTTGAGTCAAGATGTTAATCAATTCATTGGTGATGCGGGCTGGTAGCACGATAGGCAAACGGGTGTGTATTCTGATGCGTTTTACATGCGGGATAACGCCTAATTGCGCAAAGAGTTTTGCAAGTCTTGCATCGCTAAGCAATAACGGATCGCCACCGCTTAAAATAACTTCAGTGATGCTGGCGTCTTCCTGAATGTATTGGATGGCGGCATTTTCATTTTGTTTGCTGAGTTGAAGGTCGGAGTATGGGAAGTTGCGGCGAAAACAATACCGGCAGTTAATAGCGCAACTGCCGGTAATGATAAGCAAAACCCTGCCATGATATTTCTGTAAGACGCCTGTTTGAGCGGCTGAGGGAAGATCGCCAACCGGGTCATTGCTAAAGCCAGGGTAGGCGGTTAGTTCATCTATAACCGGCAATACTTGCCGTAATAAAGGATCATCTGGATTGCCTTTTTGCATGCTGGCAGCAAAGCTTAAGGGTACGCGTATCGGGAAATCCGCCGCTGCGGTCAATGAAACGGGTAAATCATTAAGTGATAAGTGCAGATAATGACATAAGTCTTCAATAGTATTAAAGGCTTCGGCAAGTTGTTGTTGCCAGTTTTTAGTAAAGTGCAGGGTTTCGCTAAGCTGTTCTGGCATGAGTTGCTTATTTAAAGTTTCTATCGATAGTTGCCTCCATTATAATGCTTAAGTTTTATATTGTTTGTCATCTTGAGGATAAAATGGCCAGTTACAGTACCAATGAGTTTAAAGCCGGGTTAAAAGTCATGTTGGATAATGACCCCTGTGCAATTATTGAAAATGAATTTGTAAAGCCAGGTAAGGGTCAAGCCTTCAATCGGGTAAAAATCAGAAATCTTAAAACAGGTCGGGTCATTGAGAGAACGTTTAAATCAGGCGACTCTCTTGAAGGCGCTGATGTGGTTGATGTCGCGATGCAATATCTGTATAACGACGGCGAATTTAGACACTTTATGGTGCCGGATACGTTTGAGCAGTATCAGTGCGATGAAAAAGCCGTGGGTGAAGCAAGTAAGTGGCTTAAAGATCAGGATTCCTGTACCGTCACTTTATGGAATGACGCGCCTTTGTCAGTTTCACCCGCCAATTTTGTTGAGTTAGCGATTGTTGAAACTGATCCTGGCGTGCGTGGCGATACATCCGGCGGTGGCGGTAAACCGGCTACTTTGGAGACGGGTGCGGTAGTCAGGGTGCCATTATTTGTGCAACAGGGCGAAGTTATTAAGGTCGATACACGCACCGGCGAATATATCTCGCGTGTAAAAGAATAGTGCCGAATGTGTGGCAGCCGACATGTTCGATGGATATGTTGCGTTTAAGAGCGCAAATTCTTGATGAAATACGGCGGTTTTTTTCAGCAAGGACAGTACTTGAAGTAGAAACGCCAATTCTCGGTCATAGTAGCGGAACAGATCCACAGCTGGATTTTTTTACGACGGAATATGGTACGCCGCCACTACAGCGGACCTTGTTTTTGCAAACATCGCCTGAGTTTGCCATGAAACGGCTGCTTGCGGCGGGTAGCGGCTCCATTTATCAAATAGGCAAAGCATTCAGGAATGGCGAGTCAGGACGCTTTCATAATCCTGAATTCACCTTGTTGGAATGGTATCGGGTCGGTTTTGCATTGCCTCAATTAATGGATGAAATCGCCGAATTGATGGCGGCTTTGTTTAATGGTCGAAGAGCATTGAACCCGGCGCAGCGGTTTAGTTATCAGACGATATTCCAACATTATACCGGATTGAATCCTTTAGAGTTTTCCTATCAGGATTATTGTGCTTACGCAGGGGATAATCACATCCCCGAAGCAGTGAGTATTTGTGGACAGGATCACGGTTTATGGCTGGACTTTATTTTCAGTCATAAAGTTCAACCGCATATCGGTGAAAACGCTGTTTGTATGGTTTATGGTTATCCTGCTTGCCAGTCGTCGTTAGCTCGTATTAATGAACACAATGCACTAATTACGGATCGTGTCGAAGTCTTTATCGATGGCATTGAACTGGGTAATGGTTATTATGAATTGATTCATGCGGAAGAGCAGGGCATACGATTTGATAAGGAAGCAGCCGTCAGGCAGCAAAGAAATCGCCCCGCCACGGTTAAAGATAAACATCTTATTGCGGCACTGGAGGCTGGGCTTCCTGAATGTTCAGGCATGGCCATAGGTATGGATCGTTTACTGATGGTATTGGCAAATACTGCATCCATTGATGATGTGCTTAATTTCCCTATACACAGAGCTTAAGCTGGTTCAATATTTATTGTGTTATAATTTGACATTTTTAACTGTTTACACCTTGACGTTTTATTTTTAACCGCCTACATGAAATCAAATACTTTTTCTTGCTTATTATTATTGGGCCTGCTTGTGTCCCATGGCGTTAAAGGTGACGAAGAATTCGTTGTTAGGGATATTCAAGTCAAAGGCTTGCAGCGCATCTCTTTGGGTACTGTTTATAACTATCTTCCGGTAAATGTCGGTGAAAGATTTTCTTTAAATAATGTTTCTCCCGCCATCAGAGCCTTGTTTAAAACAGGATTTTTTAAGGATGTCTCATTGGAAAGAGAAGGTTCAACGTTGATTGTGAAGGTGGTGGAGCGTCCATCCATAGCCAAAATCATTTTTGAAGGCAATAAGGATCTCAGCAAAGAGGACTTGACTAAAGCACTGGATAAAATCGGTTTGTCTGAAGGCAAGATATTTGACCGGCAAGTGCTGGACAAAGTAGAACAGGAATTAACACGCCAATATCTTAGCCATGGCAAATATGGCTTAAAGATTAAAACGGATGTAGCTAATTTGACACGGAACCGAGTTGGTATTCATATTACAATTTCCGAGGGCAGAGTTACCAAAATTAAACAGATTAATATTGTCGGCAACAATGCGTTTGATGATAAAACCCTGTTGGGTAAATTTGAATTAAACACGTCCAACCTGTTATCTTTCTATAGTAAAGACGACCAGTACTCCAAACAAAAATTATCCGCAGACTTGGAAACCCTGAGATCTTTTTATCTGGATCGAGGTTATATTAACTTTTCCGTCGAGTCCACACAGGTCGCTATTACCCCTGATAAAAAGGATATTTATGTTACGATTAATGTCAAAGAAGGCGATGTTTACAGGCTGGCAAAAGTAAAACTGGCGGGTAATTTGGTGGTGCCTCCTGACGAACTGATTAAGCTGGTTAGCGTCGGTCCAGGGGAGATATTCTCCAGAAAAAATGCCACGGAAACCTCAAAAGCCATTCAGGATCGTTTGGGTGATGAAGGCTATGCTTTTGCAAACGTTAACATGGTGCCTGAAATCAACGATGCCCAAAAAACCGTTGATATGGCTTTTTTTATCGATCCGGGTAAACGCGCCTACGTTCATCGTATTAATATGAGTGGCAATACGAAAACCCGAGATGAAGTGCTGCGTCGTGAAATGCGCCAAATGGAAGCAAGTTGGGCTTCTAGCTCAAAAATTGAGCGCTCTAAAACGCGTCTTGAACGCTTGGGTTATTTTGAGTCGGTCAATGTAGAAACACCTCCCGTTGTCGGTACAGCTGATCAGGTTGATGTCAATTATACGGTGATCGAAAAGCCCTCCGGTAATTTATCGGCGGGTATCGGATTTTCTCAGGTACAAGGCATCGTGCTAAATGCCAATATATCTCAGGATAACGTCTTTGGTTCAGGTAAGCGAGTGAATCTTGCTTTCAACAACAGCGACTATTTGACAAATTATCAATTTGGCTTTTTTAATCCCTATTTCACGGTAGATGGCATTAGTCAGGGCTATAATATTGGTTATTCAAAGCGAAATGCCGGAGCGGTGAATATTGCCAATTATTCGACCGATATCTTCAATGCCGGTATCAATTTCGGCATACCTTTGAATGAGTTCGATCAGATACGTTTTGATACGGATGTGAAATATACCAACTTAAAGACCAGTCAATCTTCATCTGAACAAATTAAGGATTTTATTACCGACCAGGGTCAACATTTTTGGACCTATAGCCAAGCTGTGAGCTGGTCTCACGATACCCTTAATCGCGCAATATTCCCTAATAGAGGCGGCCAGCAACGTTTGTCTGCCTTAGTGATGATTCCCGGTAGTGACCTTAAATATTATAAAGTCGGTTACCGGCATCAACACTATTTTCCCTTGGCTAAAGATTTTACTTTTAAGTTGAATGGCGAAATTGCCTATGGGGATGGTTATGGAGGTACTAAGGAATTGCCTTTCTTCGATAATTATTTTATGGGTGGAACGGGTTCGGTGCGTGGCTTTAAAAATAATACGCTGGGACCGCGGGATTCCAACGGATTTCCCATCGGCGGCTCCACTAAAATTATTGGGAATGCAGAGTTGTTTTTTCCGGTGCCTTTTTTCTCAGAAACAAAATCAGTCAGATTGGGAGCTTTTTTTGATGCCGGAGCACTTAATAACAGCTTTTCAGTCGATGGAATTAGATATTCAGCTGGCGTTTCAGGCGAATGGCTTTCGCCCTTCGGCGCATTGTCCATAAGTGCAGCTTATCCTTTGAATAGGGGAACTTATACCTATGTTGATCAATTTGATAAACCCCAGGGCCCTAACAAAGACCAAACCCAGTTCTTTCAATTTAATTTTGGCCAAAACTTCTAACAGAAGTTGTTTTGGTTTAAAGGGCTTATCCCCTATAATTTACCGAAATATTTTTCACTATTTATTTATACTTTAATTTAACCCTAATCGGAGATCGATTTAACAATGAAAAAGAAAATTGCTTTATTTTTAGGCCTGATGTTTGTTGCAAACGTTAGTTATGCTGACTTAAAAATTGGTTTTGTCAATATACCCGCTGTTCTTGAAAAAGCGCCTCAAGCTGAAAAAGCAAAAAAACGTTTGGAACAAAAATTTTCCCCTCGAGATAAGCAATTGGTTGCTCAGCAAAAAGAAATCCAAAGCATGGAAGAAAAAATGACTAAAGATGCTTCGGTGATGAGCGATTCAGAGAAAGCTAATCTTGAAAAAGATATTTTAAATAAAAAAAGAGATGCAAAAAGATCTCAGCAGGAATTCAGTGAGGACTTTAATGCGAGCCGCAATGAAGAATTGGGTAAATTGCAGCGTCGTATCGTTGAAGCGGTTCGGGCCATAGCGAAAGATGAGGAATATGATTTATTGCTTACCGATGGCGTTATTTATGCTAAAGAACAGTTTGATATAACAGCCCAAGTTCAGAAAAAACTGTCGACAATGCCCGAATAACGTAATCTCTGTTATTTAAACGCACTCTAAACCTATATGAAGCACTCTAAATCATGTCTATTACGCTAGATATTTTACAAATACAAGCATTCTTGCCACATCGATACCCCTTTCTATTGATTGACAAGGTGATTGAGTGCGAGCCTGGAGTTAGGTTGTTAGGAGTGAAAAACGTCACTTATAACGAGCCTTTTTTTCAAGGCCATTTTCCACAAAAACCGATTATGCCGGGCGTATTGATCCTGGAAGCTTTGGCTCAATCGACTGGTCTATTGGCTTCCGAAACAGCAGGTGATGAATTAGAAGGCATGATTTATTATTTGGTGGGCATTGATAAAGCCAAGTTTAAAAGGCCTGTTGTGCCTGGCGATCAATTGATGTTGGAAGCAAAGTTCGTTAAAAGTAGACGTAATATCTGGGCATTTGATTGTCGCGCAGAAGTTGACGGCGAGTTCGTCGCAAGCGCTGAAATCAGGTGCGCCGCAGTGGTAGATTAATTTTGATTGATCCAACGGCCATAATACATAGTCATGCTGAATTGGCCGAAGATGTGTCAGTTGGCGCTTTTTCTGTCATCGGCGCTGATGTAAAAATTGATGCTGGTACGGTTATAGGACCACATGTTGTAATTAAAGGGCCTACTTCCATTGGTAAGAAAAATCGAATCTATCAATTCACCTCAATTGGCGAAGACCCGCAAGACAAAAAATATGCGGCTGAGATAACGCGGCTTGAAATTGGTGATAGAAATACCATTCGAGAATTCACCTCTATGCACAGAGGCACTCAGCAAGATCATAGCGTTACTCAGATAGGTAATGATAATCTTTTTATGGCTTACACTCATGTGGCTCATGATTGCATTATTGGTGACCATGTCATTATGGCAAATGGAGCCTCGTTAGCCGGGCATGTTCATCTCCACGATCATGCAATTCTGGGCGGATTTACCTTGGTGCATCAGTTTACGCAAATAGGTCAATACAGCTTTGCGGCGATGGGTAGCGCGATTACACAGGACATTCCCCCTTTTATTATGGTCGGCGGCAAGCCTACCAGGCCCCATGGCATAAATTCAGTCGGTATGGAGCGTAATGGCATATCAGCGGAAGATATAAGATTAATCAGAAATGCTTATAAGATGATTTATAAAATGAATTTACGATTGGAAGATGCCATCGAGCAAATGGAAGAGCTTGCAAGCGATAGTCAGGAGTTGATCGCAATGATTAGTTTTTTGCGCAATGTTCGCAGGGGTATCTTGCGCTGAGTTACCTTATTGCCGCGATTAATCATAAGCATTTTTTAGACGTACAAATCCCCACTAAGCTGTTCATAATAAATTGTTGCCATGGGTGACAATCATATAACCCAAACTACACAAAGTTTTGTGATTGCCGGTGTCGATGAAGCTGGTCGCGGGCCTCTTGCAGGTCCGGTAGTGGCGGCAGCTGTTATTCTTGATCCCCTGCGGCCAATTGATGGTTTGGCCGACTCTAAAATACTCAGCGAAGTAAAGCGGGACAGTCTTTCTGAAATTATTAAGGCCGTTGCTTTAAGCTGGTCGGTGGGCGTCGCTAGTGTCGAAGAAATTGATGAAATCAATATTCTTCAGGCAACACTGCTTGCCATGCAGCGGGCTATTAATGGCTTATCGATTCAACCTGATGAGGTTTTAATTGACGGTAACCGTCTCCCGGACTTATTGATCCCTGCCCAAGCTATTATTAAAGGCGATAGCAAAGTCAAAGCGATCAGCGCCGCCTCGATATTGGCAAAAGTTGAGCGGGACAGCATTATGGTTGACTATCACGAAAAATATCCCCATTTTTCCTTTCATCTGCATAAAGGTTATGGCACTGTGCAGCATTTGGCCGAGATTGAACAATTTGGTATATTACCGATACACAGAAAAACATTTAATCCGGTAAAAACGATGCTGAGTCAGCAAAGAATATAAGGTAACGACTCAGGAGTGTCAAAACAGCCACAGATTCACAGATTAAGCATACTTAGATCAATCTGTGAATCTGTTGCGTAATGCCTTCAGCTCGACCCGAGAGGCTCTTCTTCCATTAAAGCAATCTGTTCTCGTAATTCAATTATTCGATCCTGCCAATAGCGAGGGGTATTGAACCACGGGAATGCCATAGGAAAGGCAGGATCGTCCCAACGTTTTGCTATCCAGGCGGAATAATGGATCAAACGTAAGGTGCGCAAAGCTTCCAGTAGATGTAATTCGCGCATGTTGAAATCGTAAAAAGTTTGGTAGCCTGCCAGTAGATGCTTGAGTTGCAAGGTCATTTCGGCACGGTCACCTGAAAGCAGCATCCACAAGTCCTGTATCGCCGGTCCCATTCGGCTGTCATCAAAATCAACAAAATGAGGGCCGTCATCGGTCCATAAAATATTGCCGGGATAGCAATCGCCATGCAGTCTAAGGATTCTTACCTTACCAGCGCGCTCAAAGCAACGTCTCACGGAGTCCAGTGCATGATCGATAACACTGCTGTAAGCGTTGAGCAGATCCGCTGGAATAAAATCATGCTTTAGCAGGTAATCTCTGGGTTCGTCGCCAAAATTGGTAATATTTAGCGTTGGCCGTTTCTGAAAGGGTTTTAAAGCGCCAATAGCATGGATACGAGCAATAAAACGCCCCATCCATTCCAATTTTTCACGACCTTCAATTTCCGGTACACGTCCACTTTGTTTGGGAAACACGGAAAACCGAAATCCGTCGATTTCATTTAGCGTTTTGTTATCGTTAAGCCGTAAAGGCGGCACTACGGGTATTTCATTATCGGCCAATTCCTGAATGAAAGCGTGTTCTTCAAGGATTGCCGCTGTTGCCCAGCGGTTGGGTCTGTAGAACTTTGTCACAACTGCGACTGCGTTATCGATACCAACCTGGTAAACGCGGTTTTCATAGCTATTGAGCGCGAGCAGTCGGCCATCACTCTGCAAGCCGACGCTATCCATAGCGTTCAAAATAATATCGGGGGTTAATGCTGAAAAAGGCGTGAGATGAGTATTCATGGCTTTATTGTAACCTTGAATACTCATTATCGATAATGCTCTTATGCGAAGAGTGGCTTTAAGTTAATCCTTAGGCCATAATGTTGTCCAGATTAAGTAACGGTTTCTTGAGGGCCCAGTACATCTGCGGGATCGCCTTCGTAGGGGGTTGCATAGCTGCATTCTTTTTGTGGACAGACTTTTTCGACGCCGCGTCTTTTTGTTTCTTTTACTGTTAAAATTGGCCAGTTACATTGAGGACAGCTCTCTTTAATCGGTGCATTCCAGAGCGCGTAATCACACTTTGGATAGCCCGAGCAGGAGTAAAATATCTTGGCATTGCGAGATTTACGCTTAAGGATAGTACCCTTTTTGCATTGAGGGCATTCAACACCGGTGTCCAAGGGCTTTTCTAAAGGCTCAATATGCTTACATTTCGGGTAAGCACTACAACCAATGAATTTACCATAACGCCCTGTTTTGAAAACCAGCGGCGATTCGCATAGAGGACAAACTCGACCTTCTACAGTTTCGGGTTCATCGGTGGAACCTGCATCATCATTCAGATTTCGGGTATAGGAGCATTCTGGATAATTAGTGCAGCCTATAAATCGACCATTTCTCCCCAAGCGGATGGATAGTGGGTTGCTACATTCAGGGCATTTTTCATCGATGGCTTCCTGAGTAACATCTTTGCGCTGTACGCTGGCATCTTTTTCTTGAATCATTGAGTTAAACGGTTTCCAGAATTCGTGCATTAATGGAATCCAGTCTTTTTCGCCACGGGATACCGCGTCCAGTTCGTCTTCCAAATTAGCCGTAAAATCGTAATCGACGTATTTGGTAAAGTGTTCAGTCAGGAATTTATTGACGATTCTGCCGACATCGGTCGGGTAAAAACGCTTATTGTCCAGAGTTACATAGTCTCGGTTTTGCAGGGTCGAAATAATTGATGCATAGGTTGAAGGTCGGCCTATACCGTGCTCTTCCAGCGATTTTACCAAGCTGGCTTCGCCATAACGCGGCGGCGGTTCGGTAAAATGCTGGCCGGCAATGATGTCATTGAGAGGCACTGGACGACCTTCTTCCAGCGGGGGTAAAAAGCTTTCCTTATCATCGCTTTCCTTGCTGTCATCTTTGCCTTCCAGATAAACGGCCATAAACCCCGGCGAGGCAATGGTTGAACCTGTAGCTCTAAATATGTGTTTGCCGTCGCCGCAGCTCAGATCCACGGCAACCATATTCAATGTGGCATGAATCATCTGGCAGGCAATGGTGCGCTTCCAGATTAAATCATACAGCTTGTACTGTTCGATGCTCAGAAAGCTTTTTATCTGATTAGGCAAATGTCTCGGGTAAGTTGGGCGTATCGCTTCGTGTGCTTCCTGAGCATTTTTTGATTTGGTTTTAAATAGTCTGGGTTCTTTGGGTACATTTTTTGCGCCATAGGTTTCTGCAATCAACGCACGCATTTCCTCGACGGCTTCTAGTGATAAATTAACCGAATCTGTTCGCATGTAGGTAATCAGGCCGGCTGTTTCACCGCCTATATCAATACCTTCATACAGTTGCTGGGCGACTATCATGGTGCGTTTTGTAGTAAAACCCAATTTACGTGAGGCTTCCTGTTGCAGTGTCGATGTTATAAAAGGCGGAGCAGGGTTGCGTTTTTGCTGTTTCTTTTCCAGTTTGGCAACCAGTAACTGACTGTCTGCTGCGGCTAGTAGCGTTTGTTTGGTTTTTTCTGCCAATTCTTCATTGTTTATACTGAATTGATTCAGCTTTTCGCCATCGAAATGAGTCAATTTAGCTTTAAAGGCTTGTTCATGCGCTGTCAAAGCAGCATCAATAGTCCAGTATTCACGAGTTTTAAAGGCTTCTATTTCCTGTTCTCGCTCAACTATCATGCGTAATGCAGGGCTTTGAACGCGACCCGCTGACAGGCCCCTGCGAATTTTTTTCCATAACAAGGGCGAGAGATTAAAGCCTACCAAGTAATCGAGGGCTCGCCGAGCCTGCTGGGCATTAATTAAATTGGTAGCCAACTGCTCGGGGTTGGCAATCGCGTCAGTGACCGCTTTTTTAGTAATTTCATGAAAAACTACCCGATGCACCGGTTTGTCTTTAAGCAATTTTTTTTCTTTCAGTAGTTCATACAAATGCCAGGAAATGGCTTCGCCTTCTCTATCAGGGTCAGTTGCCAGATATAAGGTGTCTGCTGATTTAAGCGCTTTGCTGATAGCCTGGACATGGCGTTGATTACGATCTATGACTTCATATTTCATGGCAAAGTCATTATTTGGGTCAACGGCCCCTTCTTTTGGAATAAGGTCACGGACGTGTCCATAAGAGGCTAAAACCTGAAAGTCTTTACCCAAATACTTCTCTATGGTTTTTGCTTTTGCGGGTGATTCTACAATGACAAGATTTTTACTCATTTAATTAAGCAGATTCAAGGATTTAAGGTGCAAGAGTAAGGCTAAAGGCGGGCGATATTGTTTTTGCCTTTCGCCTTGTGCCGTTAGCCTTTCATGTTAATGTAGATAAGTAGGGACGAGATCATAGACAATATCTTCCATTCTGGAAAAAGCAATTTCTTCATCAGGCTGGCTAAGCAAGACCATCAGCACAATCCACTTTAGTTTTTCCATCGATATTTCTTCATTTTCCAGTGCCGTTGCCCGATCAATGACAATTTCCCGGTTGGCTGAATTTAAAATGCCGCTTTGTTCAAGAAACAAAATAAGATTGCGGCATTCAAGGTCAAGCTTAGCTATTTCCTGAGCGCAGAAAATACGAAATGCGGGAGCTACGGTAGGTTTTATGGCTCGCTGCAGGCTAAGAGAATCAAGCCAGTCGAAGGCTTTATTAACCTCACAAGATTCAAAACCCGCTTCCAGTAATTCTGTTCTGATGACATCACTATCAGGAAGCATTTCCATTTCATCTTCCATATAATTTTCAAATAGATACATCAAAACATCAAAAATATTTTCTTTCATAAAGGTGTTTGCTGGTTTTAGATTATTTTACTCTCATATAGCAACCGCCAGCGGTTGCTTCTAAGTAACCTTGTAGTTCCAAAATTAGTAACATTGAGGAAATAACTTCCACGGATTTGCCGGTATTTTCAACCAGATTATCAATAGAAGTTGGGCTAAACATGACACGATTCAATAATGTTTGTTGCTCCAGGTCAAGTGTTGATTGCATTATGAACGGCATTAATTTATTATCTTGTTGATAATATTGATTTAATTCTTCAAGGATATCCTGGGTAGTTTCGACAAGTTTTGCGCCTTCACGGATCAGTGCATTGCATCCTCGTGCCAGAGGATTATGAATAGAGCCAGGTATAGCAAAAACTTCGCGATTTTGTTCTAAAGCCATTCTAGCGGTAATTAATGAACCGCTTTGTTTCGCGGCCTCAACCACCAGTAATCCTTGGCAAAGGCCGCTGATAATGCGGTTGCGCCTCGGGAAATGGTTGGCTTTGGCGGTAGTGCCGGTTGGAAACTCTGAAATCATTACGCCGGTGTTGACAATTTCAGTGGCTAAGTCTTTATGCCGGGCGGGATAGACGCGATCCAATCCGGTTCCTGCTACCGCAACGGTATAGCCTTTTGCATTTAATGCCCCTCTATGGCTGGCTGCATCTATCCCCAAAGCCAGTCCACTGGTGATGACAAAACCTTGATGGCTAAGCGTTTTGGCAAAGTTGAAGGCAGTTTCCTCACCTAAAGACGATGGATTACGGCTGCCAACTATCGCAATTTGGGGTAATGATAATAAGTCGGGATTACCGCGTACAAACAAAACTGGCGGCGGGTCAGCAATTTCCTTTAATTGTGAAGGATAATTTCTATCATCAAAAGTCATCACGCCGTTGTTTTTTTGTTCCAGCCAAGACAGATCAATGTCTATTATTGCCCAGTCTGGATTTTTGATCGCATAAATGATATCACTTTTTAGGCCTAAAGCCGAAAGTGCTGATGTCGATTCTGCAAATAACTGCGCTGGTTTATGTGTTCGCAGCAAGCTAAGAAATGTTCGACAACCGACACCTGGCGTACGTAATAGCGCAAGCCAGTATTTTAAGTCGTTGTCGTTAAGTTGCGTGGGTATTTTCAGGGGGTTTGAACTTTATCTGAAATGTGAATGGCTTGTGTGGCTTTCATAACCAGAGCGTAACTAACGCGCTCAAAGGGGCGAAAAACCATCAGGGTGCCGGCAATTTCATTAGGAAGTTTAACGACATCGTTTTTTATAGCACTGTACGGGTCATTGATACTGTTGCCATTTTGGTAAATGGCCAGCTCGTGTCCCGCCAGGATGCCGTCTTTAGCGCCCTTATCTATTACAACTACATTATAAAGCCCTATTTGAGAAACGCCGCCAAGCACGCTGATAACGCTGCCATTTATGCTTTTTTCAGGCGGCCTTGGAAAATAAGTCAAGATAACATCTTCATCGCCTGTTGGCATTACCCGGTCACCTTTACGAATCTCACTGTTTGATTTGGTGATGGATAATGTTGCCGGGTCACCTGCCTGTTGCAATGTGGCGTCGGCAATATATACAGCCTCATACCCCAGGATTTCACCGGTTTCAGGGCTAACATAGGTATCTCCCGAGCGGTAAATGGTATATGACAGGCTTTCTGGTTCGGTTATCGAACGCGCGTAAACTCTGTCACCCGCTCCTGCAACGAGATGCTCTCCGGCAAAATCAATTACATAAGGCGCTTTATTGAGTTCGTTTTCGGCTACAACTCTGGGCGAAGTTAAAAATTGAGCTATTGACTCAGTGGGAATTAATTTAATTGCCTGTTTGATTGAGGTTTCTCGAATACACGGTAATAGTTTTCCATCTTCTGAAACCGCAAAGTTGGTCCGGCCATTTTTAACATCTTCTTCATTAAGAACGCAGGTCGAATCAGATGGGTACCGGTCTTGTTGTTCATATCTGGACAAGCTGAGTTGAGGTCTTCCGTTGACCATGGAAAAATAAATAGTGTCGCCCGGATAAATCAGGTGCGGATTCTTAATTTGAGAGTTATTACTCCACAGTACTGGCCATTGAGAGGGATGGTATAAAAATTTACCCGATATATCCCATAAAGTATCACCTTCAACAACGGTATATTGATCTGGATGAGCAGGGTTTAATTGTATTTCATCTGCCCATGAGCTTATGCTGATGAACAAAGAAATCATTAATCCAAAAAGTGTTCGAAAAGCCATATTGATTCCTGGGAAGTCTTTTTTAGTGGTGTGCATTCAAAGTTTATATGAATTCATATAGAATTCCAGTATTCAATTACATTTAGTGGTGAGTTTGTTGAGTATTTTAAGTATTCTCGAGTTTCCGGATGAGCGATTGCGTAAAAAAGCCGCCGTAGTGAAAACAGTCGATGATAAAATCAAAAAATTAGTCGATGATATGCTTGAAACCATGTACGAATCGCATGGCATAGGATTGGCGGCTACCCAGGTGGATGTGCATCAACGGGTCATTGTGATTGATGTCAGTGAAGAAAAAAACGATCCCTTGTTTCTAATTAATCCTGAAATCATTGAAAAGGACGGCATCAAAGAATCAGAAGAAGGCTGTCTTTCAGTGCCCGGTTTTTATGAAAAGGTAACGCGAGCAGAGCATATTAGAGTAAAAGCGCTCAACCGAGCAGGTCAGTCTATTGAATTTGAAGCCAGGGATTTATTGGCAGTTTGCGTCCAGCATGAAATGGATCATTTGAACGGAAAATTGTTTGTTGATTATATTTCGGCATTGAAAAGGCAGAGAATTAAGAAGAAGTTGGAAAAAATTCATAAAATGGAAAAAAACTGATCATGAAGATTATTTTTGCCGGTAC
>Ga0209797_10000751_pt1 | contig 16246 bp, 15 predicted proteins | sample DOMMetBare3Fresh_2_FD_187472 | JGI IMG/M metagenome (GOLD analysis project Ga0209797, IMG submission 187472) | Wetland sediment microbial communities from St. Louis River estuary, USA, under dissolved organic matter induced mercury methylation -... | ecosystem: Environmental > Aquatic >... | reverse complement strand
GAAATCAACTCCAACTCAATTGGAATTCAAGGGAAACCGCGAGCAAGATTCAGGCCGAAAACCAAGCATTCATGCGGGTTGGCGACATTCTGCAGGGCCGACTCAAGAGGTTGTTCACCCGGAGGAACGCCAGTGGCAGGTCAAACCGACGCCTCGCCGTTCAATCACGCGCATCAATTCGACGATGCGGCGTTATTCAGACGTTCATTGGTTCTCAGGAACGGGAGCCTCTCTTCCCAGAACTCCCGGTCGCAGCGCTCCCAAGCGTGGCACCCAAATGGGAGTTTGTGCCCATTCAGTTCGTAGAGCAGGCGGGGCGCCACCTCGAACGAGAAACCGACGGCATCCTCCGGCCTTGGAACCCTGAAGAATGGGTAGACAGCTGGCACCAGCATGCCCCAAAACAAGTCCTCGTTTGACCTCGGAAAGAACGGTTCAACGTTGTATGCAAACCATCGCTCGTGTTTTATCCTTCTCGGCAGATTCAGGAAGCCTACCTTGCCTCCGGCCCGCGACTTGATGAAGTTGGGAATGCGGCTCGGTGTGGTCAAGACGCGCAGGAAGTCACTCACCTTTCTCAATGAAAATCCACCGTTGCCAACGCCGAGGAATTCCAGGGGCTGTCGTGGCGTGCTGCCGCCGACAAACCATGGCGCGCCAATATAGGAAAAATCACGTTCGCACCACAAGTCCAATTGATCCGAGAGCACCAGAGCATCGGTTTGCGATATCAGCAGATGGCTGTGATCCGAAAAGGACTGATAGAAATCCCTTGACCGCATCAACGAGTTGTAACCATTGATGCCGGAAAAGTACCCATCTTCGAATGTCTTGTACTGAAGCCTATGCTGATATCGATTGCACAGGGCGTCCCAGTGGGAGCGCATCCGAGCGGGGCCGACGAGAAACAGGGACCGACCAGCCAACACATCGACGGTGCGGTCGATCGAGATCTTTTCCGCCGCAGACAGCTCAGGCTTATAGATCGGAATTACGACCGCCGGGTGAATGGCGCTTGGACTATCAGCCATCAGGTGTGGAGCTAACTCGGCAGGGAAGTCGTCGCGAAAGGATGCACCAATGCTCTGGCGGGTTAGCGGCTTGGCGCAGGCCGCGGAGCTCGCCCGTGACAAGGATGGAGCATGAGCGCGTGTACATCGGAAACAACAAAACATCTTAACGTCCTGTAGGCCCGCACCGGCGCCTCCAGCGGGTTCAGGCGGTACGCCACATCTGGCTTAGCTCCACCTTCAACCGGTTCGCCGACGGTTCAGCACCATGACACGCTTGGCACTTGCCTCCACAGCCGTGCGTGACGCGTCAGGTGAGCGGCGATCGCGCCGTCCCAATCCAAGCCAGCCGCCCGCTGGCGCGGCCTTGGTGAACGCCGACTTGCGCGCATCTGTTGACCCGGCCTGCGTCAAGTTGCTGGCGGGTGCCGCGTTGGCTCTCGAACCGGTCTAGAAAGACAGGTCCACCGGCGAGTAGAGATTTCGGTTGTCGAGCGACCGTCGCCGGATGTCGCGCGCGGCCAGCTGTCGGCGCCGGAACTTACGAAGTTGCCGGATGCCGGGATAGTTCTTCCAGGGCGCGACCGGCCTCGGCGCGCCATGCTGTCTGGCGCCCCATTCAACAACATAGTCGCTCTGCTGTGGCGGGCTGGCGAAGATCTCACGAATGGACTCGCGGCGGGCATGGATGAGCAAGTAAACCGGCCTCGTGTTGCAAAGTTCGACTCTTCCACTGACCGTGGCGGGATCCTTCACGGAGAACGCGGCCCCATCGAGCTCCGCCACATACATTTCCTGAATCGAGAACCCATTGTCTTCACTGAACACCCTGAAGAACAATTCGGGGGAAAACTGGTAGAAACCGTGCCCGCACCAATTGTTCGGAATGGTCACCGAGACGAACCGCCCTCCGGGCCTGATCATTCGCATGCAGTTCTTAATGGCAGTCGGAAAGTCGAACACATGCTCTAGGGTGCCCCCGTCGAATACCAGATCGAACCGTTCGCTCCAGTCCGCGGGAATCATCCGGTTCAGATCGTGGGTGAGCGACGCTTCCTCGTATCCAGACGCGTCCATTGAGTCGACAGATTCTGCCCCCATGGCGAGAAGCAGTTCGTCCGCATAGATCGGCAGCGACGCGGTCTTCGGGCGGCCGAGCCGCTTCAGAGCCCGGTTGTATTCATCGAGTTCGAGATGAACATTCTGGCGTCCCAGGGTCAGAACCCGACCAAAGCGCACTCCGGCCGATCGCATCTTCAGAAATAGTGCGGTCGCGTTCTTCTCGCAGCCCATACTACAGTCTACCAGTGGCTCAATATTCCACCGCGGCTCCTTCCGGCGAAGGCATGGTCTGATCAATGGCATAGCGGAGAAACGCGCTACGACACTCAAGGTTCGGCTGACACTTTGTTGGAAGTGCCGGATCCGGGGGGTGACAGATAGCGGCGACGCCAACTTGGCCGTGCGGCCACCAGTGTCGCGGAGGCGATCCTAGGCAGCATGACGATCGTCCGCAAACCGGGGCTGCCTACAGACGAACAGGCCGCCAGCTGTATGCGATAGCGCGCCAGCAATTCCGCATCGAACAGCCCCGCGGCCCGAAGCACCAGCAGGTGTTTGAGGCCGAGGATACGCGTATGCCTCGAATGGGACCTCAAGACACCCGGCAGGTCGTCGGGATCGATGGCCGCCGCATTGGCGGTGATCACTCTGTGCCAGTCTCCGGCCCACACGGGAATCGCGTCGGTCAACCAGTAACTCTGCTTCTTGCGCGGATGGTTGCCGACGATCCGCTGCCCGATCCAACTCAGACTGAGCTGAGCATGGGCGGCGATGTAGGCGAGGATGACGCTCAGGTGTGGAAAGTTCGAATGGGGCTGGTTGGCTGGATCGGCGCGCCACCAGTCGATGACGCGGCGAGCATAGATGGTCGCCCCGGTATAGCTGAAGTCCCAGGCACGTTGGGCGATGAACCTTCTCGCCTGTGCGTCGCTTAAAGAGAGCGTGGAGGTCGGTGCCATGCCCTCGCGGCTGTTGACGAATACGAAGTCTTGATCCTGCAGCACGTCTTGCACCGTCTGTAGGCCGGCCTCGTCGAGGACGCACCCATCCCCGAGCAGCCAGACGAAATCGGTGGGGGGAGTGGTCAGCGCGGCGATGAGGTTGGCATCGTGTCGAAGCGCTGGTTGGTTGTGCCGGTAGGTGAGCTTGATCCGCGTCGTCGCCGCCAGCCGCGCCATGGCCTGGGCGGTGGCGTCGTTGTTGCTGTCGTCCAGCACATGAACCGCGATGGCCAGGCGCTCCAGGCCAGGTCGCATCGCCAGCAGGTTCTCCTCCAGGATCTCTGCCCGGTTGTACGTCGGGATCGCCAGCGCCAGCGACCTAAACGCCATGGGCGGAAAGCAGTTCGCGATGGAACTCGCGCAGACCCTGTTCCAGAGTCCTGGGTCGCCAGCAGATCGTCTCGGCAAGGGCGGTGGTGTCGAGCACGACGCGTCTCACGTCGACGTTGCGCGCGGGTCCGCGTACCAGCTTCAAGGGCCGGCCGGTGACAGACTGCACCAGCTCCACGACTTCGTTCACGGAGTGGCCAACGCCGCTGCCGATGTTGAAGGTGGTGCCCACAGCATCCGACTCGACCAACTGCACGACCGCACCGGCAAGATCGCGCACGTCGAGGTAGTCGCGCACCACTTCGCCGTCGCCCCACACTTGCAGAGATTCACCGGCCAGAGCCTTACCCAGTGCCACCGCCACCAATCCCTGGGCGCCATTCAAGCGTTGATAGCGGCCATAGGGATTCGACGGGCGCAGCACGATGCAGCGCAGGCCATTCGAACGTTGGCACAGCCGCGCGTACTCCTCCAGCATCACCTTGGCCAGACCGTAGCGGCTCTTCGGGGCGAGGGGCTGGCTTTCATGCACGATGCTTGGCCCTGGGTCACCGTAAACCGTACCGCCGGACGAGAACACGACGACGCGGATCGAGGCCCGCGCGCAGTAATCCATGAGAGCGAAGCTCGGTACCACCACTTCGACGAGCTCGCGTTCGAAGGCGGCTGCGTCGCTGCCCGGCAGCAGCTTGCTGGCGAGGTGGATCACGGTATCCACCTCATGCAATTGAAGCAGGCGCTGGAGCCGCTCTACCTGGGCAAGGTCGAGCTGCACCGAACCAGTGGGTGTTGATGCGGGGAGTGCGGGGTCGACCACAACAACCCCATGCCCGCGTGACTGAAGCGCTTCTGCGAGGTTACGACCGATGAAGCCAGCACCTCCCAGCAAGGCGAGTCGCCGCGACGAATTGGATTGCTTCACCCGGGGCCTTGTTCGCGGCGCACACAGCCGATGTGCGAGCAGTGTAGCGCCCGTCCTCCGTTCTCTCGCAAGGGCGGTCCAGCCCGTGCGACCGGGCTCACAGCAACGTGTTGGAGATGCTGAACACGTTTTCGCCGTAGTGCACGAAGTCGCGGTTCTGCGCAGCGATAGCGCGCAGGAACGGCCCGGTACTGGCACTGCGCGGCAGCATCCAATCGTGCAGTTCGACGATCAGCAGCGGAAAGCGCTCAATCCACTCGGTATTGCGCGAGAACAGATCGGCCTCGAAACCCTCGATGTCGATCTTGGCGATGAATGGCACGTACTCGGGCGGCGCGTAGTGCAGCAGCAGATCGTTGACTGCGAGGATCTCGATGGCTCCATCTTCGTTGCGGTCGATCCGGTAGGCGTTGTTGCCGACGCCGGGGTCGATGATGCGACCGCGACTGGCCTCGCTGCCGATAGCGGCCTCGAACACGACAACCTGCTGCTGGTCGTTGTTGCGCCGCGCCTGGGCAGCGTTGCCCGGATCGGGCTCGATGCACAGCACCAGAGACCCGGGGTGGTTTTCGGCGAAGTAGCGAGCGGCAAAACCGGCGTTGCCCCCGCAATCGATGATCAGAGGTGTCTTTCCTTCCGCAAGCAAGGCATTGCGAAAGGCCAGCAAGTCGGCCCAGCGTGGTAGCTTCTCAAGTCCGTAATGTTCATGAATGAAGACTTGGCCGAGGGTGCCAAGATCGACCTCGTTGCGCACTTCGACCTCCACGCGTCGACGCAGCGCCCGGTCGTAGAGCACCTGCCGGCGCGCGAGCCGCGGTGATAGTTCAATATAGCGCCGTAGCCGCTTGCGACGCTTCAATGACTGGCGCAGCAGACGCCGGTAGCGGCTGATGTGGCTGCGCACCACCGCCCATGGGCGCGCGCCTTCGACGTAGCGATTCGAGAGAAGACTCATCGGCGAGGATTCAGCCACCGAGCGGCGGTCACATGGGTCAACTCAGTGTACTCACGCCCCGGGGGATGCGGCGATGCCTGTAAGCAGTGCGCGCATCGTCCCACCTCGGCTTCCGTCATTAAGTCAACGGCGGGTCAGATGTCTAGGGTGAGGATTGTCTGAGGAACCACTGATCGATCTATGGAGGGGTATCTCGGCACGCGTAACGAACCATCGAAGTTGTTCATGTCAACACGGTTCGCAAGTAGCCGCGCTCTCAAGATATTGGTGCTGGCGTCGCTGGCCAGCCTGCGCTGGTTTCGGCGACGTTGAATCGTACGTAGTCGCCGAAGACGCCTGCCTGCAGGTCACGAGTACTGGCACCCTCTACAACCCCGGCGTGCCGGACGAGAACGTCGCACCGGAGATCGCCACTGGCTTCGCAAGCAAGAAGGTCCAGAATTCGCGTAGCTTCATACGGGTGGTGGCCATGTAAGGTTTCCGCTTGCACACCGCCGTGCGCTGCGGGGCTGATGGCCGCCAGGCGCTGGAGCAACTGTGGCGCTGCATCACCCGCCCGGCGGTGGTGAACGAGCACGTGCAAACCAACGCCGCGGGCCATGTGCGGCTGCGCTGCGTCCGGCTGCTCAGGCGCGTGTCCGACTCGACCCGGAGCACTGCCCGAACTGTGGCAGCCATCCGGACCTCATCGCGGCGATCCTGGAGCAGCCGGTGAGCGAGAAGACCCGGCTCTCATGCGGGTTTGTAGGCTTGGGCGCCACCGCGGGCTGCGGCCCAAGGGCCGCAGCCCGCGGTGGCCTGAACATCGCAAGCTGTCACCGCTGATAGCGGTGCGCCGCCCGGGGCAGCGGGGCTATCTCGCCGCGTTTCTTTGACGTGGCTGCCGCCCGGTGACGCGGATAATCCCGTTTGTGCCGCCCGGCACACCTGCCGCGCCGGGCGTCGGGCGCCGCGCCACCTCCCTGACCCGAGAGACCCTTCGCTTGTTCGTTCATCTGCGCACCCACACCGAATACTCGGTCGTCGACGGCACGCTGCGCATCGACGATGCGGTGGCCGCCGCCGCGCGCGACGGCCAGCCGGCCTGCGCGATCACGGACCTGAACAACCTGTTCGGCGCCGTGAAGTTCTACGGCGCGGCGCGCAGGAGGGGCGTCAAGCCGATCATCGGCTGCGACCTGTGGCTCGAAGCCGGGGGCGCTGCAAAGCAGGGCAGCCGACTGCTCGTGCTGGTCCAGGACACGCAGGGCTATCACCACCTGTGCGAGCTGCTGGCGCGCGCGTGGACGACCAACGTGCAGCGTGCGCAGGCGAGCGTGAAGTGGTCCTGGCTCGAAGAGCTGGCAGACGGATTGCTGGCCCTTTCGGGGGCCGATGCAGGCGCGGTGGGCCAGGCGTTGCTGGCTGGTGACGGCGAACGCGCCGAGGCCGTTGCACGACGGCTCGCGGCGGTCTTTCCCAAGCGCTTCTTCATCGAGGTGCAACGTGCGGGCCTGCCGACGCATGAGGCGCACCTGCGCGCAGCGGTGCCGCTGGCGGCGCGGCTGAAGCTGCCGCTGGTCGCGACGCACCCGGTGCAGTTCCTGGAGCCGGACGACTTCGAGGCACACGAGGCGCGCGTGTGCGTGGCCGAGGGCGAGACGCTCGCGAACCCGAAGCGCGTCAAGCGCTTCTCGCGCGAGCAGTACTTCAAGACTGGCGCGCAGATGGCCGCGCTGTTCGCCGACCTGCCCGTGGCGGTGGCCAACACGGTGGCGATCGCGCAGCGCTGCAACCTGCAGCTCACGCTGGGCAAGCCGCGGCTTCCGGACTTCCCGACGCCGGGCGGCATTCCGATCGAGCAGCACTTCAGAAGTGCTTCGCGTGACGGCCTCGAAGCGCGCCTTGCGCGGCTGTATCCCGACGAAGGCCAACGCGACCGAGAGCGTGCGCGCTACCTGAAGCGCCTCGAGTTCGAGCTCGACACGATCGTGAAGATGGGGTTCGCGGGCTACTTCCTGATCGTGGCCGACTTCATCAACTGGGCCAAGGTGCACGGCTGCCCGGTCGGGCCCGGGCGCGGTTCGGGCGCGGGTTCGCTTGTCGCCTACGCGCTGTCGATCACCGACCTCGATCCGCTCGCCTACAAGCTGCTGTTCGAGCGCTTTCTCAACCCCGAGCGCGTGTCGATGCCCGACTTCGACATCGACTTCTGCCAGGCCAACCGCGACCGCGTGATCGACTACGTGAAGGACAAGTACGGGCGCGACGCGGTGAGCCAGATCGCGACCTTCGGCACGATGGCGGCCAAGGCCGCGCTGCGCGACGTGGGCCGCGTGCTCGGCATGGGTTACGGCCAGGTCGATGCGATCGCCAAGCTGGTGCCGGCGCCGCCCGGCAAGACGGTCACGCTCGCGAAAGTGCCCGATCCGCCCGAGGAGGGTGTGATCTACGCGCGCAAGGAGGCCCCGGAACTCGAGCAGCGCGAGGCCGCCGACGAAGAGGTGGCTGAGCTGCTCGCGCTGGCCACGCGCGTGGAGGGCATCGTGCGCAACGTCGGCATGCACGCCGGCGGCGTGCTGATCGCACCGGGCCGGATCACCGACTTCTGCCCGCTGTACCAGCAGCCCGGCAGCGACAGCGCGGTGAGCCAGTTCGACAAGGACGACGTCGAGGCGATCGGTCTGGTGAAGTTCGACTTCCTGGGCCTGGCCACGCTGACGATCCTCGAACTGGCCAAGAACCTGGTGCGCGCGCGCCGTCCGGGACGCGAGAACTTCGACTATGCGCAGTTGCCGCTCGACGACGCGGCGACCTACCGCGTGTTCGCCGAGGGCAAGACCGAGGCCGTGTTCCAGTTTGAATCGCGCGGCATGGTCGGCATGCTGCGCGAGGCCAGGCCGACGCGGCTGGAAGACCTGATCGCGATGAACGCGATGTTCCGCCCGGGACCGATGGAGAACATCCCGATGTTCTGCCGGCGCAAGAACGGCGCCGAGTCGATCGAGTACCCGCACCCGCTGCTCGAAGGGCTGCTCGCCGAGACCTACGGCATCTTCGTCTACCAGGAGCAGGTGATGCAGGCCGCCCAGGTGCTGGCCGGCTACTCGCTCGGCGGCGCGGACCTGCTGCGCCGCGCGATGGGCAAGAAGAAGGCCGAGGAGATGGCGCAGCAGCGCGCGATCTTCCGCGAGGGCGCGGCGAAACAGGGCATCGGCCAGGCCAAGGCCGACGAGGTCTTCGACCTGATGGAGAAGTTCGCCGGCTATGGCTTCAACAAGAGCCACGCCGCCGCCTACGCGCTGCTCGCCTACCACACGGCGTGGCTCAAGGTGCACTGCGCGGTGGAGTTCTACGCCGCCAACATGACGGTCGAACTCGACAACACCGACAAGCTCAAGGTGCTGATCGAGGATGCGAAGCAGTTCAGCGTGTCGTTCGAGCCGCCGGACATCAACCACGGCACCTACCGGTTCGAGCCGGTCAGCGATGCGGCCGTGCGCTACGGGCTGGGCGCCGTCAAGGGCACCGGACAAGGCGCGATCGAGGCGATCGTGGCTGCGCGCGAGGCGACCGGCGAGCACGAGGGCAAGGGGGGCGGGCCGTTCCGCAGCCTGTTCGACTTCGCCGCGCGGGTGGATCGCCAGCGCGTCAACAAGCGCGTGGTCGAGGCGCTGATCAAGGCCGGAGCCTTCGACCTGATGCATGCCGAGCGCGAGTTCGGACGGCCCGCGCTGTTGGCCAGCGTGGGCCTCGCGTTTGATTGGGCCGATGCGCAGGACGTCAACCGACACCAGGGCGGTCTTTTCGACTCCGACGATTCGCACGCCGCGAGCACGCAGGAGCCCGCGCTCGTGAAGGCCGAGCCGTGGAGCATCAAGGAGCGCCTGACGCACGAGAAGTCAGCGCTCGGCTTCTACCTGTCGGGCCATCTGTTCGAGGAATATGCCCCGGAGGTGCGGCAGCTCGTCAAGCGCCGCATCGCCGATCTGGTGGACAGCCGCGAGCCGACGCTGGTGGCCGGCATCGTGAGCGACCTGCGTGTCGTCAACGGCGCGCGCGGGCGCACCGCGATTTTCCGCCTCGACGACGGCAGCGAGTACATCGAGGCCGTGGCGCAGGAAGACGTGCACGAGGCGAACCGCGAGATCCTGCGCGACGACGAACTCCTCATCGTGCAGGGCAAGGTGCAGCCCGACCGCTTCAGTGGCGGCCTGCGCCTGCAGGTCAACGCCGTTTGGGATCTGCCTGCGGCACGCGCACGATTCGGCAAGTACCTCGCGGTGGCGGTCAACGGCAAGGCGCCGCCCGTGGCCGACGTGATCCGCACCTGGCCGCCGCGGCGCGTGGCCACCGACCAGGGCGAAGTGAAGCAGGGGCTGGCGATCCGCCTGCAATTGCAGCGCGACCGGGCCGACGCCGAGCTGGATCTCGGCGACGCCGCGCGCTTCTGGCCGAGCGACGAGGCGCTCGCGCGCTGGCGCACGCTCGCGCACGAGGGGCGGGCGGCGGTGGTGTACGAGTAGGCGCGGCGGCGCCCGCCGCGCATCACCTGCGCGTCACCTGCGCGACCAAGTGGTCGTGATCCCTTTGGATGCCGGGCGTGTCTCTTGTGGCCGCCCACACATTGCGCAGCCCCTTCAGCCCGCGCGACAGCAGGCGGCGCACCAGCTTCTCGCGCCACCGCGGGTACGCGCCATGGCGCAGGAACAGCCAGTAGCCGCCCACGCGCATCAGCCGGTAGCCCTCGCGCTTGGCGATCTGCTCGAGCGCCTGGCGGCTGTACAAGAACACGTGCTGGCCGGTGGAGGGCGCAAGGTACGGCCAGTCAGGGCCCTGGCCTTCCCACGCGTCGGTGCTGATCAGCAGCGCCGGTGGCTTGGCATCGAACAGCGCGCGCAGGTCTTGCGCCGGCTCGGCAAAGTGTTCCAGCACTTCGAAGGCCAGCATCAAGTCGGGCTGTGTGAACGGCGGCTGGTTGAAGCCGGGGGCATAGCTTGGCGTGGAGTGGCGGTCGTGAACGTAGGCGTCGAGCCCGCGATCGCGCAGCAAGCGCGTGAGCAGTCCGTGACCGCCGCCATGGTCGAGGATGCGTCGGGCCCCGAGCGTGCGTGCCAGGACCAACACCGCGCCAAGGTTGTCGAAGTTGCGTTGGGCCGCCCCGGTGTCCAGGCGGGAGAGATTGCTCTGCGCGTAGGCCTCGTCCAGCCAGTGCGGCATTTGCGTCTGCAGCGACCCGCAGGCAGCGCACTCGTCGTAGCGCACCGCATGGCGGTCGAGCGCTTGTCCGTCGAAACGCTTGACCAGAGTGCCGTCGCACAGCCGGCACGATGCGGATGGTTCGCTCACCGCAGCCCCTCGATCACTTGGCGCAGGGCCCGGCCCTCGCGCTTGCCGAAGGCCAGCCAAAGCGCTACGCGCAGCCTCAACGAACCCCGGCGCTGGCGCGCTGCCTCGGCGCCGGGCCAGTAGGTGGCGCCGTCGCCGGCGTTGCCGTTGAGCAGCCGCGGGTTGATGAAGATGCGGCCGCCTCGCTCGCGCAGCGCGCGGTGCAGCGGCACGTGCTCGCAAAGCTCGCGGCCCTCGGGCGTCAGGCCTGCATAGCGCAGCCCGGCGATGGCGTCGGCACGATAGACGGCCAGGCCGCCGAACGCCGAGTCGACCTCGATTCAATCGTCCGTGGGCTCGATGACGATCATGCGGGTCTACACCGCGGCCATCTTCGCGCGGTCGCGCGGCACGCCGTGGGCGCTGAGGAAGTCCGCCTCTAGCCAGCAGTCGCCGGGGCACCAAACGGGATGTCGCGATGCCCACAAGTCGTAGTAGCGGCCGGACTGGTTGGCGGTGCAGGCGGCCCAGTCCTCGCGCGCCCAGCAGGTGGCGAGCGCCTCGCGCGTGAGGCCGTCGTTGACACCGTCCAGGTCGGCCATCAACAGGTGCGACACCGGCGTGCCGCCCTCGCGCAGCGTCTCTAGCCATTGCAGACCCGCGTTGCGGCAGTGCGCGATGCGGTCGGTGCGCTGCGGGTGGCGTGGCGCCAGGCGGCCCAGGCTGCGAAACGAAAAGTCGGCTTGCTCGCGCGCAAGCCGTTCCAGCACGGACACGGTGCCGTCCTCGCTGTCGGACTCAATGACCATCCAGTGCACGCGCCGGCCCTCGGGCAGCGTGGCGGCCAGTCGGCGCACCGACTCGGCCACGGTGCCCTCGCCGTTGCGCACGAGTCCCGCGATGGCCAGGTCGCCGGCGGACATCAAAGGGTCTCCCGGCGGTCCATGCCGCGCATGTGGGCGCGCAAGTGCGTGCGCAGCTTGCGCCAGCCCCGGTGTGCCCTTTCCCAGGCGGTGAGCTGGCCGGCGGCCCGACGGTCTTCGGGATGCTGCATCGTCTGCGCGCAGGCCTGGGCCAGCGTGGCCATCAGGTCGCCATGCGCCGCATGCCGCCGGGCCAGCGCCTCGAGAAAGCGTCCAATGTGCGGCGGGCGCGACGCGGCATGCGGCGCGAGGTTGCCGCGAAAGTGATGGAACGCGTGCAGCAGCCCCCAGACCTCGGCTTCTTCGAGGAAGGGGTAGCGTGCGCCGAGGATGCGCGCGCAGTCCAAGGTGTGTTGCAGCACGTTCGACGACAGCCCGCCCGGCGAGTAGTGGACCAGCGGGTCGTCGATGGCCTGGGCCGGCACGCCGGCGTCGACGGCGGCCATCAGCCACCGGAAGTCGGCCGCGATCGGCATGTTCGTCAGGTAGGGGCCCGATGCCTCGTACGCACCCGGGGTGGCGTACACCGCGTTGTGGCAGATGTTCGCGCAGCGCAGGTAAGACGTGCGGTCCAGCGGCCCCGGCAGCCAAAGCCGTTGACCGGATGGCTTCATCACCCAGGCCGCGCCGAGGATCAGATGCGCCTTCGGCGAACCGGCCAGCCGATGCGCGCGCAACGCCGCCGCTGCCGCATCGGCCGTGAGCCAGTCGTCGGCATTGAGCACGCAGATCAGCGACCCGCGCGCCAGTGGGATGACCTTGTTCAATGCCTCGTACAGCCCGCCGTCGGGCTCGCTGGCGAAATAGGCGATGCGATCGGCGTGCGCTTCGATCAAGGCCAGCGTGCCGTCGGTGGACATTCCGTCGAGCACGATGTGTTCGACCGCGGGCCCGCTTTGGGCTTGCACGCTGCGCAGCGTTCGCTCGAGCGTGCGCTCGCCGTTGCGAACCACGGTGACATAGCTGACCAAAGGCCGAGCACCCGCGCTGTGGTCGCGTGCGCCGAGCTGCAACCGCGTGCCACCCTCGGCGCGACGCGCGCTCGCGCCCTCGGCCGGGAGGCGCTCACACCAGCCGGGCCAGGCGGAATCTCGTTGCATGGGACGATTCTGCCATCTGGCCTTTGCGCAACGGCCGGACGCAGGCGTCGTGTCAGCCAAGCCGCTTGCGGTACAGATCGACGTAGGCGTCGGCTGTGCGGTCCCAATCAAAGCGGGCCGCTTGTGCGCGCACGGCGTCCGCGTGGTCGCCGTTCAAGGCACGGGTCAGGCCCGCTTCCACCACGGGCCGCATCGACGCCGGATCGAAGGCGTCGAAGTAGAAGGCCGCGTTCCCGCCCACTTCGGGCAGGCTCGTCAGGCGCGAGAGAAACACCGGCTTGCCGAAGTGCATCGCCTCGATCGGTGGCAGGCCGAAGCCTTCGGTGATCGACGGGAACAGGAAGCCGCGGCATTGCGCGAAGAGCCACGCTTTCTGGCCTTCGCTCACGTCCAGCAGCACCTCCACGTTGGTCAGTGCCGCATTCGCCACTTCGGCCTGCACGGCACGGCTTCGGTCGCTGACGGGGCCGGCCAGCACGAAGCGTTGCTCGGGCCAGGCCGCCGCCAGCGCCAGCAGCGCCGCAATGTTCTTCGATGGCGACATGCGGCTGAGGTGGAACAGGAAGTCGCTGCCTTCGAGACCTGCGCAGGGCTCTTGCGGCACCGCTGTGAGGTCGCTCGCGCCGTTGTGGATGGTCGAGATCGGGCCCTGCCACTGCAGGCGTTGCACCACGTCGCTACGCACGTAATCGGTGATGGCCACCAGCTCGTCGGTGCGCGCGAGCAGGCGGCGCGTGCGGCGCAGGTCGCGCCATTGGCTGAAGCGGTGCTTGAAGTAGAAGAAGTTCAGGTCGTGCACCGTGACCACGCGATGCCGGGTGCCTTGCGGAGGCAGCGTCTTGTTCAACTGGTTGAGCGAATGCCAGATGGCAAAGGTGACGGGCTGGACGTGGCGATAGCGCTGCCACTTGGTGATCGGCAGGTAGTGCACGTCGCTGCCGAAACGTCCGAAAAGGTGCTCGCGCATGTGGAACCACAGTTCGATTCCGTGCGCATCGCGCAGCGCCGGAGCCTGGGCTGCGAGACGCGAGCACAGCTGCTGGCTGAACTCGCCCAGCCCATCGTCGAAGCGCCCGATCTGGCCCAGGCTGATGCCGATGTGCAGCGGTGCCGTCATGCCATTGCCGCCTCGCGCGGCTCGAGCATCGCGGCCTGCGACAGCGCGATCACGTCGCCTACCTCGGGCCATCCGTCCGGTGCGCGCGCTGCGTGCACGCCGTTCCCCCAGGCGCCCCATTGCCCAGGGTCGGTGGGGCCGATCACGCTGACCAATGGGGTGCCCACGGCCGCCGCGAGATGCCCGGGCCCGGTGTCGTTGGACACCATCAACCGGCAGCGTTTCAGCAGCGCGGCGTATTCGTCCAAGGACACGTGCTCGAACACGATCGCGTCGGGAAACTCGCCGCGTGCGGCATCGGCCTCGCCTGGCCCAGGGCACAGCACGATCGGCAAGCGCCACGCGCGTGCGGCCTCGGCTGCGAAGGCTGCAAAGCCGGGCCAGCGTTTGTCCTGCCCGGAGTACGTGCCGCCGGCGAAAGGGCAGATCATCACGAAGTCGCCGCGCAGGCCCGCGGCCGCGAGCCGTTCCGAAGCCGCGACGCGTGCGGCCTCGCCGACCTTCAGTCCGATCGCGCGGGGCGGCGGATCCGCGGATCCGGTCAACACGCTGGCCAGGCGCCAGTAGGACTCGAGCTCGTGCTCGCCGGCTACCCGCGCGAGCGACCGGTGCAGCAGCCAGCGGCGCCCTTCGTAGCGGTAGCCGATCGCACGCAGGCCGGCCATGCGCGCTTCCAGCGCGCTGCCGAACGAGAAGGGCAGCAGCAGCAAGTTGGTGCGGTGTGCGAAGCCGGAGTCCTCGGCCGCGAGCTGCGACTTCAGGGCGCGAAGCTGCTGTCGTCGTTCACGCGCGGTTGCCGGCAACGGCAGGACCGTCCAGCCCTCGCCGGCCAGCAGCGCCTGGGCCCAGGGCTTGCCGATCAGCACCAATCGGTATCCGGCCGCTTCGAGCGAACGCAAAGCCGGTACGCCGAGGATCACGTCGCCGACCCAGTGGCGCAGCCGAACGATCAACGCCCGGGTGACGGCTGGGGCCGGTTCGGCCACGGTCAAAGGGCCGCAGTCCGCGCAAGGCGCCGTTCGCGCCACAGCGAACCGAGCGCATAGACGAGCCGCCGCCACTCGTTGCCCAGCCGGTAGGCGTAGGTCGACCAGCGACTTGTCCAATGGAACTTGCGCGAGGCATTGGTGGACCCGGCACCGATCGTCGAGGCGGTCTCGCTGTCGTGCCGGCACGGCGGCGGCGAGACCATGCGCACCGCCAGGCCGAAGCGCCAGCCCTGGTCGAACACATGGTCGTAGGGCAGGGTCATCGGCAGGAGGTCGTTCACATACGCCTGCGCCGCGCGGCGGTTGACCAGATAGGCGCTCGAGCCAGTGCAGCGGCTCAGCATCACCGCGAGGTCGTGGCCCTCGGCCAGGTGCAGCACCGGCACCGGGGTGCCGCTGTGCACGGCCGAGAGTTTCACCATGTCCCAGCGTTCGGGATGCGCCAGGAGCGCATCGAGCACCGCGGGCAAGGTCGGACCCGGCTGCACGTCGTCTTCGAGGATCAGCGCGGCGTCCGCATCGCTGGAGAGGAACTGGCGCATTGCCTGCACATGCGACAGGTAGCAGCCCAGTTCGCCGGGCCAAGGCGTCATACCGTGCTTGCGGCGGAAGGCCGCTTCGTCCAGCGACGCGCGGCGCTCCTGGTCGCTCAGCAGCCGCCCGTCGACGGCTGGCACGCGGCACCAGGGCAGGCCGAGTGCGGCCATGCGTTCGCCGATGCTGCGCAGGCGATCGACGGCGCGGTCGAGGTTGACGATGAGGATCAGCGGTCGGCGCATGGCGTATCGGTTCGGCGGCGAGTCTAGCGACTCGCGCCGTGGCGCTGCCGCGGATAATCGACGGACGCTCCACGACGCCGACGTCTTGCCATGAACCCTGCCCTGCCCACTGCCGCCGAGATCGTGCGGCTGCATGACGCCTGCCTGGCCGCGTCCGGGTGGCCGGCGCGCGATCCGGCGGAGGTCGACGGCGCGCTGATGCCATGGGTGCTGGTGAACCACCGCAACAACAGCCTGCTGTGGGCCGAAGAAGACCTCGCGCGCCGCACCACGGTGAGCGACGCCGAGATCGCCGCCAACAAGCGCGCGATCGATCGCTACAACCAGGCGCGCAACGACGCGACCGAGCGCGTCGACGAGATCCTGCTGACGACACTGGGCCTGGTGGATGCCGCCTCGGCGCGCACCGACGCGCCGCGCTCGATCGTCCCGGACGGCGCGCGCCTGAACAGCGAGACCGCGGGCTCGATGATCGACCGGCTCTCGATCCTGGCGCTCAAGGTGCATGCGATGCAGGCGCAGACGCTGCGCCGCGACGTCGACGCGGCGCACCTCAAAGACAGCCGCGCGCGGCTGGCGCGCCTGCAGCAGCAGCGCGCGGACCTGGGGGGCTGCCTGGACGCGTTGATGGCCGACGCCTGTGCCGGGCGCGCCTACTTCAAGGTCTACCGCCAGTTCAAGATGTACAACGACCCGGCGTTCAATCCGGCCCTGGTGGCCGAGGCCAGGGCCGGTCGTTGAATGCGGGCTG
>Ga0209797_10000750_pt1 | contig 16272 bp, 14 predicted proteins | sample DOMMetBare3Fresh_2_FD_187472 | JGI IMG/M metagenome (GOLD analysis project Ga0209797, IMG submission 187472) | Wetland sediment microbial communities from St. Louis River estuary, USA, under dissolved organic matter induced mercury methylation -... | ecosystem: Environmental > Aquatic >... | reverse complement strand
ATGTTACTCCAAGTATTTGAGGTTTTTTTACACCTTCCATTCTGCAGAGTGTGGTGTCCGGATCGCCATCTCTTTCGCAGGCAACAAATGAATATTCTTTTATTGGGTCAAGTAGTTTTCCTTTTATTTTGATACTGTTAACTCTGCTTCCCATTTCTTTTCCAATTGTAAAATTTACTTCCATTCCATTAAAACGGATTACCCAGCCACCAAATCTTTTTGCAGGATCTTTGGCAAACGCATTTTCCAGTTCTTTTTCCATCCAGTCCCAAATCTGAATGCCTGTTGCTGTTCCCAGTTTTGCTTCACTATCCACTGGCAACATACTCCAAAGGAAATCTTTTGTAATATCTGCAGTTCCGGTTTTTGGATCAGGAATTAATGGTGGACAAAAACGAAATCCATTACTCAGAGCAATATCCGGTTTAAATTTCCACATAATAGCATCAGTAATTAAATTATCCATCGGCGTTTCCAGCACATAATATCTTACCAACGGAGTTTTGGTTTTTCCAATCACCTTTTCCAATTCTTTTTTAAATGGTTCTCTTGTCTTTGTAATCAGGTTTTTCATTTCTTCATTTTCCTTATACCGGGAAGGGTCAACATCTAAAAGCTGGTAATTATGTTCTTTTACAATTCCATTTTCAATTACAATATCAAGTTTGGAAATAAACGAACCAAATGCTCCCGGCTCGGTTACTTTCGCAAATTTTCCTTCTATAGGTTTTCTTATTCGTTCATGTGTATCTGCTCCCAGTATATAATCTACTCCTTTTATTTCCTCCATATCTGAAAGTCCAACCTGTTGGGCAAGCCCCATATGGGTTATCAAAAAAATCATATCGCATTTTTCATATTCTTTTAATACACGGATATACCTGGCTACATTATTTTCAGGAAATGTAAACCTGATTCCTTCACTGTAGGCAGGTGATTGACGTTTTGGAGTTAGCGGATCATTAAAGCCTATAAAACCTATCTTGATTCCTGCTATATGTTTAATAAAGTATGGAGGAAAAATAAGCTCGCCATTCAGGTCGTCTTTTGTATCATGATACATATTAGCACAAACTTTTGCGCCATTATATGCAAACATGTCCTTCATCATCATTTCTTTTCCATACACTACTTCCCAGTTTCCCGGCAGCATAATATCATATCCGATATTATTCATCAGCGGAACGATGGCTTTGCCTTCAGTAAGCGCTGCAATGCCGGCACCCTGGAAGCAATCACCCCCATCTATCACCAGTGTATTTCCGGGATTGCTGCTTCTTAATTCATTGATCATTGTTTTTAAAGAAGCAAACCCACCTCTTTTTTTATAAACTGGTTTTTTATTTTCAATAAAAAATTCATCGTGGATATTCAATTGCGAATGAATATCCGCAGTATGCAAAAGGGTTAACAATTGGGCCTTCCCTTTTTTTATTGATTTGTTATTTGATAACTGAGTTGCTTTATATGCAGCATCATCAGTATTAATTGCGGAAGCAGCTAATGGACTGATAAGCCCACCACCTATGCCAAGACCTAATCCAAGTTTGCCTGCATTTTTTAAAAATTCCCTACGGCTGTTTTCAGAAATCTGTACATGTAATTCTTTTTCTTTTTCAGAAATGAATTGGAGATTGCAGTCACTGCAATTGCAGTTAACATGTCCGGTGCTGTTCATACAATTTTATTAAAAAATTTCAGGTTATTTCGCCGTCCCGATAGCTATCGGGATATTTTTTCTCGCTTCAATTATTGGTTTGAACGGACCGTATTTATGTTGTTTTTCATTAAAACCATCGGTAAATGGGCCGAAAGGATGGTCAACTGGTTTTTTAGAAATATCAGGCCAGTCTTCTTTAAATATTTTTGATGGTCTTGGTTGGGAATTTACAAATGCAGCTACATCCCATGCTTCTTCGTCTGTCAGTTGCGGGTTACTATATTCTACTTCACCATTTGGCATGTTGTTTTTTACATAACCTGCAAATCTTGAAATACGGAATAAACCAGCCGCAGTATTATAACTATTTTTTCCCCATAAAGGAGGATAAGTGTATCCGCTACCTTCTGAATTTTTTTGCCCCAACCCATCTGCACCATGACATCGCTGGCATTTATTTACAAAAACCATTTTTCCTTTTTGTGGATCAGCAGCACGGTCAAGATAGGATAAGAGCATTATCCCACTTCCTTTTGGTTTGTGTTTTTTGGGAATACCTTCTCCTAGCCATTTCATGTAAGCAATAATTGCTTTCATCTCTTTACTGTTGCTGTCAACTGCTTTTCCATTTAAACTTCGCTCCATACAATCAGAAACTCTTTTTACAATGGTTTCTAATCCGCCGCTTCTGTCCCTGATTTGCGGATATGTTGAAAAAACTGCGCTGTAATTATTTCCCCAGGGAACAGTACCACCATTGAGATGACAATTCTGACAATTCATTCCATTTGTGATTTTGGCAACTATTCCTTTTGGCCCCAGATAATAAGAAGTTTTTTCAATCAACTCACGGCCATATCTTGCTAATGTATCTTCAACTGGTATCTGGTATTTATTCCAACCACGCCAAAGATGTTCGGTGGTATCTTTAAAAGCAAAATTTGCTTTGCCAATATTTCTACACGATGAAATGGAAATGAATAATAAAACAAAAATCGGTTTGTAAAATCTGATTGGTTTCATTTCAATTTTTATTCCGGATCAATGTGGAAGTTTTTCTCTTAAGTATCCATACATCCATGTGCCTGCAATTGCGCTGAATAAAGTTACAATGATAACCGTAGCCCCGGTTCCTATTTGGGCAAATAATGGCCCCGGGCATGCGCCGGTTAATGCCCAGCCAAATCCAAATATCAATCCGCCATAAATTTGTCCTTTGTTGAATTTCTTGTTTACAAATTCAATCGGCTCGCCATAAATGGTTTTTATTTTAAATTTTTTTATAAGAAAAACAAATATTGCTCCTACGGCAACTGCTGATCCGATTACGCCATACATGTGAAAACTCTGAAACCGGAACATTTCCTGGATGCGGAACCAGGAAATTACTTCAGCTTTTACTAATATGATTCCAAATAAAATACCGGCAAACGTATATTTTAAATTGTGCCAGAATGGATGTTTGAGTTCAGACTCATTTACACACATGGTATCCAGCGAACGCATTTCAAAATCTGTATTCGAAGTTAAAAACTCGTGATGTTTTTTTTCTATTATAGTTTCATTTTTATTCATCGTACAGGTCAGAGTTTTAAAAGAATTGGAATAATAAGATTAGCAACAATGAACCCGCCCGTCATAAAAGAAATAGTGGCAATAAGAGAGGGGAGTTGTAAGTTAGACAAACCCATAATGGCATGACCACTGGTACAACCGCCAGCGTACCGGGTTCCAAATCCAACAAGCAATCCGCCAACAATCATGAATATAAAACCCTTTACAGTTAATACAGAATGCCAGTTGAATAATTCTGAAGGAACCAGCCCATGAAAATTACTGATGCCGGATGATTGTAAATCACCAGCAAGTTTTGGATTTAAGTCAACGGCGTTCGGGTTTGCAAAAAAATAAGTAATTAATAAAGCCCCGATAATAATGCCTGCAACAAAAAAAAGATTCCAGATTTCTTTTTTCCAATCATATTTAAAAAAAGAAATATTGGCGGGTAAACAAGCAGCACAAATATGACGAAGTGAAGAAGAGATGCCGAATGCTTTATTTCCAATCAGTAAAAGAGCGGGAACAGTAAGTCCTATCAATGGACCTGCTACATACCAGGGCCAGGGTTGTTTTATCCAATCAATGAAATTCATTTCAATAATTTTTTACAAATATGCGTTTTGTGAAAATCACTTTACGTGATAAGTGTCACATTTTCTGTTTTACTAAAGTTACTGCAGTTTATTAAACCCTGATTTTTTCAAACAAACAGTACTAATGCAGTATATAAAACCTAGGAAGGTTTTTTATTTTTCTCATCCCATGCAGTAATGCCACCCGACAGGTGGTGTAAATCTGAAAAACCCATTTGCTTCATCATCATAAGTGCTTTGCCACTGCGTCGGCCGCTTTTACAATAAATAAAATATTTTTTATTCTTATCAAGCAACTGAACTGACTGAACAAAATTTACACTGTCAAGTACATTATAATTAAGTGCTTTTGGTATAAAGCCTGATTTATATTCTTCAGGTGTTCTTACATCCATCACTACTGCATTTCTTTTTTTTATTTTTCTTTCAAATTTGTTTACAGAAATAGCTACGCCTGCAGTGTCCTGCGCTGACAAAAAATGAGTTGCAGTAAAAAGCAATAAAACAAGGATGAAAATATTTTTCTTCATATTAGTTCATTATCATTTGCTGAATATCTGACAAGCTGCCGGCATTGTACACTTCTTTTATGCCTGCCTGTTTCAAAATATTTGTTGCCATGCCGCTTCTGTTGCCGCTGCGACAATATAAAATTATGGGACCGGTTACTTTTTTTAATTCATTTACATGTACCGGTATCTCATTCAAAGGAATATTTGTAGCACTGGATATATGTCCCGATTCAAATTCCCACGGTTCTCTTACATCAATAATTTTTGCATTCTCTTTTTTTACAATTGTTATTATATTTTCCATATTTTATTTTTTTTAAAAACCAGGAGCAGCTTGTACTTCCGGCTTTATTTGGTATTTACTTAGAGTAATGTGGTTGGGCAAACATAATCTGTAACTTGTATTTTTCCACTTTCTTTAATCGCCTTGAATCCGCCTTTCACATCAATAAGATTATCAAATCCCCTTGCACGGAGTATGGAAGCAAATATCATACTGCGATAGCCACCGGCACAATGCACATAGTATTTTTTATTTTTATCAATTTGCGCCATGCTGTCGTTTACGAAATCCAACGGTGTGTTTTCCGCATCCAGCACATGCTCACTACTGTACTCGCTATTTTTTCTTACATCAAGTATGTTCGATTTTTCTTTTTTCATTATTTCTGCCAGTTCATTTGCAGTTATTGAAGTAATATGGTCTGTTTCTTTTCCGGATTTTTTCCATTCATCAAAACCACCCTGCAGAAAACCTATTGTATGATCATAACCCACACGGCTTAGCCTGGTTATTACTTCTTCTTCCATACCGGGTTCACACACAATCAGGATTTCCTGTTTTATATCAGGTATTAAGGCGCCTACCCATGGAGCAAACTGGCCGTCCAAACCAATATTTATTGAATTGGGTACAAAACCTTTTGCAAATATTTGGGGGTCTCTTGTATCCAGAATTATTGCACCAGTTTCATTGGCTGCAGTTTCAAAAGCTTCCGGGCCCATGGAATGCAGACCTCGGCTCAGCACTTCGTCAATACTATCATACCCCTGAATATTCATCAGTACATTTAAGGGAAAATATTTTGGAGGTGGCATCAGGCCGGTTAAAACTTCTTTTATAAAATCTTCTTTTGACAAATCTGCACGCAGTGCGTAATTTGTTTCTTTCTGATGACCAAGTGTATCTGTAGTTTCTTTGCTCATGTTTTTACCGCAGGCACTTCCGGCTCCGTGTGCTGGATAAACGATGATATCATTTGCCAGCGGCATTATTTTATTTCTGAGTGAGTCATATAAATACCCCGCCAGTTTATCCTGTGTCAAATCCGCAACTACTTTTTGTGCAAGATCAGGCCGACCTACATCGCCAATAAATAATGTATCTCCTGAGAAAAGTCCAACTTGTTTTCCTGATTCATCAGTTAATAAATAACAAGTACTCTCCATGGTATGCCCGGGAGTATGAATGGCTTTTATTACAGCTTTTCCCAGTTTAAATTCCTGACCATCCTGAGCAACTATCGCTTCAAAGTTTGGATTTGCAGTAGGTCCATACACAATTGGCGCCCCTGTTTTTTTAGAAAGATCCAAATGACCCGAAACAAAATCTGCATGAAAATGGGTTTCAAAAACATATTTGATTTTTGCATGATTACGTTCCGCTTTCTGTATATAGGGATCCACTTCACGCAAAGGATCAATTACTGCTGCTTCGCCATCGCTTTCAAGATAATAAGCTCCTTGTGCCAGGCAGCCTGTATAAATCTGTTCTATTTTCATAAATTAAAAATTTGAGTTGTAAAATTGTCATTATTCAGAATAGTCAACTATGACTTTTGTCACACATCAGGTATTATTGAAAAAACAATTCTTTTATAATTATATAAATGCCCATGATGAGTACAAACCAGCCAAACCATTTCTTAAGCTTTTCACCCGCAATTTTTTTATTGATTGCACTGCCAATAAAAATACCGGCAATGGCAGCAGATGTTACAATCAGCAGCAGTTGCCAATCCATTTTATAATGCGATAAATCTCCGGTAAAACCGATTAATGATTTGGCAGCAATAATCAGCAGGGATGTGCCTACAGCCATCTTCATTGGTAATTTGCTAAACAATACAAGAGCAGGTATAATTAAAAAACCACCACCTGCGCCAACTATTCCTGTAAGCATTCCTACAACTATTCCTTCCAGAATTATCATCGGATAATTAAAATGCTGTAGTGCCGGTTCATTATTTTCTTTTACGCTGTTTTTTATCATGGAATAAGATGCAAATACCATGAGTATGGCAAACAGCACCATAATGAACAGCGGTTTAGTAATTTCTAAATTTCCAATATTGAAAATATGATGGGGGATAAGCGGCACTAAGAATTTTCTAGTAGCAAACACAGCTGCAATAGATGGTATCCCGAATATAATTGCAGTTTTAAGATTGACTAATCCATGTTTATATTTTGGAAAAACACCAACCAAACTTGTGGCACCAACTATAAAAAGAGAATAGGCAGTAGCCAAAACAGGCTCCACACCCAGTAAATAAACCAGCACTGGTACTGTAAGTATAGAACCACCACCACCAATAAGTCCCAAAGAGATTCCAATAACAACCGAAGCTATGTAACCGATAATTTCCATGTAAAATAATTTCCGGCAAAAATGAGATAATCAATATACCGGGTTAGTGATAACTGTCACATGCAATAAACGATTTATAAAAGTTCGATAGCATTTCTGTGTAATTTAACTTTTCCCAGTTGTTCCATCTTTTTAAGCAATCTTGAAATTACTTCACGGGATGAATTAAGATCATCCGCAATTTGCAGGTGTGTGAGCCCCAGTATTTTTTTACCTGTTTCGCCTGCAAATCGTTTCAGGTAAAATTCAAGCCGCTCATCCATATTGCGGAAAGCAATATGATCAATAACCGTAAGTAATTCATCAAAACGGTGCCGATAAGTCTGGATAACGTAATGCCACCAGCTTTTAAATTTACTCATCAATTCATCCATTAATTGAATGGGCAGCATAATTACTTCAGTTTCTTCCTCAGCCTGCGCCATTATTTCACTAGCCTGGGATTGAATGGCACATATCATAGATACAGCACAGGCCTCTCCCGGACCTATATAATATACAAGAAATTCGCCACCTTCATCATTTTCCCTGTATATTTTTATCCGCCCTTTTAATACAATCACTGTTGATTTAATGTATTGACCAGTTCTCATAATCACTTCACCGGGATGAAATATTTTTTCCACTGCATTTTTTTCAATCAGGGAAACCAGCTCGGGTTCAAATTGTGGAAATAGTTTTTGCAGATTCATAGTTTTATTTATTCTTCAATTAGTTTTTCCATTTTTATACTGCGACTCCCTTTTATAAGAAAATAAGTGTTTCTAAATTTTTCTTTCATAAACCATTCTTTTGCCTGCAACGAATTTTCAAAAGAAATAAAAGGGTGTTTAATTTTAAGAAAATCACCGCCAACTAGGATTACATTTTCCCATGTAAATTTTTTTATTAATTCAATTATTAGTTCATGTTCATGCAGGCTTTCATCACCCAATTCGGCCATGGCACCAAGTACTAAAATTTTTTTATCTGCAGATGTATTTGCAAAATTTTCTATAGCCAGCTTCATACTGCTGGGGTTGGCGTTATAAGCATCTAAAATAAATGTGTTGGAATCTTTTTTTAAAAGCTGGGACCGGCTGTTTGTTGGCTCATAATTTTCAATAGACGAAATAATTTTTTCTTCATCCACCTTAAAATGTTTTCCTACGGCTACTGCTGCAAGAACATTCGGTAAATTATAATCGCCGACTAATTGAGTTTTTATTGTTGAAGGGGAGAAACCTTTTGTCATTTTTACACTTAAGAAGGGTTCAGAGTCACCGGCAATGCCTGTAATATATGCATCATGTGTTCCATATTTTATTTTATTAATAATCCCACTGCTCATATTTTGCAGGTAATCATAATCCCACATGATAAATGCAGTACCGTTATTATTTTTTAGAAAATCAAATAGCTCACCTTTTCCTTTTCTTACACCTTCTTCGCTGCCAAAGCCTTCTAAATGGGCTTTGCCACAATTTGTAATAAGGCCATGTGTGGGCCTGGTTATTTCACAATAACCTGCAATTTCTTTCTGGTGATTGGCGCCCATTTCAATGATGGCAATCTCCGCATCCGGTTTAATTTTTAATAAAGTCAGGGGTACACCAATATGGTTATTCAGGTTTCCTTCCGTAGTGTATGTTTTATACGTAGAGGAAAGGACGGCATGAATCAATTCTTTGGTTGTCGTTTTTCCATTACTGCCTGTAATGGCAAGTACAGGGATATTAAACTGTTTGCGATGATGTTGGGCCAATTGTTGCAAAACAGTCAATACATCATCTACTAATATTGTTTTACCGGAATTTTCAATCCCGGTATATATTGGGAGTTTTTCATCTATAATAGCATAGGCAGCGCCAGATGCAATTGCTTTTTCTGCAAAACTGTTACCATTGAAGCTGGGTCCTTTTAAAGCAAAAAATAATTCACCAGGCTTTAATTTCCTGGTATCTGTTTGAACAGATGGATACTGCAGAAAAATTTTATAAAGCTGCTCAATATGCATAAGCAAAAATAAATGAGCCGGTTTTCTTAATGGTGCAAATTTTTTATAAAACAGGCAAGTAATAAAAAGGCTGTTCCGGAAAGAACAGCCTCTATATAAGAAATGCTACTAATTTTTACCAACCTTGTTTTGCAACACCTGCTGCAATAGCGGCCATAGCTTTTTCGCCATTTACCAGGGTTGTAAGCTTATTGCCTTTGCCATCATGGCCTTGCACCATATAAGCGCCTTTGGCTGTTTTTGTAACTACGGCATCCATAATTGGAACACCTTTTTCTTTTGTTTTTACATTGTACGCTGTGAGTTGAACGTCGCTCATGGGTTATGGGTTTTTGGTTAGGAATGGCTGAAATTAGGGATTTTAATGGTTTGCTTTCCATTTTTTCCCCACAGAAAATAAAAAAGTCCCGTGAATACGGGACTAAACACTTTATTTTTAACAAGTTAGCTCTACACATCAATCTTAGCATATTTTGCATGACTCTCAATAAATTCACGCCTCGGACCCACTTCATCGCCCATCAGCATACTGAAAACACGGTCTGCTTCTGCAGCACTTTCAATAGTTACTAGTTTCAATGTCCGGGTTTCAGGGTTCATCGTAGTATCCCAAAGTTGCTGTGCATTCATTTCACCCAACCCTTTGTAGCGTTGTACGTTTACACTATCATCTTTTCCACCACCAATTCTTTCTACATGTACCTTGCGTTGTTCTTCATTCCAGGCATAAGACTGTTCTTTGCCTTTTTTTACTAAATAAAGTGGAGGTTGTGCTATATAAACATAGCCTTGTTCCACCAGTTCTTTCATATACCTGTAAATAAATGTAAGTATCAGCGTAGCAATATGGCTTCCGTCAACATCGGCATCGGTCATAATGATAAGTTTGTGATAACGAAGCTTGGTATGATTTAATGCTTTTGGGTCATCTGGAGTACCCACTGTAACACCCAATGCGGTGTACATATTTCTTATCTCTTCGTTTTCATAAATCTTATGCTCCATTGCTTTTTCTACGTTCAAAATTTTACCACGCAATGGAAGTATTGCCTGGAAACTTCTGTTGCGGCCTTGTTTGGCAGTACCTCCTGCACTATCACCCTCTACAAGATAGAGTTCGCATTTTGCAGCATCTCTTTCAGAGCAATCAGCCAGTTTGCCGGGTAAACCGCCACCACTTAAAACAGATTTTCTTTGTACAAGTTCTCTTGCTTTTCTTGCAGCAGCTCTTGCCTGTGCAGCCAGAATAACTTTATTAATAATGCTCTTTGCTTCTCTGGGATTTTCTTCCAGGTAAGCTTCAATAACTCTTGAAACAGTTGAGTCGACAACACCCATTACATCACTATTACCCAATTTGGTTTTAGTTTGTCCTTCAAACTGCGGCTCCGGAACTTTTACTGAAATTATTGTACTCAGGCCTTCACGGAAATCATCTCCTTCAATTTCCACTTTAGCTTTTTCAAACAAACCCTGTTTATCACCATAGCTTTTAAAAACTCTGGTAATAGCCCTGCGAAAACCGGATACATGGGTACCACCTTCAATTGTATTGATATTATTTACATAAGAATAAATATGCTCACTGTAAGAATCATTATATATCATAGCCACTTCAACAGCTACATTCGTAGCCTCATCACGTCCTTCTACAAAAATTACTTTTGGCAGAAGTGGATTTCTCCCTGCATTTTTATCCAGCATTTCTACAAACTCCACAATACCGCCTTCGCTGTAAAATGTTTTAGTATAGGTGCCGTTTTCTTCTTCTATTTCCCGCAGGTCATTTAAAATAATGCGTACACCTTTATTCAAAAAAGAAAGCTCACGTAAACGGCCTTCAAGAATATCTTTTTTGAATACTGTTACCAGGAATATGCTGTCGTCAGGCCAGAAATGAACTTTGGTTCCGGTTGTATCACTCGTTCCCGATTCCCGAACTTTATATTGAGGCACACCGATTTTATATTCCTGTTCAAATATTTTTCCGTCACGGCAAACTTCTACATGTAATTTTTTACTCAAGGCATTTACGCAGCTCACACCCACACCATGCAAACCACCGGAAACTTTATAAGAGTCTTTATCAAATTTACCTCCGGCGTGCAATACAGTCATTACAACTTCCAATGCACTTCTTTTTTCTTTTGTGTGAATGGCGGTGGGAATACCACGTCCATCATCTTCTACTGATACAGAATTATCTTCATAAATGTTTACAACAATGTTTTTACAATAGCCTGCTAAAGCCTCATCAATAGAGTTGTCAACCACTTCATATACTAAATGATGCAAACCTTTTTCACTTATATCACCAATATACATAGCGGGTCGTTTACGAACCGCTTCCAATCCTTCCAAAACCTGGATACTATCTGCACCGTATCCGTTAACATCGATGTTCAGATTTTCTTTAATTTTTTCGCTCATAAAATAGGAGAATCTTGCTTAAAATGTGCCGAAGGCATCCCTTCGGGAATAGTAATTAAAATGCTTGCGAATGTACGGAATTAAGCCCTCTTAACAGGGTTTGCAGGCTCAATTTTTAAAGCTATTTTATAAATTTTTTAAAAGAAAAAGGGAAAGAAAATTCAACAATTTCTTCCCCTTTTTAAGTAATGTTTTTTAGTTTATTGTCGCTTTACTATCTGTGCCACCAAATCACCTTCGGCACAAACTTTATTGCCAACATAAATGGTTCCTTTCATTTCACATATGCCACGGCGTATAGGTGCTGCAAGCTCCATTTTCAGAATCATGGTATCACCCGGTTTTACCATTTGCTTGAATTTGCAATTATCTATTTTAAGAAAATAGGTGTCGTATTGTCCATCCTGGCTCAGATTCATGGCCAGTATACCTCCGCATTGTGCCAGAGCTTCTATCTGCAATACACCGGGCATTACAGGATTACCCGGAAAATGGCCCTGGAAAAACCATTCATTGTATGTTACATTTTTTATACCGACAATATGATGATCGCTCAGTTCAATTATTTTATCAACTAATAAAAAAGGAAAACGGTGGGGAAGTTTTTTTTCAATATAAATCTGGTCATACACCGGCGGAATATTTGGATTGTAGGTCGGTACGTTTCGTGTATGCTTGTTTTTTTTTATATACTGTTTTATTTTCCTGGCAAATTCAACATTGTTGCTGTGGCCGGGTCTGTTTGCAATAATTCTTGCCTTGATAGGATACCCAATCAAAGCCAAATCACCGATGACATCTAAAAGTTTGTGTCGGGCAGGTTCATTGGGAAAACGCAGTTCAAGATTATTCAGGTACCCTTCACTTTTAACTTCAATCTTTTCTTTTTTAAAAATTCTCTGCAGCCGTTGCATTTCTTTTTCATCTACCGGCTTATCTACAATTACTATTGCATTATTTATATCACCGCCTTTAATTAGGTTATTATCCAGCAGCATTTCAAGTTCATGTAAAAAACAAAAAGTGCGGCAGGGAGCAATTTCATTTTTAAAATCAGCAATTTTTTTCAGGCCTGCATGCTGTGTGCCGAGCACCGGTGAATTAAAATCAATCAACGTGGTTACTGAATAATCAGTTGAGGGCATTGCCAGCATTTCCACTCTTTTCTTTTCATCAGTATGAGAGATATTTTCATCAATGCTATACCAGATTTTTGCTGCGTCCTGTTCTAAGATCCCTGCTTTTTCTATCAGGGATACAAATGGTTCTGAACTGCCGTCCATGATGGGCATCTCCGGTCCGTTGATTTCAATAAGGCAATTATCAACTCCCATACCTACAAGAGCTGCCAGTACATGTTCTACTGTACTTACTTTTGCGCCATTTGATTCCAGGGTAGTACCTCGGCTGGTATCTGTTACCAAATCACAATCTGCTTTTATGATTGGTTGCCCTTCAATATCCACCCGTTGAAACTGTATTCCATAACCCGGATGAGCCGGTTTAAATTTTAAATCAGCCATGACACCGGTATGCAGACCCGTGCCGGAAATAATGGCTTCGCCACCAATAGTGTGTTGTTTATCAGGATTGAAATTGCCTGTCATATTCGCAGCAATATAATCTATATTTTCTGTGGAAATAATCATGCGGGCAAAGATACAATTTGGAAAAGTAAATGAAATATTGACTCAATTTTGAAGAATTAAAACAAAAAGCATCCGGAATATTCAGGAAATTTTTTCGCTCATCAGTTGCTTTACCAATTCCTCCAGTTCTTTTATTCTTTTTTCCATTTCTGGTAAATTGCGAGCTATTGCCTGGCTTCTTATTGCTTTATAATAATCGTAAGCCGGTGAACCGGTAACAGAAGTAGCTGTTTTTAAATTTTTACCTAATCCGGCCTGTGCATTTATTTTTGATCCGTCAGCAACCTGCAGATGTCCACCAATGCCTGCCTGTCCGCCAATCATGACTCCTGAGCCAATTTTTACACTACCACTTATTCCGGCCTGTGCTGCAATCACGGTTGAGTTACCTACTTCTACATTGTGGGCTATCTGTACCAGGTTATCAAGTTTAGCACCGGATTTAATTATTGTAGATCCAATAGTTGCCCTGTCAATAGTTGTATTGGCTCCAATCTCTACATTATCTTCTACAATTACATTTCCAATCTGCGGTACTTTTATAAAACTGCCATCAGTCTGGAGTGCAAAACCAAAACCATCACTACCGATAACTGTACCCGCATGTATAATTGTGTTTTTTCCTATCACACATTCAGCATAAATTTTTACACCGGGGTAAATAACAGAATTGTCGCCAACAATTACATTGTTTCCAAGATATACATTGGGATAAATTTTTGTGCTATTGCCCAGCTTCACATTTTCTCCCAGGTAACTGAATGCCCCGATAAAAACCTCTTGACCATACGATGCAGTTTTGGAAATATAAACCGGTTCCTGCACACCGGTAAGTTGCTGTTGAGCTATTTCCTGGTATTTGTTTAATAATATTGCAAATGCAGAATAAGCATCCTTTACACGTATCAGTGTAGCCTGAACAGGTTGCCTCAGTTCATAAGATTCATTGATGATAATAACTGATGCAGATGTGCTGTATAAATATTCTTCGTATTTGGGATTTGCAAAAAAAGAAAGCTGACCATTCTTTGCTTCTTCAATTTTTCCAAATGATCCAACAGATTTATTTGGATCACCTTCTACCTGGCCATTAATAAGTATTGCTATTTGAGCGGCAGAAAAAGTCATAAAGAAAAACTTCGAGCTATGAGCTGATAGCTACGAGATTTTTATGGCTGCCTTCTTTTTATTCAGGCTCGCAACTCATAGCTCATTTCTCGCAGCTATTTTAAATAACAAATGTACTGTTTTTTCACTGTGCTGGCGAGGTGCTGATGGATAAGGGCATTATCTACTTTTGAAATGTCTTTTACCGTTCCATCCTTGAACAAAATATTTATCCTCTCATCCAGCGGGTTATAAGTTGTATTCATTGCTTCGCCGGTAAAAACGAAATAACCAGCCTCTTCATTGCTTATATCTAAACGGGCTACTACTTCTTTTTTCTTTTCATTAACAAAATTTATATCAAAAAAATCTGCCTGCAATTTTACTTTTAAAAGTTTCCGGTCAACCAGGCCACGGCAAAGTATGGATAATATTTTATCAGGATGAGCCATCCAGTTTTTTACAGTACACATTATATCGGCATCATCCAGGCTACAAAAAATATCAAGATATTTTTCTACCTGCTGATCTCCCCCCTCGTTTTGCAGAAAGAAATTCAACGCAGTTGATGCTGCTTCTACTTTCACTCCCTTTACAATTAATTCTTTTGCCCGCTGTATAATTTTTACCAGCATCATTTCAGCGCTGAGTACAGTTTTGTGTAAATATACTTGCCAGTACATAAGCCTGCGGGATACTAAAAACTTTTCAATTGAATAAATTCCTTTTTCTTCCACCATCAGTTGACCATCATGAACCGTAAGCATTTTTAAAATCCTGTCGTAGCCAATTACACCTTCCGATACGCCGGTAAAAAAACTATCTCTTGTCAGGTAATCCATCCGGTCCATATCTAACTGTCCTGAAACAAGCTGGTATAAAAAATGTTTAGGATATTTATTTGTAAATATTTCTATGGCTGTTTTCAGCTGTCCCTGAAATTCATCATTCAGCAATTTCATGATCAGGATAGATATAGTTTCATGATGTACATCTTTGATAAGTATATTTTCCAAAGTATGTGAATAGGGTCCATGTCCAACATCATGTAAAAGGATGGCTACTTTTGCTCCCAATTCTTCTTCGTCAGTTATTTCAACCCCTTTTCTTTTTAATTCAGTTAATGCACTGCACATTAAATGATAAGCGCCAAGTGAGTGATGAAGACGGGAGTGAACGGCGCCGGGATAAACCAGGTGAGCAAATGCCATTTGATAAATACGACGCAACCGCTGGTAATAAGGATGAGCTATGATATCTAATATCAAAGGGTGATCGATAGTAATAAACCCATAAACCGGATCGTTGATTATCTTTCTTACTAACGACATGCAGTTTTCCTGTTGTGTTTTTGTTAAAGCAATTTGTAAGTTAGCCGGCAAAACTACAATAGCTGGAGTTAATAAGCTAAATTTACCGGGATGATAAAAATTATCTCTTTTTTAAAAAATAATAAAATCTGAAAACGAATGAGCCTGGCAAAAATTCTTTGGGTGGATGATGAAATTGAAAGTCTGCAGTCGCAAAAACTTTTTTTAGAAAGCAAGGGTTATGAAGTGCATACATTAACAAATGGCTTTGATGCCATTGATTATGTAAAAGAAAACATGGTAGATGTAGTGCTGATGGATGAAACCATGCCCGGCATTACAGGCCTGGAAACACTGGCAAAAATTAAAGAAGTAAGCCAGCAGATTCCTATCGTACTTATTACAAAAAATGAAACAGAGAACCTGATGGATGATGCCATTGGTTCGCAGATAAGCGATTACCTCATCAAGCCGGTTAATCCTAACCAGGTGTGGCTGAGTTTGAAAAAAATCATTGATAACAGAAGGTTGGTGGCCGAAAAAACAACAACGGCTTATCAGCAGCAGTTTCGTCATCTTTTTACAGCATTGAACAGCAACCCTGATTACAATGAGTGGATGGACATTTATAAAAAATTAGTTTATTGGGAACTGGAAATGGAAAAAAGTGACAGTCCGGAGATGAGGGAAATATTACAAAACCAAAAGAGTGAGGCCAACACCGAATTTTTCAAATTTGTTTCAAGAAATTATGCAAGCTGGGTAAATCCAAAAAGTACAGATGGCCCGGTAATGAGCCATTCTT
>Ga0209797_10000749_pt1 | contig 16278 bp, 13 predicted proteins | sample DOMMetBare3Fresh_2_FD_187472 | JGI IMG/M metagenome (GOLD analysis project Ga0209797, IMG submission 187472) | Wetland sediment microbial communities from St. Louis River estuary, USA, under dissolved organic matter induced mercury methylation -... | ecosystem: Environmental > Aquatic >... | reverse complement strand
AATGGAGGAAATGGATACGCCGCAACTATCGACGGATTATTCTTATTAGCTAATGATGTTTTAGGTGGGGTTGTCACTAACATAAGTGCTTCATCTGTCAACGAAGCTGTTGATGTGATCAATAATGCATTTGATGAATGTCGCATACTTGTAGGATCTATACCATACACTCAATCATTGACCAAAACTCAATTGATCGTTAAAGCAATTGATATCAACAAAGAAAATATTGAAGCAAATGAATTGAAAGTGGTTGCTTATCCCAATCCTTATAAGAATTATTTCCAATTGCAGGTGACTTCTACTGTACCAGGTATGGCAAAGATCGAATTCTTTACAATGAACGGTCAGAAAGTTCATGAAATAAATAAACCCGTGATCGGAAATACAACAACGATCATTCCATACACGGGTCCATTACGTTTTGCAACGCTGGCTTATAAAGTAACCATTGGGAAAAATATTGCGACAGGCATTGTTTTAAAACCGAATTGAAAAGATATAATAATCAAAACCATCAACCATAAATCTTAAAAAATGAAATCTAAATCTTTGTTCATTTTCGTTGCGGTAGCTTTTTTAATAACCAGTTGCGGAGACAATAAAGCAACGACGACCGAAAAAGAACAAACAAATACCCCTTCACCTGAAAAGAAAACAGAGGCAGCCTCTAATTCGTCTGCACAAGGTGATGATATTGTTGGCGAATGGGAAATGGTGAGTTCAATTGTGGATACAAATGACAACCTGCAGATAGATGAAGAGGAAAGATCCAAGCTTAAACCAGTAAATTTTAAAGATTACATGAAACTGAACCGTGATGGCAGTGGACTTTTTACAATTGCGAAGTTGGATGGACGCTACGAAATAAAACAAGACGAAAATAATGGAAGGAAAGTTATGACCTGGTATGACAAAACAAACAGTCCTCACCGGGTAGGATCGATCATGAAAGTAACCAAAGAAGAATTACATATAAAAGAACCCGGAGGTGACGGATTATTTCTTTGGAAAAGATTATAAACTTGCTTAGTAAACTTTCAAAATACCATTGCATGAAACCTAATCTTATTTTTTGCATTGTACTGGGATCATTTATCGCTTGTAGCAATAACAAAGCGGCGGAAGAAAAAACAGCTTCTAACCCTGAGCAAGAAGCAGAAATTGCTGCAAACAAAGAAACAGATCAATCACCTGGTGACGACATTGTTGGTTACTGGAAGCTGACATTAGAAGCTTATGATGATAATGAGAACAAAAGCCTTGATGAAGAGGAACGAAAAAAAGGTATTAGAAACCGATATACTTTTCGTTTTAATACAGATGGTAGTTGCCGGATCCAGGAAACTTTTAAAGGCCGCTATGAAGTGAAAACAGAAAATAATAATAAGATCCTTTATGTATATCGCAATCGTATAGAAGGTGAGGAAGATAAAGATCCTGCCCCTGATGTTTATCGAATCATCACAATGAGCAAAGATCAACTTGTATTGTTAGAACGTGAGGGCAATCTGACTTTCTGGGTCTTTGAAAAAGCCAGCTAGTTACACTTGTAAAGATGGATCAAAGTTCTAATAATGTCTTCACCGGATCTTTTCCAAATAAAAGCTGATCAGGATTCTCCAGTAACTCTTTTACCCTTACCAAAAAGCTTACAGATTCACGGCCGTCAATAATGCGGTGATCATAACTCAATGCAACATACATCATCGGTTTTATCACCACTTGTCCATTTACTGCAATGGGTCTTTCTTCTATTTTATGCATGCCAAGTATGGCACTTTGCGGAATATTAATGATTGGTGTACTCAGCAAAGAACCAAACACGCCACCATTCGTAATTGTAAAAGTACCGCCTGTGAGATCTTCTGTTGTGAGTTTACTATCTCTTGCTTTAGCTGCAAGTTCCATTACTTTCTTTTCTATTTCTGCCATACTCATGCTTTCGGCATTGCGGATTACAGGTACAGTTAATCCCCGGGGTGTGGAAACAGCAATAGAAATATCACAGTAATCATGATAAACCAGGTTGTCGCCATCGATGTATGCATTTACCGTTGGCCATTCCTGCAAAGCGTAACAACATGCTTTTGCAAAAAAACTCATAAAGCCCAAACCAACACCATGTATTTCTTTAAACTTCTCTTTATACTTATTTCTTATATCCATTACCGGTTGCATGTTCACTTCATTAAATGTAGTAAGCATTGCCGTTGTATTCTTCGATTCTACTAATCTGCGTGAAATTGTTTTTCGGAGATTACTCATTTTCTCCGGCTTCTCATTTCTTGAGAACGATTCAATGCCCGGTTTACGACCCGGATTACTTAATGCAGCTAACACATCATCTTTTAAAATTTTACCTTCAGGACCTGATGGAGTGATTTTTTTTGTGTCAACTTTTTTATCAGCTATCATTGCTGCTGCCACAGGTGTTGCTTTTACGTCAGTTGCTGGTTCCTGGTTACCGGTTTCTGGTTTTACTTCAACCTTAACCTCAGCCTTAGTCTTTCTCTTTTCCTCTTTTTTTTCGGCAGCAGGCTTGCCATTCGATGCAGGTTTTGCAGCTGAATCATCAATTGATGCAAGCAAGTCACCAATTTTTATTGAGTCGCCTTCATTAATTGATGCCAGTTTAATTACACCGGCCTTTTCTGCATTCACTTCAAAAGTGGCTTTCTCGCTTTCAAGTTCAGCGATCACTTCATCTCTTTCAACATAATCGCCATCTTTTTTTATCCACTTTAACAAAGTGACCTCGCTTATCGATTCACCAACTGTTGGAACTTTTATATCTATCATAGAAACCCGTTGTTTTATCAAAGTCAAAAGTAAAAAATCAAAAGTCAAAAACAGGTCGCATCAATATTTTGATTTTTTAACTTTTGATTTCTTAATTAAATCGAAAATGCTGTTTCAATTATCTCCCCCTGCTCCTGCACATGCACTTTATGATATCCTGTAGCAGTTGATGCCGAAGGTTGTCTGCTGATCACACCATAATTTATGCTGTGCAAATTCATTTTCAAAAATGAAGCAGCACCCATATTCAATGGCTCTTCCTGCACCCAAAACCATGTTGCTCTATTATATTTTTCATATAAAGCTTCCAGCTGCTTCAATGGCAAAGGATATAATTGTTCAACACGAATGATCGCAATATCGTTGCTTTTATCTTTTTGTTGTTTCTCTGCCAGGTCAAAATAAATTTTACCGCTGCAGAATAAAACCTTGTTCACTTTTGAAGCATCAGCAAACTCATCATCGATCACTTCTTTAAAACTTCCATTTGTAAATTCATCCATTACAGAATAAGAACCGGGGTGACGAAGATTTGCTTTTGGCGCAATATTTATTAACGGTTTTCTGAATGGCCATAATAACTGGCGGCGCAAAGCATGGAAAAAATTAGAAGCAGTAGTAATATTTGTTACCACAATATTTAACTCAGCACACATTTGTAAAAATCTTTCCAGTCTTGCGCTGCTGTGCTCTGGGCCTTGCCCTTCATATCCATGAGGAAGAAACAAAGTAACACCATTCATCCTGTTCCATTTTTGTTCACCCGCACAAATAAATTGATCAATGATCGTCTGAGCCCCATTGCCAAAATCTCCAAACTGTGCTTCCCATATCACCAATGCATTTGGATTTGCCATCGCATAGCCATATTCAAATCCCAGCACACCGTATTCACTCAATAAAGAATTATAAATTCTGAATTTCCCTTTTGCTCCCGGTAAAGCACTTAAGCGATTATAGGCTTTATCATTTTCTTCGTTGCGCAGCACAGCATGACGATGACTGAATGTGCCACGTTGTACATCCTGTCCGCTCATTCTTACATCTTTCCCATCAAGCAATAAACTTCCGTAAGCAAGTAACTCACCTGTTGCCCAATCAACTTTATTTTCTGTTTGAAATAATTTTATTTTATCCTGTAACAACTTTTCAACCTTACGCAACGGCTTAAAATCATCAGGCCATTTCATCAATGCATTAAAAATATTTTTGAAAGACTCTTCGCTTATTGATGAAACCGGGGAATTATCAAAATCCTCAATCGTTGCTCTTCTTAGTTTTTTCCATTCCAATTCCGGCGGCTGATACTTATAAGGCAATGGATTTTGTTTCACTTCATCCAATCTTTCCTGCAGATCAGCCCAGAATTTTTTCTCCATCTCTTTCGCCAGTTCCTGTGCATCTTCCTCACCATTCTCCAACAAATATTTTACATACACTTCTCTTGGATTTGCATGCTTATCGATCAATGCATATAAATGCGGTTGCGTAAATTTCGGATCATCGCCTTCATTATGACCATGACGACGATAACAAACCATATCAATAAAAATATCTGAATGAAATTTTTGCCTGAACCGTGTTGCTATTTCAACACATTTTACCACAGCTTCAGGATCATCACCATTTACATGCAATACCGGTGCCTGTATAGCAGCAGCCAATGATGTACAATAATCAGAACTTCTTGCATCATCAAAGTCTGTAGTAAATCCAATTTGATTGTTAATTACAAAATGAATAGTGCCGCCGGTATAATAACCTTTCAGGTAACTCATCTGCAAAATCTCATATACGATTCCCTGCCCTGCTAATGATGCATCACCGTGAATCAATATCGGGAGTATTTTATCGTAATGACTTGCATACATGATATCAGCCTTTGCTCTTGAAAAACCAACAACAACAGGATCCACAGCTTCAAGATGCGAAGGATTCGGCATCAACTTTAAATGCATCGTTCTACCATCTGGTGTTTGCACTTCACTTCCATATCCCATGTGATATTTCACATCTCCGCTTCCCATTGTTTGATCCAGCTTGGCTGTCCCTTCAAACTCACTGAATATTTGCTCATAAGTTTTACCCATGATGTTTGCAAGAACATTCAAACGGCCACGATGCGCCATGCCGATCACCACTTCATGCACATCCAGTTCAGCTGATGTATTGATAATTGCATCAAGGGCCGCGATCGTCGTCTCACCTCCCTCTAATGAAAATCTTTTTTGACCAACATATTTTGTGTGCAGGAATTTCTCAAACATCACCCCCTGGTTCAGTTTTTCCAAAATGCGCTGACGTTTACTCAATGAAAGTTTTTCATGGAATTTTTTTTCCATCTCATTCGTCAGCCAATCTATTTTTTCCTGCTTGCTGATATACTTGAACTCAATGCCAACATGATGAGCATAGCATTTTTCAAGATGGGCAATAATATTTTTTAACGTAGTGGTGCCAAGTCCTATCAAACTGCCGGCATGAAAAGTTTTATCAAGATCAGCTTCAGTAAAGCCAAAAAAATCAAGATCAAGATTTGCACCACGATCTCTTCTTTTACGAATCGGGTTTGTTTTAGCGATCAGGTGTCCTTTGTTACGATAACCAAGTATCATTCTGTAAACCCCAAGCTCCTGCTTCCAATCGATACCGCTTTCTGAAACAACTGACGGCATCTCTTCCACAGCGGCACCATTCCCGTTCGTAGGCGTCTTATCAATTGCTATAGCAAAATCAAATCCCTCAAAGAATTTTCTGAATTCCGGATCGACACTCTCCGGATCTTTTACAAAATCCTGGTATAATTTTTCTACAAATGCCGGATGCTGACTGGTGATATATTGGAAATCTTTCATTGCAAAGTCCTCGTTTCATTCCTCCTCTTCTCCATTTATGGAGAAGGGGTCGGGGGTTGAGGCGACAAATATCCGGCAAAAAACCGAATATGCTGTCATTTTGAAGCTTTTAGGATATTATGTGCCCGGTTGCAAATCCCTGAGCATCACCTCTTGCACAGTTTATCAAAATCGGAGCGAAGGACACACCTGTATGTTCACAAATCTAATCAGCATTATTTGTCCCAAAGTGACTCCATCGGAGGAATTTGTTATTTGTCTTTTGGTATTTTACCTATGCACCCCTACCTTTGCTGTCCTCAAAAAAAAGAGTTAATGGCAAATCATAAAGCGACAAAAAAGGATGCACGCCAGGCTGAAAAACGCCGCGTAAGAAATAAGTATTATGGCAAAACAACCCGTAATGCCATTCGTGATCTTCGTGACATAAAAGAGAAAAAAGAAGCAACTGAAAAAATGCCAACAACAGTGGCAATGATCGACAAGTTAGCCAAGAAAGGTATTATTCATAAAAACACTGCTGCTCATCTAAAAAGCAAGCTGGCTAAAAGGATCAATAAACTGGCTAAATAATTTTTAAAATATATTTTTTAAAAGGTCTCGCCCAAGGCGAGACCTTTTTTATATTTAATACTCAAATCGCAATTATGAGAAAACTGCTTACCTGTATTTGTTTATTGTCTATTAATTTTCTCTGGGCACAAACTATCTCAACTGTATTTGAAAAAAGTAAAGGAGCTAAAACGCCAACCTATCATGAAGCAATCGATTGGTGGCAAAAGCTCGATGCACAATCGGGCAAAGTGAAAATGCTGACGATGGGAATGACCGATGCCGGTTATCCTTTGCATTTGGTTGTTGTGGCAAATAATGGCGATCACAATTTTGATAATATCAGGAAGAACAATAAAAGAGTGATTCTTGTTAACAATGGCATTCATCCCGGCGAACCAGATGGTATTGATGCAAGCATGTTACTTGCAAGAGATATTGTATTTAATAAAATAAAAATTCCCGATAATACTGTTCTCGCCATCATTCCTGTTTACAACATTGGTGGTTGTTTAAATCGCAGCGCCAATTATCGTGTTGATCAGAATGGGCCTGAAGAATTTGGTTTTCGCGGCAATAGCCAGAATCTTGATCTCAACCGTGATTTTATTAAATGCGATGCCAAAGAATCAAAATCATTTGCAGAAATTTTTCATTTGACCGATCCTGATGTTTTTTTAGATAATCATGTAAGCAATGGCGCCGATTACCAGCATGTGATGACACTTATTTGTACTCAACACAGTAAACTGGGCGGAGTGTTAGGTCAATATCTGAATAAATCTTTTGAACCCGGTTTATATGCAAGCATGAAAGAGAAAGGTTATGATCTTATTCCATATGTAAATGCATTTGGTGATTCGCCTGATAATGGCTGGCCTGAATTTTTTGAGGGCCCGAGATACAGCAGCGGCTATGCTGCGTTATGGCATACATTTTCTTTTATTGCAGAAACACACATGCTGAAACCTTATGACCAAAGAGTGAAAGCAACTTATGAGTTAATGAAAAGTTTTATTGAATTTACTTCAACGAACAGTGCCACAATAAAACAATTAAGAGATCAAACAAAGCAATCTGTAAAAACACAAACTGAGTTTCCGATAAGCTGGGCACTTGACCGTTCTGTATTTGATAAAAGAATTTATAAAGGCTATACCGCCACTCGCAAGCCAAGTGATGTTTCCGGACAGCCAAGATTATTTTATGACAGGAGCAAACCGTATGAAAAAAAGATCCCTTTTTATAATTTCTATAAGCCATCCGCTTTTATTCAAAAACCAAAAGCATATATCATTCCGCAAGGCTGGTGGACGGTGATCGATCTGCTGAAAGCAAACAAGGTGCAGATGACGCAACTGAAAAAAGATACAATGATAGAAGTGGAAGCTTACCGCATCGATGATTACAAAACTGCACCGCGTCAATATGAAATGCATCATATCAACAGCGATGTAAAAACAAGTGCAGCCATTAAACAAATGCAATTCAAAAAAGGTGATTACTACATTCAGATGAATCAGGAGGCAAATCGTTTTTTGATTGAAACATTAGAACCAACGGCCGCAGATTCTTATTTCGCCTGGAATTTCTTTGATGGAATACTTGGGCAAAAAGAAGGTTACTCCGGTTACGCATTTGAAGATATTGCTTCCGATTATTTGAAAACAAATACTGATCTAAAAAATAAACTGGAACAAAGAAGAGCAACTGATACAACATTTGCAAAAAATGGAAGGGCACAACTTAATTTTGTTTATGAAAACTCTCCGTGGGTTGAACCTGATTACCTTAGATACCCTGTTTACCGGGTGAAATAATTTTATCCTTTAATCAATGCTTTTAAGGACAATTGCACTGTCACTGATCTTCCAATGGATTCTAAAAGAAGATTAAACACATTGACCGCTACAGAAAGCCATGTGGCAGGATGCTTCAGTTTTCATCAGCGATTAATTTTACATATTGATCACTTATCGAAAAATTCCTTTTTCATTCCCTTTTGCACAACAAATCTTCTGAAATGAACGCTGTTGTTTGTGTCTTTCACTTTTTTATCATGATCATCCTTCATTTCTTCGGTGGTGAATTGCGTTACATAACATTTTAAAGCTTCCAATCCTTTCAATTCATCTTCATTTGTATAATCAACTCTAACGTTAAAATATTGACCGCTAACATAACCTAAATCACCGCTTTCTCCCTGGGCTTTCGTCCAGGCAATGTAATACAATGGATATTTTTCAACCCAATCTTCGGACAATAATAATTCAGTAACCGCACCACCAATTACAATATGTTCCGAATGATGCGTATCACCATCGGGACCAAACGTCAATATAAGATCAGGCTTGATTGCAGGAATTTTTTGTTTCAACGAATCCATTAATTGCTTATGGCTATTTAAATAATTTCTTACTCCGATTTTTGTATCTAATCTTTCGACTGATAAAAATATTGGTGGCTCAATTCCCATCTTTTCACATGCACATTTGGTTTCTGATTTTCTAAGATTACCCAATGAATCACCGCCAGGAATTTTGGTAATCCTGGTTCCATCTTTTCCATCTGTTGCGATCATGACGATTACTTTATTTCCCAGCCGGGCATATTTCACCAATACATCACCTATAGCAGTTTCATCATCGGGATGTGCCCCGATAAAAAGAATAGTTTTTTGCTTGCCATTTTGTGAATACAATTGAAAAGGAAAAAAACAAAATGAAAGTATACAAATGAAAATAAATAATCTCATGTCTTAATTTGTCATGATTTAAAAATACCGAGTCTTTTCCCATAGGTCAGCATTCGCCATATCCATTCCATAGGTCCATAATTAAAATACTTAAACCACCAGTTGCTGTAAATAATCTGAACCAAATACACCCCGATGGCAATTGGAAAAAATATTGCAGGACCAATATTGCCTCCCAGGCCAAACCCAACACCATAATAAATGATGATCCCAATGATTGTCTGCATTAAATAATTTGTCAACGCCATTCTGCCAACCGGCGCCAACACTTTCCATTCACTATTCTCTTTCCTTTTTACCCAATACAAACAAATAACTGAAGCATAAGCAAGACTTAGAGGAACTACACCAATTGCATAAGAGATTGTATCAAATAAACCCCATGCATTGGGAACAGCTTTGCTGTCAATTTCAAAATAAGCCATAGCAAGACTTGCCGGAATACCGATGATAAATCCCCATCGTCTTATCTTTTTAAATAGCGAAACATAATTTTCAAGACTGGCATAGATCATTTTTCTTCCCACATAAAAACCCATTAAGAACATACCAAGTACTTTTGGTATGCGGTTACTTTCTATGATATAAGAATATCTCCAAAGAAACCCTGATGCCTGCCAGTTTCTCCACTCCTGCCAACCGCTTCCTTCTTTAAAAAGATATTGTGCATAGCTGTCATCAGTCGGAACACCATTTACAGTATCTATTCTTTTTGCGATCGCTTCAAGAAAATCACCTGTCTTTAAATTCAGTACTACTTTTATCACATCAATTAAAACCGGTGATAGAATAAATGCAGTAGCCCAAATAAGCAATGCCCTGTCAGAACATTTCCTGAATAGCGGTAAAACAAACCCGATAAGTGCATAAAGAAAAAGAATGTCACCTTCCCAAAGCAAAAACATGTGTGCAGCACCAATTAATAAGAGAATAAATAATCGCCGGTAAAATATTTTTAAGGGGTTAATTCCTTTTTGTTCGTTACGAATTAAAATAATGGAAAAGCCAATACCAAAGAGCAAAGAGAAGATGCTGTAAAATTTTCCATGCACAAAAGCCAATTCAAGCAATCCCAGTATACCATCCGCAGGCCATGTAGGAAGAGTTTCCCGCATGGGTTGGGTCATAAAACTCCAGCCGGTAAAGCCAAAAGTATTATCCAGTAAAACACCAAGTAATGCAAAGCCCCGGAGCACATCAAGGATATCGGCTCTTTCAGATAATGAAACAGGCAGGGATTGTTGAGTATTCATGTATCGTTTGTTTTCATTACAATCACTTCAAATAAAAAACCACAATATCTAACCAGGTAATTTTAATGATCAACGCTTCTTATCCATATTTGAAAATAAATAGCGACCCAATATCAAGCCAAGCAACAAGACTACTATTGAAATGTAGCCAACCCATTCGTATCGGTAAAGTTTACCGGTACTATCTTTTGTTACAATAAACCCCGCCAGCAAAGAAGCAATGCCAGTACCTAATTGTTGTACGCTGCTGTTAAACGTCATAAAGCTGCCTCGTTGTTCCTGGCTTACCACATTACTTATCATTGCCTGTGCGGTAACTGCACGACCTGTAGCAACGACAAACCAAATTGCAAAAAATATAAGCACAATTGAAAAAGGAAGTAATGAAGGAAGGTTAGTGATTATCCACACCATCGCAAATGAAACAAAAACAGCCCATGAAAAAACTTTTAGTTTACCCACTCTATCAGAAACTCTTCCCAATATCAATGCGGCACAAAAAGAGGAGATACCTCCAAAGAAATAGATAAGAGGTGTAATATCCCTGGAATAATGTTTGTTGAATTCAAGGTAAGGATTGATAAAAGGAATAATTAAAAAATGCCCCATCATCACCAAAGCAGAAAAAACCAAAGCAAGACTTTGCTCGCGGCTCTGTACCACATTTATTAAAACATGAAAACGATGTTTTGTGTCATCTTTTTCCATTACATGACCACTCATGCCCGGAATGAATTTTATTACTAATAAAATAATCGGCACACCAATACCTGCAACAAAAATAAAAGGAGCATGCCAGCTGAAAATATTAGAAAGATATAAAGCAAAAGGAACTCCGATGGTGGATGCAATTGCGAAAGAACTCATTACTGCACCCATAGCAGCGCCTCTTCTTTCATAACCGAACAGATCAGCAACAATAGATAAAACCTGTGCACCGATAAGCCCTCCGAATAAACCAGTTAAAATTCTTGATGCAAGCAACAAACCATAAGTTGGAGATAATCCGCAGGCAAGTGTCCCGATCAAAAAACCGATATAAGCAAATATCAGAACCTTCTTCCTGTCAAATTTGTCAACAAAAAATGCCGCAGCAAAACCTGAGAAGAAAGCTGTGATTGGATAAGCCCCTACAAGAAAACTGAATTGTCTTGGGGTAATATCAAAAAATGGCATCAGGTAATTACCCAATGGCATCATGATCATAAAATCAAGAATGTGGGTAAAGTTGATGGAAGCTAAAAGAACAATGATAATTCTTTCTTTTTTTGACATAAAAAGGGGAAGATAAGAAGCTTTAGGTTCAGAACTGAAAACCCTCAGCATTTATTTAGCAAGGTTACCTTAACTTTAAGATGTTATCAAAAAAATAACTGCAGCCTGCCGCAGCCAATCAGAATGGACATCACTTATCATATCCGGCTTTTCCTGATCATTTTGTTTCTTGTACTTTTCGGATATTATCTTTTACCTGCCGGTGGCACCTATTGGTATTTCTATATTTTAAAAAAGAAAAAATGGGAACCAAGGCATATACAAAAACGCTATCCTACCCGCCAATCAATTGCCCGTGAAATAAAATGGTCGCTTATAACTGTAGTTATAATGTCAGTAATCATACACTTAGTTTACCTGCTGATAATAAACGATTATACAAAAATGTACTTTTCTATAAGCGAATACGGTTGGCTATATCTTACCGGCAGCAGCATACTTACCATTATTGTTTATGACACTTATTATTACTGGTTACATCGTTTTATGCACCTGAAAAACATTTTTCCATGGATACATAAAACACATCACTTGTCGCATACACCAACACCTTGGGCCATTCTTGCTTTCAATCCCCTGGAAGCAGTTCTTGAATTTGGTATTTACCCGCTACTTATTTTTTTATTGCCATTGCATCCCATTGCACTTGGTGTATTCGCCTTATATAATGTAATTTTAAATACTGCCGGTCACATAGGCTATGAAATAGTGCCAAAATCTTTTTTTAATCACCCATTATTAAAGTTCGGTCTTACAGTTACGCATCATGATATGCATCACGCAAAGACAAACTGTAACTATGGTATTTATTTTAATATATGGGACCGGATCATGAAAACAAATCACCCGGAATATGAAAAAACATTTTTAAAAAAAGAAGAAAAGGAGCCTGGTAAATGAGTGAGGACATTTTAACAGTAGCCGGGAAAAGGATAATCCCGAAATTCAAATACAAGGATGTAAGCGGTTTTTCTGTTACACTGCGCAAAAGAGTTGATGATTATTTCACGAAAAATAAAAAACCAAAACGTGGCGGAACGGAGATAACTATCAAAACAATTTTCCTTCTTCTGACTCTTGTTGTTTCTTATTTTCTTTTATTGAGCAATTGGTTTAGTCCATGGGGCATTTTCTTTACAGGTCTTGTATTGGGTATTACACATGTACTGATAGTTTTTAATATTGCTCACGATGCTGCACATAATGCCTTATTTGACAACAACCGCTTAAACAAAATTCTCAGTTACAGTTTTAATCTTGTCGGCGCCAGCGCCTATCTGTGGAATATCACTCACAATAAGATTCATCACACCTATCCCAATGTTGGTGAATACGACCCGGACATTCATCAACAAGCTCCGCTGATAAGAGTTTCACCATCTGTAAAACTGAAATGGTATCATCGCTTTCAGCCACTATATGCCACGTTACTATATATGATCTACAGCCCGTTTCTTATTTTCCAGAAAGATTACCAGGATTTCAGACTTTTACCCAAATCTGACAGTAAAATACTGGCGATACAAAAGCACCCGTTTAAAGAATACTTCATTTTCTTTTTATCAAAAATTTTTTATTACAGTTATACCATCGTAATTCCATTTTTGGTAATTGATGTAAGCTGGCAGCAATTTCTTTTGGGATATTTTATTATCCATGTATGCATGAGTCTCTTCCTGTCTGCAGTTCTTATTCCTGTGCACATGGTTGACGAATCGCCTTTTGCATTGGTGGATGAAAAAACTTCGCTTGATGATAACTGGACGGTGCATGTATTTAAAAACACTACAGATTATTCGAGGAAGAGCAAGATAGCAAATTTGTTTTTTGGCGGATTAAACACTCATCTTGTACATCATTTATTTCCCGGCGTTTGCCATGTGCACTATATTCCAATGTCTGAAATATTAAAGAAGACCGCGGAAGAATATCATTTAGACTACCATGAACTGACGATGGGACAAGCTATTGCTTCGCATTATCGTTTACTAAAACGAATGTCGAAATAAACGATCACAATTCTTTTTTATACATGCGATAAGTCTTGTATCGTACCGCCCCGATCTTTTCCACGATCTTGATAAGATTTTTATTATCCTCCGATATCCATGAAAGTTCTGCTGAGTCATATCCTCTTTCAATTCCCTTTCGCATTGTATGGTAATAAAAAAGTGCATCCAACCCCTTAAAGCGATGATCTTTTTTAACACCGATAAATACCAACCGGAACCCGTTTATCTTTTTCAGGTAGTATAATAGCTTTATGAATCCTGTTGGAAACAGTTTACCATTTTTTACATGACGCATGGCCTGGTTCACATCCGGGATCGAAACAGAACATCCGATAACTTCACCTTTTACTTCTGCAAAAAAAACCAACTCTTTGTCAGCAATTTGCTTTAATGATTTACTGCTGTAAAGAATTTCTTCAAATGTAGCAGGAACAAAACCCCAGTTATCCTGCATACATTCATTATAAAGCAAATGAATATTATCCAGTTCCTTTTCATAATTCCTGAAATTGATCGTCCGCAGAGTCACTCCCTGTTTTTCCAAAGCTTTATTACCCAATTGTTCCAATCTATGCAGAAAATCATCCCGTCGTCTTACTTCTTCCGCTGTCATTCTGTATGCATACAGATCATGCTCTTTTGAAAAACCGGCATTCTCAAACAACGATTGATAATACGAAGGTGTATAATTCATTTGTATCAAAGGAGGAAATTCAAAACCAGTTAACTGAACACCACATTCGTTACCGATGGAAAAATTCATTGGCCCGAAAACGGTATTCATCCCATTCTGTTTTAACCATTGCCTGCTTATATCAAATAAACGATCTGCTGCCTCTTGTTCATTTATACAATCAAAAAAACCAATGAACCCGGCATTGGTATTATTGATACTGTTGTACAGCGTATCAATAAAAGCCACAACCCGTCCAACCGGTTGATCATTTTCTAAAACCAACCATGCTTTATAAAGACAATGTTTGAAAAAAGGATTTTTATGTTTGTCGAAAAGATGCTTTTGTTCACTTAACAAGGGAGGAACCCATCTGGGATCATTTTTAAATACCCTGAACGGTAGTTGAAAGAATTGGTTCCATGTTTTATTATCGTTTACTTCTACGATCTTCATTGTGGGATTGCAATTCACAGTTGCGGGTAAATTTCATCAATGGCTGCAAGAAATTGTTCGATCACATCAGGTGATTGCGAAGCTGTACAACATAGACGCAGCCTTGCTTTATTAATAGGCACTGCAGGGTAAATAACTGAATTAGCGAGAAACTTTCTTTTAAATAATTCAGCAGATAACTTAACCGCTTTTTTATAATCACCACAAATCAGGGGGATCACCGGGCTTTGGGAACTGCCCGTATCAACGCCAGATCTGCAAAGTCCGTTTTTCATTTGCCCGGTATTTGTCCAAAGTTTTTCTAATCTCCATCTTTCACTTTCTATTATCTCCAACGACTTTAATGCTGCAGCAGTATTTGCCGGCGACAATGCTGCTGAAAACATATAAGGAGCTCCACCATGCTTCAGGTACATGATCACTTCATCTTTAGCACATACAAATCCACCATTTGCAGGAATCGCTTTTGACAATGAACCGGTAAAAATATCTATCCTGTCAGCATCAATACCAAAATATTCATTAACACCTCTGCCGGTTTTTCCCAAAACTCCTAATGAGTGTGCTTCATCAACTAACAGGAAGGAATTGAAAATTTCTTTCAACTCAACTATTTCCGGCAAAGGACATATATCACCATCCATTGAGTAAACCCCTTCAACAATTATTAATTTTCTTTTAACCGATGAATATTTTTCAAGCAGCTTTTTTAATGAAGCAGGGTCATTATGCCGGAAATCTTCCTGTGGCACACCTGCCACTTTTATGGAATCAGCAATGCTGCGATGAATGTTTTCATCGGTTATCACAAGATCATTTTTACTGAACAACCCTGCAATCGCAGCAAGGTTTGCCATATACCCGGAGCTTAATACCATGGTTGATTCAACACCCTTGAACCGGCTGATCTCAGTTTCCAATTCGCAATGAAGCTCATTCGTTCCAGTTAATAATCTTACACCACCTGTTCCTGTTCCATATTTATAAATTGCATCAATGGCCGCAGCCTCTATTTCCGGATGACCGATGAGCCCAAGATAATCGTAGGTGGACATCATGTGAAAAAGCTCATCCCTTATTATCACTTCAGCGCCTGATTTTCCCTGTATCACTTCCTGGAAATTATAAACATCATGATCAGCCCCGTATTTCAATAGATAAAACCAGCGATGTGCGGGACGATGATCCAGCAGCAGATGCTCATTAGAATCAAATTCAGGATGTTTCTCAAAAAAATCCTTTGCGAATGATTGCTTCACTTTCTTTCCATTGAGGATATCCATACTTCTGAATTATTCTTTGATCTTGAAAAATATTACTTATAGACCTACGAATCGTAGTAACTGATATGGAAATAAACCACATCATCAAGTTACTGATTCCATTTTATAAACTGTATTTTTAATACGGGTAAATAAAAAAGAAAAAGCTTTCAGTAAGTTATCAGGCTATGCTTTTCATTCAATTAACAGGCTTATCGGGATCAGGCAAATCAACCATTGCAAACGGTGTAAAAAATATATTGGAGAAGAAAGGCTTTAGTGTTGAAGTAATTGATGGTGATGTTTACAGGAAAAAACTTTGTGCAGATCTCGGTTTTTCAAAAGAAGACAGGAACGAGAATATCAGGCGCCTTGGTTCTGTA
>Ga0209797_10000748_pt1 | contig 16288 bp, 15 predicted proteins | sample DOMMetBare3Fresh_2_FD_187472 | JGI IMG/M metagenome (GOLD analysis project Ga0209797, IMG submission 187472) | Wetland sediment microbial communities from St. Louis River estuary, USA, under dissolved organic matter induced mercury methylation -... | ecosystem: Environmental > Aquatic >... | reverse complement strand
ATGCGGCTGGTATTTAATAACAAACTAAACAGGATACATCATGAGCCAACAAAATTTTAAAATTGCCGATTACAAAATGAATCAACAAGACTATAAAGTTGCCGATATCGCCTTAGCAGCGTGGGGCCGTAAAGAGATCAATATTGCTGAAACAGAAATGCCGGGTTTAATGGCATTGCGTGAAGAATTTGGCCAGGAACAACCGTTAAAAGGAGCTCGTATTGCCGGCTGTTTGCACATGACCATACAAACAGCAGTATTGATTGAAACGCTAACGGCATTAGGTGCGACAGTGCGCTGGTCATCTTGCAATATTTTTTCCACACAGGATCATGCAGCGTCAGCAATGGCGGCGGCAGGTATCCCGGTTTTCGCCTGGAAAGGCGAAACCGAAGCAGAGGCCGAATGGTGTATCGCTCAGACTATCGAAGGTACTGATGGCTGGCGGCCCAATATGATTCTGGATGATGGCGGTGATTTAACCACCATGATGCATGATAAATATCCTGAATTAATGGCTGATGTTAAAGGTTTATCTGAAGAAACCACTACCGGTGTATTGCGCTTGTATGAGATGGTGACAAAAGGTACGTTAAAAGTACCTGCATTTAATGTCAACGACTCAGTGACCAAATCAAAATTCGACAACCTTTATGGCTGCCGCGAATCATTGGTTGATGGTATCAAACGTGCAACTGATGTCATGATTGCCGGTAAAATAGCCGTTGTTTGCGGTTATGGTGATGTCGGTAAGGGCTGCGCCCAATCTTTGCGCGGCCTGGGTGCAACAGTGTGGATTACTGAAATCGACCCCATTTGCGCTTTGCAAGCCGCTATGGAAGGTTATCGCATAGTCACCATGGAAGAAGCTGCACCTATTGCTAATATTTTTGTGACTGCAACAGGTAACTTTAGCATTATTACCCATAAACACATGTTAGCCATGAGAGATCAAGCGATAGTGTGTAATATTGGTCACTTCGATGCTGAAATCGAAATTGCTTCATTGCGTCAATATGAATGGGAAAATATTAAACCTCAGGTTGATCATGTTATTTTTCCTGATGGCAAACGCTTGATTATTCTCGCAGAAGGGCGTCTGGTTAATCTGGGTTGTGGCACAGGACACCCCAGCTTTGTCATGTCAAATTCGTTCTGTAACCAGGTTTTAGCACAAATAGAACTGTGGAAAAATGCTGCGCAATACGAAAATAAAGTCTATATCCTGCCTAAAAAACTGGATGAAAAAGTCGCCAGATCGCACCTCAAACAATTGGGAGTGAATCTAACAACTTTAACTGACGCACAAGCCAAATATATTAATGTTCCGATCGAAGGACCTTATAAAGCGGATCATTATCGTTATTGATTTATCATCGTTCCCACACTCCGGTTTGGGAATGCAGTCTGTAGAGACGCAATTATTGCGTCTCGCATACAGCGGCAAGGTACGCAGAGCGTCCACAGCGGTATTTCCACGGAAACCGTGGGAACGATACATTTAGCTTCCCGTCAGTGAGACCATAATGCAATCACAAAAAAAATACCCCCAACAGTTCAGTTTTGAATTTTACCCGCCTAAAACGGAAGAAGGCGCGGCAAATTTGCAAAAGGTGCATAGGAAGTTGGCAGAACGCAACCCCGACTTTTTTTCCGTTACTTTTGGCGCTGGTGGGTCAACTCGCGATAAAACCTTTGACACGGTGGTTGATATTCAGGCAAAAGGCATAGCCGCCGCCCCGCATTTATCCTGTGTTGCCTCAACCAAAGCCAATATTCGCGCGATCCTCAAAGACTATCAGGAAAAGGGCATTGCCAAAATTGTCGCCTTAAGAGGCGATTTGCCATCCGGTATGATGTCAGCAGGTGAATTCCGTTATGCCAATGAACTGGTCGGGTTTATTCGTCAGGAAACCGGGGATTATTTTCAGATTCATGTTGCCGCCTACCCGGAAGTGCATCCCCAATCGGCAAGCGCCACGGAAGATTTTAAAAACTTCAAGCGTAAAGTTGAGGCGGGTGCGAATGCTGCAATAACCCAGTATTTTTATAATGCCGAAGCTTATTTTTATTTCGTGGACACCTGTGAAAAAAATGGCATAACGATTCCTATTGTTCCTGGCATTATGCCCATTACCCAATATGCACAACTATTCCGGTTTTCAGAAATGTGCGGCGCGGATATTCCCCGCTGGATGAGAAAACGTCTGGAAAGTTTTGGTGATGACCGGGAGTCGGTACAAGCCTTTGGCCTGGAGCTGGTTAGTAATCTTTGTCAGCGTTTGCTGGACGGCGGTGCGCCGGGGTTGCATTTTTACACCATGAATCAAGCTGCACCTACCTTAGCGATTCTGGATAATTTGCAAATCAGGGCACAAAGTTAAAGGTGCAAATCAGGGTGAGCTGCAATGTACTTTAAACGCTTGTTTTAGCGAAAGGATGTTTTATCCCCAAGCCCTTGCTTGGAAATGGATACGTTGATAAAGCTTTTGAAACGAGCTTAATGCGAATTAGTCGCTCCTAGAGCCTTGCACCCATGAACAACAAATTCCTTTCACATCGTGATCTTTCCGTTTTATGGCATCCTTGCACGCAAATGAAGGATCACGAAACCTTTCCGATTATTCCCATAAAAAAAGGGCAGGGCGTTTGGCTGGAAGATTTTGACGGCAATCGCTATCTGGATGCGATCAGTTCCTGGTGGGTTAATCTGTTTGGCCATGCCAATTCCACTATCAATTCTGCTCTAAAAGACCAGCTTGATACCCTGGAGCAGGTGATTTTTGCCGGATTTACCCATGAGTCCGCCGTTAAATTGGCGGAAAAACTGGTTGAAATTACACCCGAAGGACTCAATCGTTGTTTCTATGCCGACAACGGTTCGGCAGCGGTTGAAGTTGCTCTCAAGATGAGTTTTCACTATTGGCGCAATCACGGACAAACTCAGAAAACCAAATTTATAACGCTGGAAAACAGTTATCACGGCGAAACACTAGGCGCGTTAGCTGTCGGCAATGTGCCGTTGTATAAGGAAACTTACGCGCCTTTATTAATGGATGTAATTACCGTGCCTGGCCCGGATTGTTATTATCGAGACCCCGGCGAGTCGTGGGCGGATTATTCCACACGCCGCTTCACGCTCATGGAACAGGCGCTACAAGATCATGCAGAAACTGTCTGTGCAGTCATTATCGAGCCTTTAGTGCAGTGCGCCGGTAATATGCGTATGTACAATCCGGTTTATTTAAAATTGCTGCGCGCAGCCTGCGATAAATACCAAGTGCATTTAATCGCCGATGAAATTGCTGTCGGTTTTGGTAGAACCGGGACGCTATTCGCCTGTGAACAAGCCGACATCAGCCCGGATTTCATGTGTTTGTCCAAAGGCTTAACGGGCGGCTATTTGCCGTTGTCGGCGGTCTTGACGACTCATGAGGTTTATCAGGCGTTTTATGATGATTATCAAAAGTTGACGGCATTTCTGCATTCGCACAGTTATACCGGTAACGCGCTGGCGTGTAGAGCGGGACTTACAACCCTGGAAATTTTCCAGCGAAACAACATTATCGAAAATAATAAACAGCTGGCCATAATCATGGCAAAAGCGGCGGAGCATTTTAATGAGCACCCGCATGTTGCCGAAGTCCGGCAGACGGGCATGATACTGGCGATTGAAATGGTCAAAAACAAACAAACCCGCGAGCCTTATCCCTGGCAAGAACGCCGTGGCCTTAAAGTCTATCAATATGCGCTGTCCAAAGGTGTATTATTACGCCCGCTAGGCAATGTTATTTATTTTATGCCGCCTTATATTATTACCGAAGCGGAACTTTTATTCATCGCTGAAGTGGCTTGGGACGGTATCCAGCGGGCGGTTAAGGACTGATATGCGGGTTTCCAGATTATATACGTCAGCGCATTTGGCTATAGGCAGGAAAATCGAGCTGGATGATGAGAATGCACATTATGTCAGAACGGTATTGCGTTTAAAGACAGGCGCTGAAATTGTGTTATTCAACGGGACAGGCGGTGAATATTTATGCACTGTTGCCGAAGTCAGCCGAAAAGTGGTGCTAATTGGCCTTAACAAATGGCTGGATCGTAACGTGGAGTCGCCATTGATGGTGACGTTGGGGCTGGGTATTTCGCGTGGCGACAGAATGGATTTGTCTGTACAAAAAGCGGTTGAGCTCGGCGTTAATCACATCACACCTCTATTAACCGAACGGTGCGTTGTGCAATTTAAAGGTGAAAAAAAACCGCAACGCTTACTGCATTGGCAAAAAATAGTCCAACATGCTGCCGAGCAAAGCGGCAGAACGATCTTGCCCGAATTGACTGAAATAGAACATTTGCAACTGTGGGTAGATAAACAGCAAGGCTTGAAAGTGTTTCTTGATCCCTACGCAAAAACAACCTTGGCGGAAATAAATCCGATAGACATGCGCGTGACTTTACTCACCGGACCAGAAGGCGGTTTTTCTGATCAGGAACGTGATGTCGCAAAAGCAGCAGGATTTATTTCAGTCCGCTTGGGTAGCCGCATATTAAGAACAGAAACAGCATCACTTGCCGCCCTGTCCGCCGTGCAAATGTTGTGGGGCGATTTTGGAATGCCGGCTTTGCCTGCTTCGATGGATGAAGTGTAATGCGCTATTTTTTTTATACCATCGTGCCGCTTTTGGTATTGCTAACCGCAATTTCGTTAGCTTGCATCGTGGGCTATTTTGTTGTGCAGGGCATAGGCGAGTTTGTACCTTTTCGAAAAATAATCAGCAAATCGACACAACTGTTTCTGGTGCTGAGTATTTTTCCGGCGATGGCTTATTTGAAAATCAACAAGGAAGCGCTCGGGTTTGCGTCAAGACCGGTATTTTTAAAGCAGTTGTTGCAAGGATTTGGCCTGGGCTTTTTGACACTGGCGCCCGTTTTTATTGCCCTGTATGTGCTTAAAATCAATGTGATGGATGAGACGCACATTTGGTCGGCTGGGTGGGTGGCTAGAAATATGGCCATTAGTTTACTGCTTGCCCTGATTATTTCACTGATTGAAGAACCGCTATTTCGAGGAATTCTGTTAGCGGGCTTAAATAAGAAGATGCCGGTTTTGGCGGCCATTTTGATCAGCTCAACTTATTACGCGGCATTGCATTTTTTAAGCACTAAAACTGACATTCCGGTTCAAGAACTTAATTTGTTCAGTGGCTTTAAATTGCTGGGCGAAGCGTTTGGTAACTTGCTGAATCCTAATATTCTATCGGCATTTTTTGCCTTGTTGATGGTGGGCATTTTTTTAGGCATACTCAGAACTCACTTTAAATCCAGTTTGGGTCTTTGTATCGGTTGTCATACCTGCTGGGTGTGGCAAATAAAAATGAGTAAACAATTGTTTAACACCGATTATAGCTCGGACTTTCTTTATCTGGTTAGCAGCTATGATGGCGTTATCGGGCCTTTAGTGACGGGCTGGCTGATGCTGGCACTGACGGCTTATTTTGCTTATCAGCGGTTGAATAAGGGGTAGATTTCGTTTTGCCCACCTATTTACCTGATTAGTTATGAGTAACACCATTTCAGAAAATTGCCCCCGCACCAGTCGCCTTTTTACTATTTTATCGGCATTGTTGGCCTTTTTATTATGGGGCGGTTGGGCGTATTATGTAAATGCAAGCGCTGATGTTAGCAATGGTCTAATCTCGGGACTGACACAAGGGACAGCCAGTTTTACTATTACTTTGCTAATGGTGCATTTAGTAACGTGGTTTTTTAAGTATTTGCCCAGCAATTTTTTACAATTACCGTTAGCAGCGTTTTTTACCGTAAGTATCACTGGCAGTTGTTTAGTGGGTATACACTTGCTCGTGGGCACACCGAAAATTTTTTATACTATTGCGCCCGCATTATCAGTTGCATTTGCATTTTGTTGGTACACGGCTTATAAGTTACGAAAATCCAACAAAAAGGGGTCAAAATGAGTAATGTAAATGGCAGAAGAGTTTTAAAGTTTCGTGAATTTGTTTTCGTTCAAACAATTGCCCAACGTTTGAGCCGTCGGCGAATAAGTCCTAATCAAATTTCAATAGCCAGCATTTTTTTTGCAATTTTTGGCAGCATTTGCTTTCTGCTATTACCCAATTCGAGTTCGACAGGAAAATGGTTACTTCCGATATTCGCGGCGGTGTTTATTCAATGCCGTTTATTATGCAATTTATTTGATGGTATGGTTGCTATCGAAGGCGGCAAAAAAACCTATTCCGGGGAGCTTTTTAATGATATTCCTGATCGTATTTCTGATGCGCTACTATTAGTTAGCGCGGGTTACGCTATCAGTATTATAAGTTGGGGCAATACGCTGGGGTGGTCAGCAGCTTTATTAGCAGTATTGACGGCTTATGTGCGTACGTTAGCGGCCAGTATAGGCGCGCCCGTTAATTTTCAAGGGCCCATGGCTAAACAACATCGGATGGCTTTACTGACTGTAGCTTGCATCATAACAGCTATTGAAAACAGCTTTAGCGATCAAAGTTACGCCCTGCTCGCAGCTATGATAATAATGATTGTAGGGTGTTTGATCACATTTTATCGTCGTACCATGTCAGCTTATCGATTTTTAGAACATGATGACCATTCTTAATATACCCGAAAACTCATTATATGCCATGCTGGCGGTCTTTGGTTTATTAGTTATAGCGTCCTCTGTCCGCCTGATTTTGTTAGCTAAAAACCCGAATAAAGACTATACCGAACTACGCCAGCGCATCCAGTCATGGTGGTGGATTATCGCGCTGTTATTTTTTGTACTTGCCACCAGTCGCACGACTGCCATCGTCTTTTTTGGTTTTTTAAGTTTTTTAGCGCTAAAAGAGTTTTTATCTATTGTTCCAACACGGCTTACCGATAGGCGGGTCATTTTTTGGGCTTATCTTTCAATTCCCGTGCAATATTACTGGGTGAGTATGGGCTGGTATGGGATGTTTATTATTTTTATTCCCGTTTATGTGTTCCTGTTTTTACCAATGCGCATGGTCTTGATAGGTGATACCCGTGGCTTTATCCGTTCGGCAGGTATTTTGCACTGGGCGGTAATGTTGATGGTCTTCTCAATTAGTCACATCGCCTATTTATTGACCTTGCCGGTTAAAAATGCTGAAGCGGGCAGCATTGGTTTGGTGTTGTTTTTACTGTTTATGACCCAATTTAATGACGTTTGCCAATATATATGGGGAAAAATGTTAGGCAAGCATAAAATTATTCCTAAAGTCAGTCCCAATAAAACCTGGGAAGGCTTTTTAGGCGGTCTGCTGACGATAACATTATGCGCTGGTTTCCTAGCTCCGCCATTAACACCCTTGTCTTTTGAGTACGGCTTGGGTGCGGGCGTAATTATTGGCTTGTCGGGATTCGTCGGGGATGTTGTGCTTTCATCAGTCAAACGGGATTTACAAATAAAAGACAGTGGTAGTTTGATTCCCGGGCATGGTGGAATTTTGGATAGATTAGATAGCGTTATTTATACCGCACCGCTATTTTTTCATTTTCTTTATTATGCTGCCTATTGATCATGGACAGAATTATCAAAATTCTTTTTTTTGCTCTCATCGTAAAACCCCTTGCGCTGATTGTCTTGGGGATAAATCTTAAAGGCCGGGAAAAACTTCCGTTAAAAGGTCCTGCGATTATCGCCGCTAATCACAACAGTCATCTGGATGCGCTGGTTTTAATGAGTTTATATCCGCTCTCAAGTATTCATAAAATAAGACCTGTTGCCGCCGCTGATTATTTCCTGAGTAATCGTCTGTTAGCATGGATATCTTTGCATTGTATCGATATCGTGCCGTTTAATCGTTGTGGTCATGTGGATAAAGAGCAATTATTTTCGGGTTGCCATCAAGCCCTGGATAACGGAGATATCCTGATTTTGTTTCCTGAAGGCAGTCGTGGTTCCCCTGAAAAAATTAGTAAAATTAAAAAAGGCTTATTTTATTTAGCCAAGGAACGCAACGATACCAAGATAATCCCCGTCGTAATTTACGGCTTAGGTCGCGCTTTGCCCAGAGGCGAGGCATTATTCGTACCATTTAATTGTGATGTTATCGTCGGTGATCCACTACCCAGTACAGAAAGTTCAACTGTTTTTATAGCAAATATAACGCAACGTTTTGCTGAGCTTTTTAGCTATTGCTTAACCCGCCACAGTGATGAATCGCTCTGATGCAGGAGTGAGGTTAATCTCTGAAATTATCGTATTGCAGCGGCATTTCCAGTTTTTCGTCTTTTAGCATTTGAATAACCTCTTGCAGGTCATCACGTTTTTTACCGGTCACTCTGACTTTATCGCCTTGAATTGACGCCTGTACTTTTAGTTTTTTGTCTTTAATCAGTTTGACGATTTTTTTGGCCAGCAGTGTATCGAGGCCTTGTTTCAGGGTTATTTCCTGGCGCATTAATTTACCGCTGCCTTTGGCGTCACCGACGTCCATGCAGGCTACATCGACGCCACGTCTGCTGAGTTTTGAACAGACTACGCCGAACATTTGTTGTAACTGAAAAGTCGATTCAGAAACCATAATCAGTTTTTCGTCAGTCAGTTCGATGCTGGAATCTGTGCCTTTAAAATCAAAACGGGTGGATATTTCTTTGTTCGCCTGGTCGATAGCGTTTTTAACTTCGTGGGTATCAAATTCAGAAATAATGTCGAAGGAAGGCATAAGTTTGTATTCAAGGTTAGTTAAAGGGTAGTTACTCTACAGCTTGAAAAATAGAACACGGATGATAGGGATTTGACTGATAAGCACTTATAAAAAGAAAAGTTCGTTTCAGCCCGTCGTGTATTGTCATCCATGTTTTCTAAAATTCAGTATCTGAGTAGTTACTTAAAGGTTACAAATATTTTACAACGGTTTGAAAGTGTTGATAACGTCAGAGACGGCTTTAATGCGTAAACGGCGAATCGCCTCGCCGATTTTCGGGCCTTGAAGTTCACTGTTTAGAACATCCGAAGTATCCACAGATACCGCCGCTTTAGCTGCCAATTTTATCAAAGCGGCCTGAGGGTAGGGCGCGTGTTCAAATCCCGTTCGGCCTTTAGCATCCGCTTCGCAAGCCAATAAAAACTTATGCAGTATATTGTTGGCTTTAAAAGCCCCTAATCCGCCTAATACATCGGTTAATGTAGAGGGGCGTAATTCAAATACCTTATGACAATGCGTGTGATATTGCATGACATGTAAAGCCAGTGCTTTAAATGCGTTAGGTACACGCAAACGAGAGCACAACTTTTCCAGAATAGGCAGACCATTTTTTTCATGACCATAATGATGTGGCCAGATTTCTTTGGGTGTGATGCCCTTGCCCAGATCGTGAACTAATGCCGCAAATCTGACTTCAGGGCTAGCTGATAAAAGAACCGCCTGCTCCAGGCAAAGCATACTGTGCAAGCCGGTATCAATTTCCGGGTGGTATTTTTCCGGTTGCGGAACGCCAAACAGGCAGTTGATTTCAGGGAAGATTTTTTCCATTGCGGCACAGTCTTTTAAGGTATAGAAAAATGCCGAGGGCGATCGTTCGTTAAGTGCTTTAAATAATTCTGCCCATACCCTTTCAGGCACCAGATAATCGACTTCTCCGGCTTCGACCATAGATTGCATAAGTTGTCTGGTTTCTTCAGCAAGCGCAAAACCAAGATGCCGGTAGCGTGCCGCAAAACGTGCTACTCGCAAAATACGCACAGGATCTTCAGCAAAAGCGGGTGAAATATGTCTGAAAATTCGCTTTTCCAGATCCTGTTGTCCGCCGTAGGGATCAATTAACTGTCCCTGCGGGGTCATTGCCATGGCATTGATGGTCAGGTCACGGCGGATTAAATCCTGTTCAAGAGTAACTTCAGGCGAGGCGTGAACGGCAAAACCTTTATAGCCGGGCGCTGTTTTTCTTTCGGTTCTGGCCAGCGCATACTCATCGTGGCTTTGCGGATGCAGAAATACCGGAAAATCTTTTCCTACGGGGCGAAATCCCTGCTTCACCATCGATTCAGGGGTTTCTCCAATCACCACCCAGTCCTTTTCTATGAGCTGAAGCCCCAGTAATTTATCGCGAACCGCACCGCCAACAAGGTATATTTCCATTAACTTGATTAGTTGTTTGAATGTAGAGCCTAGAATAGCACACGCTCACTCAAAATTAAGCCCGTAGCAAGACAAAGTACTCATATTTCGAATTTTAGCTTGTGGATAATGACTGCAAACAGGGGGGTAAAAGCTAAGATACAGAAGCAGGACAACCCGGTCGGTAACGGTTTTTGGAATTGGCAATTGCTGGCAGAGAATTGTTGATTAAATCTGTGGCAATGAACTATTGGCGATGCTGTTTTGAGCGTACAATAAAAAATTTGAACAGTATGAAAGGGGCACCTCTATGACTAACGAAAAACACCCTAATGATGACCATTGGCAGGAAAAGTTAACGCCTGAACAATATACTATTTGCCGGTTAAAAGGCACCGAGCCGCCTTTTACCGGAAAATATGCGGATTGCAAAAAGACGGGCATTTATCATTGTATTTGTTGCGGAAGCCCTTTGTTTGATTCTGAAACCAAGTATGACTCAGGTTCTGGTTGGCCCAGTTTCTGGTCTGATTTGCCTGAAGGTAGCGTGGCAGAACATATTGATACCAGCCATGGGCAGCGCAGGGTTGAAGTGACCTGTAAGGTCTGTGATGCGCATCTGGGTCATGTTTTTACAGATGGCCCGGAGCCTACAGGGCTGCGCTATTGCATTAACTCGGCCGCTTTGGATTTAAAAGAAAAGTCATGAGCGCTCAGCAACAGGTGCAAAATTTACTGGATTTTATTGACGCCAGTCCCAGTCCATGGCATGCGGTCAGAAGTGTCGAAGCTCAGCTTGCGGCCTTTCAGTTTGTAAAACTGGATGAAACTGCAAAGTGGGGCTTGCAGCCGGGCGGACGTTATTACGTTATCCGGGATGATTCCTCTATTATTGTTTTCGTACAGGGGCAAAAACCGTTAGTTGAAACCGGTTTTAAAATTATTGGCGCACATACCGATTCCCCCGGCTTAAGAATAAAGCCGAAGGCAGCCAGTGGCATTGATGGCTTGTTAAGGCTGAATGTTGAAGTGTATGGCGGGCCTATTCTGGCAACATTTACCGATAGGGATTTGAGTCTTGCCGGGCGGATCAGTTATAAAGACGATAAAAACGACATAGTCAGCTTGTTAGTGAAATTTGACCGGCCATTGTTACGATTGCCCAATCTGGCCATTCACATGAACAGGACGGTTAATGAAGAGGGTTTGAAGCTGCATAAGCAGAATGAGTTGCCTTTGATCTTGTCGGTATTGGCCGAAGATTGTTTGCCACACAGTTATTTTTCTGAACTGCTGCAGCAGCAATCCGGTTGTGATGCAGAACGTATCTTATCCTGGGATCTGGCTGTGTACGACACTCAGAAAGGTGCATTCTGGGGAGCCAATAGTGAATTTTACGCCGATAGTCAATTGGATAATTTAGCCTCCTGCCATGCGGCACTACAGGCCTTGCTTGATGATGCAGTGTTAGGAAACGACAAGACGCTAGTGTGCGCCTTCTTCGATCATGAAGAAATTGGCAGTGAAAGCAATAAAGGCGCAGATGGCAGCTTTCTTAACGATGTGCTTCAACGTATCGGTTTGGCATCAGAAACCCATAGAGAAGATTTTGCCCGAGCATTGGCGCAGAGTTTTATGATCAGCGCCGATATGGCCCATGCCTATCAGCCTAATTTCCCTTTAGCTTACGATCCGGACCATAAAGTCACTGTAAATAAAGGGCCAGTAATAAAAGTTAATGCTAATCAACGATACAGCACAGAAAGCGTTTCACAGGCCCTTTTTGTGGACTGGTGCGAGCAAGCGGGTGTGCCCTACCAGACCTACTCACACCGCAGCGATCTGGCTTGCGGCAGCACTATTGGGCCGATATCATCAGCCAGGCTGGGTATCCGTTCAGTTGACGTTGGCAATCCACTGTGGGCCATGCACAGTATCAGGGAAAGCGCCGGCGTACTGGATCATAACTATATGATAAGAGTTATGAAAAGGTTTTTTGGCAAATAGCCAGTTAGACGGTTATAGACTAAGCTTGCATTCATCAATAATAAAAAATACAAAGGCTACAATATTGCACTACTTCACACTTTTTCAAACTGCGTAAAATGAAGACATGAAATACATAAGGGTGCTATGGATTTTAGGCTGTTTATTGTTTTCGCAGTTGCTTTTTGCCGATGATTCCTCAATTGAATACAAAATAAAGGCAGGTTATCTATATAACTTCACTAAATTTATTACTTGGTCTGCAGATAAAGCTGAAACTTTTAATATTTGTATTGTCGGAGATGATCCTTTTGGTGAATTTATTGATCCCATTGAACAGCGCTCAGTCATGGAGCGGCCTATTAAATTATTCAGATTTGATAGCCTCAGTAGCCAAGAAAAAAATGCGCACTGCCATATTCTCTTTGTAAGTTCCTCTATTAAAGATACATTGGTTGGCCAAGATGTTAATAACACATTAGTAGTGGGGGAAAGCGGAGAGTTTTTAATGCAAGGCGGGATGATTGGCTTCGTCAACCAGCAGGGTAAAATAAAATTTCAAATTAATCTGAAAACAATTAAACAGAACGGATTGATAGTTAGCGCAAAATTATTGGAAGTCGCTGATGTGGTTAAGGGAGATAACAATGAGTAAATTTGTTGGTAATTTATCAATAGGGCGAAAACTATTACTGACATTAATTTTCCCTAGTGTGACGTCACTGTTATTTGCCGGAATTTTTTTGATAGTGCTTGAAATTTCAGAGTTTCAGAAAAATACCCGTGAAGATTTGTCAACGCTGGCAGCAATTATCGGTAATCGTAGTACCGCAGCATTGCTGTATCATGACAAGGAATTAGCCAAAGAAAATCTCAGTGTGCTTAAAACGCTACCAGCAGTTCAAGCCGCCTGTCTTTATGATGCGAGTGGCGCTGTTTTTACTCAGTTATTGAAAAAAGGCTATGAAGCATTAACATGTCCTCGTTTTATTAAAGATGAAAAAACCCGATTTGAAACGGTTCATTTGCTCGTAGTTCAACCAATTGTTGTTGATGAAGAAGTTCAGGGTACTGTTTATATCCATGCTGATTTTACTCAAGCGTATTGGCAAAAAATACAGTTTACCGGGTTACTGTTTCTAGTATTGGTTGGTGTTTCGATAGTGACTTTCTTTTTAACAGCACCGTTGTTAAGGCTTATTTCATCACCCATAAAAAAGCTGGTGAATATCGTTAAAGCTATTAGCGACACGAAAGATTATTCGTTGCGGGCTGTTAAAGTCAATAATGACGAATTGGGTGTCCTGGTTGATGCGTTTAATGATTTGATTGGTACAGTTGCAGCTCAAAACCAGTCTTTGACCCGGGCAAAGGACCGTTATCTGGCACTTTACGATGATAATCCGACTATGGTATTTAATCTCTCCGAATCTGGTTTAATCTTATCGGTTAACCTTACCGGCGCCAAACAGTTGGGCTTGACTGTTGAAGAATTACAGAATTGTTCGGTTTTTGATTTTATTCATCCAAATGATTTACCAATAATGCATGCTTTGGTTGAGCATTGCCTGGAGAGTCCCCTGTTTGTGCATAAACAGGAATTTAGGCAGGTTTGTTACGATGGACGGATTATTTGGGTTAGGGCAGCTGCTAAAGTATTTGAAAATGAAAACCGGCAAAACAGTTTATTAGTGGTTTGTGAAGATGTAACGGAAGCTCACGATTTGAGCGATAAAGTTGCTTATCAAGCCAGTCATGACAGCTTGACGGGGCTTGCAAACCGCAGTGAATTCGATAGACATATCAATGAATTGGTAACATTGGTTCAAACGGATAAAACTGAGCATGCCTTGTGTTATCTGGATCTGGATCAATTTAAAGTGGTTAACGATACCTGCGGGCATCTTGCCGGGGATGAATTGCTCAGACAATTAGGTGATTTGTTAAGAAGAAATATCCGGCGCTATGATTTTGTGGCTCGTTTGGGCGGTGACGAGTTTGGTTTATTGATGTACAACTGCACACTTGGTGAGGCATTTCATGCCTGCGAAAAAATACGCGACATGATCAGGGATTATCGTTTTGGCTGGGAGGATAGAAGTTTTACCGTCGGTGTAAGCATTGGCGTTTCATCGGTTAATGAGACAAGCGGCAATGCCGTAGACCTGCTTAAAGAAGCCGATGCCGCCTGTTATAGAGCAAAAGATAAAGGTCGAAATCGAGTGCATGTTTTTAGTCCTGATGATGAAGAATTAGCGCTAAGGCACGGAGAAATGCAATGGGTATCAAAAATCCAGCAGGGTTTGGATCAACATAGTTTTTGTCTTTACGGGCAACCGATAATTTCAGTTTCCGGACCTGATGAGGGCTTGCATTTTGAAGCCCTGGTTCGTTATCGGGATGATAAAGGGCAAATTATCCCGCCTGGTGCATTTTTATCAGCCGCAGAACGTTATAACCTGGTTTCAGCACTGGATCGAATGGTAATTAGTTATCTATTTGAGTGGCTTGCCAATAAACCCAGTTTTCTGGATAAACTGTCAATTTGTTCCATTAATTTGTCCGGAGTGTCTCTGTCGGATGAGTCCATGCTGGAATTTATTACCGAACAATTCAGTTTGTGGGCCATTCCAACTCAGAAAATCTGTTTTGAGGTAACGGAAACGGCAGCCATTGCCAATTTACTATCTGCCACTAAATTTATTAATCATTTAAGGGCGAGGGGATGTTTATTTTCGCTGGATGATTTTGGTAGTGGCTTGTCTTCATTTGCTTATTTAAAAAACCTGCCAGTAGATTTTATTAAAATTGACGGTTTATTTGTTAAGGATATTGCGGATGATAAAGTTGATTTTGCCATGGTGAGGGCCATTAACGAAGTGGGGCATATTATGGGCAAAAAGACCATTGCCGAATTTGTCGAAAATGAACAAATTTTCAACTTACTAAAAGAACTGGGCGTGAATTATGCTCAAGGGTATGGGATTGGAATGCCGGTACCTTTAGATGAACTATTATTATTTAAATCTTTACCATTTGCGATGACAGCAAAATGAACGTTAATATTTCAGTGATGATTAAACAATTGTTATTTATTAGCTACTTAAGTTCGGGAATCGCAATTGCTGCGGATGACTTAATGGACCTGTCTCTGGATGAACTGGGTGAAATTCCTGTTACTTCTATTGCTACAGGGACGTCAAAACCGATTTATCAGTCTGCTGCTGTGACCACTGTCATTACCGCTGATCAGATTAAATCCATGGGCGCAACTGAATTGCATGAGGTTCTGGAAACGGTGCCGGGGGTTCATGCCAGCCTGCAGGAAAATAATTATGATTATAATTACAGTATACGTGGCATCCGAAGCGGGGCAAATTCTCAAGTATTGATACTGTTAAACGGCACCCGTATTACCACGCCATTCCAAGGCACATTAATGACAGGTACGGAGTTGCCTATCGAGGCTATTCAGCGAGTGGAGTTTATCCGGGGGCCAGGTTCCGCATTGTATGGCGCGGATGCTTTTGCGGGCGTAATTAATATCATTACAAAAAAAGCCAAAGACATCAATGGTAAGGTGTTGGGTACTCGTTTAGGTGATCATAGCACTCAGAGTGGCTGGGGACAGTATGGCGCTCAGTGGGCGGGCTGGGATGTTGCGACGAGTTTTCAGTATCAGCATACCAGTGGCGATGGTGGGCGTGTTGTTAATAACGATGCTCAAACTAACTTGGATAATAGTCAGCTCGGAACGACTGCCTCACATGCCCCAGGCGCACTGAATACTCGCTATGAAACACTTAACGGACATCTTAATCTGCAACGCAAGCATTGGGATATTGGTTTCTGGGCATTTAATGCGATTAACACAGGCAGCCGAGCGGGCGCTGCTGGAGCATTGGATCCAAATGGTAGTGGTGATGGTGAACAATATTTAGGCGATGTTCGGTTTTCCACAGAAGACTGGCTTGATAACTGGGAACTGATGGCTCATGCTAGTTTTCTGTATGCTGATGCTAATGGTGAATTTCAGCTATACCCGAATAATGCGAAATTGCCTATAGGTTTGGATGGGAATATTAATCCTTTAGGTGTACCGATTCAGTTTACTAATGGATTCGATCTTAATATAGGTCGAATAGAGAAAATTCCCTCAATTGAATTTAGCTCAATCTACAAGGGACTGAACAATCATA
>Ga0209797_10000747_pt1 | contig 16295 bp, 17 predicted proteins | sample DOMMetBare3Fresh_2_FD_187472 | JGI IMG/M metagenome (GOLD analysis project Ga0209797, IMG submission 187472) | Wetland sediment microbial communities from St. Louis River estuary, USA, under dissolved organic matter induced mercury methylation -... | ecosystem: Environmental > Aquatic >... | reverse complement strand
CACCGCTGCGTCCCAGAATAAAATGGCATCTTCGCCTCGGCTGACAATCAAACACATCGCCAAAGACTTTTCGATCGACCGGCTCGATGATCCGTCGTGGAAAAGCGCTCCGCCGACATTAATATGGAAATACTGGTCCGGTAAAGCGGCGCCGGCGAACCGTCAGTCTACGGCAAAGCTTTTGTGGTCGGAGACGGCCCTGTACGTGAGATTTGAGGCAAACCAATCCGAGCCGTTGGTTGTCAGCGGCAAACCCGATCTGTCGCAAAAGACATTGAAACTCTGGGAGCGTGACGTATGCGAGATTTTTATTGCGCCGGATAAATCACAGCGAAACAAGTACTTTGAGTTTGAGATCGCTCCGACGGGCGAGTGGATCGATCTTGGTATCGAGGTGACACCGAAAGAGCGGCTTACGGATTGGGACTACAAATCGAATATGACTTCGGCAGCGCGCATCGACAAAAATCAAGTTGTGATGGCGATCAAGATTCCTTTTGCATCGCTTGGCAAAATTCCCAAAGTCGGCGACGTATGGCTAGGTAGCCTGTTTCGCTGCGTCGGAGCGGGACCGACGCGTGGTCATCTCGCCTGGCAGCCGACTAAAACAAAGGAACCCGCCTTTCATGTGCCGGAAGCATTCGGCGAATTCAAATTTGTTAAGTAGATAGCGAGATCAAACGGTCATTCCGCCGTCAACGGCAATAGTTTGCCCGGTAATATAACTTGATGCGTCAGAAGCTAGAAAAACGGTGATCCCTTTTAGTTCACCTTCTTTCCCAACCCGCGGAATAACGTTATTTTCCTGGATCGAACGCTCGTAAATGTCGATGACCGCGTCCGCCAAACGAGAGTGGAAGAATCCGGGCGCGATCGCATTCACCCTGATCCCCTTACGTCCCCAGCTTGCGGCAAGCTCACGCGTCAGGCCGATAAGCCCCGCCTTGCTGGCGACATAACCCGCGTAAAACGGACCGTTTGCCGAGGATGTCAGCCCGGCGATCGACGCGATATTTATTATCGAGCCGCTTTTTTGCTTGAGCATTTCGCGGCCCGCAGCTTGGGCGAACAGAAAGCAGCCGGTCAGATTAACATCGATCACCTTTTGCCATTGGTCGAGCGGCATGTCTTCGGGCATCGCTCCCCACGACGTTCCTGCGTTATTGATCAGAATATCCACCGAGCCGAATTTTGATAACGATTGATCGACGACTGAGTGCACCTCATCAGGTTTCGCAACATCACAGACAACACCTGAGACCGTAAACCCTTTCTCTTGAAACTCTCTAACGGTTTCATCAAGCCACTCCGCGCGGCGCGCACAAAGCATCAGATTTGCGCCTGCTTCGGCAAGCGCCTCCGCCATTTCCTTACCGATACCGCGCGAACCGCCGGTGACGATCGCGGTCCGGCCAGTAAGGTCAAAGAGATCTTTAACGTGTTTGGTCATACAATTTATAAAATAGTAAATCGTAAATTTGTAATCCAAACAACCCGCACTTTACGATTAGCCCGGTTTACGATTCGCGTATCTTGCGATTAAATAAAACTGTGAAGAAAACTCAAAAAGAACTCGCATTCCTGCGTGATCTGTACATTCAGGACGACTGGACGCGGCGATTTACCGACCTCGTTGACAAGCATATGGATCTGCGCGATTCGGAAAATATGCTCTACATCAATGCCGGTACCGGCGGTCACGCTCTGGCAATTCACGAGAGATTTGGCGAAAAAACGGATATTTTCGCACAGTGCGAAAACGACGATATGGTGCCGATCGCACGAGACAAGGCCGCCGCGGTTGGGTCCGAGGTCAATTTTTCGTGTGCAAGATTTGAGGACGAGGCATTTGACGCGGTTTTGGCAGATGCAAGTTTTGTAAGGCCCGGTGATCTTGAATCGTTTATCGAAAACACAGTCCGTGTCGCGCGGACAGGTGGCGACGCCGCGATATTTATGCCGTCCGCCGGCAGTTTTGGCGAAGTTTTTTCACTGATGTGGGAAGCGCTGTTTGACGTCGGTCTGACAGAGTTTGGCACGGCCATCGAAAATTTGATCGCCGAGCTTCCGACCGTCTCACGCATTGAGGAACTGGCAAAGCGGTCAGGGCTTGTAAACATCAATACTCAAATGGCGACCGAGCTTTTTGAATTCGAGAGTGGAACTGAGTTTATCGAATCACCGCTCGTTGCAGATTTTTTAATGCCGGTCTGGCTCGAAACTCTTGTCGAAGATGAAAAAGAGCGAGTTACAAAGGAACTCGCCCGGCTGATTGATGTCGAAGATGGCACGCTCCCGTTCATATTTACGCTAAAGGCAACACTCCTCACCAGTGAAAAAGCGTAATGAAATCTGACTATTTACATTTGATCAAATCTATTTAATTCTCAACCTTTGCTTCGGCTCGACGGCGGAGTTCATCCTCAAGCGCTTCATCGCTAACGGCCGAAACCTGTGGTGCCGCCGGGCTGGCAAGTTTTTGCTGCTCGGCCTTTTCCTCTTCCTCAGCCTCGCGCAGGCCGTCCTTAAAGGCTTTTCGAGATTGTCCGAGCGATTTTGCCAGTTGCGGCAGACGCGTAGCACCGAAGAGCAAAAACAAAACCGCGACGATCAAAATGATTTCTGTTGTGCCAAAATTCATAACTTATTTCCTTCGACCCTAACTGTTTATCAGGCCGTCTTGTCTAAAACGTCTGATCTGGTTTTCATAATACCGCTAATTACGATAAGTTTCACACACATTAATTAGTGTTTTGCCTTAAATCGTTCCATCGCATCGACCAACGCCGACGTGATTCCCGGTTCCGAAACCGAATGTCCCGCGTCCGCGACGACGATCAGTTCGGCCGAAGGCATCGCTTTGTGAAGTTCCCAGGCCGACGTGATCGGGCAAACGACATCGTAACGACCCTGCACTATCACGGTCGGAATATGACCGATCTTGCCAACATTTTCGATCAGATAATTCTCAGTTGGGAAGAAAGAGTTGTTCACAAAATAATGACACTCAATGCAGGCGAGACTCAGGGCCTCGCGTTCGCCTTCCCAGTGTTCCATCAACTCCTTGTTCGGAAACAGCTTTGACGTTGAACCTTCCCAAACACTCCACGCACGGGCGGCCGACAGCCGGACATCCTCGTCATCGCTTGTCAGGCGTTTGTGATAGGCCTTAATAAAGTCGCCCCGCTCAGCCTCAGGGATCTCGTCGCGGTAACGTTCCCAATAATCTGGAAATATCTCGGATGCACCATACTGATAAAACCACTCAAGTTCCTTTTTTCTGGTGAGGAAAATACCACGAAGTATTAAGCCCATACAGCGATCGGGATGCGTCTCTGCGTAAGCGAGGCTCAAAGTACTTCCCCACGAACCACCGAAAACGTACCATTTTTCTATGCCGAATTTTGCCCGCAGAGCCTCCATGTCGTCAATCAAATCCCAGGTAGTGTTCTCACGCAATTCGGTGTGCGGCGTCGATTTGCCCGAACCGCGCTGGTCAAAAAGTATTACGTGATAACGGGCCGGATCGAAAAACTGCCGGTACATCGGTATCAGACCGCCGCCGGGGCCGCCGTGAAGGAAAACGACCGGAATTCCGTTTGGATTGCCTGCCCGCTCGTAATAGATCGTGTGGAGAGCCGACACGGCTAGCATTCCCGAGTCGAACGGCTCAATTTCAGGATAGAGGTTTGCCATAGATTTGATGATAGCTGAATCTCTGGCCGAGCACCATGATGTCGGCCGTCAGCGATTGAGAAAATTGCTGTGCCAAAGCTGAAAGACTAACAGCGTCCAGAGCTGTTTATGATGGCTCGCAATGCCTTTTTCGTGCTCCGCGATAAGCGTTTGGACATGATCAGATTCAAACAATCCCTGATCTTTCAATCTGTCGGGTGCGAGCAGGTCGTGCATCAGCGGATTTAGACGTCCTTTTAGCCAAGCGGCGATGGGAATGCCAAATCCTTTCTTCGATCTCGTCAGGATAGACTTCGGAAGCAATCCTTCGACCGACTTTTTGAGAATGTACTTACCCTTATTTCCTCGCAGTTTGTAATCAAGCGGTAAAGAAGCTGCAAACTGGCCAATTCGCGGATCGAGAAACGGAGCACGTGTTTCCAGTGAAACGGCCATCGATGCACGGTCAACCTTGGTCAAAATGTCCTCTGCCATGTAGAAATTCATGTCGAGGTACTGCATACGCTCTATCTCGTCCCTTGCGTCGCAAATATCAAGCAGGTTTCGCGGCCCGGAATAAATATCACCCGATGTTTGGGAAAGGACCGATTCCGTCAGCAGCGGCATTTGCTCGTCGATAGAAAACGAAGCGAACCATGAATGATGACGGGTGATAGTTTCATATTTCGCTGACTTAACGAACCGCTTTGCTTTGTAGTCAAACGAAAGATTCTTGTTCGAAACCGGAAGCCACCGGACGATCGGTTCGATCAGCCCCGACCGCAAAAACTGAGGGATCGCTCCATATGCACCCGCCATTTTATGTCCAAAATACATCGGATAGCCGGCAAATATTTCGTCGCCTCCGTCACCGCCGAGGGCGACTGTGACGTGCTTTCGTACAAAACGCGCGAGCAGATAAGTAGGTATAAGTGACCCGTCGGAAAGCGGTTCGTCGAGCCACGTTCCGATCTCGCTGATCAGATCGCCCGCTTTTTCAACACTTAAGATTTCCTCGTAATGGTCAGTACCCAGATGGGCCGCAACCTTGCGGGCGTATCGCGTTTCGTCAAAGGAATCTTCGGAAAATCCTATCGAGAAGGTCTTTACGGTCTCGGTCGCGTGCATTGTCGCAAATGCAGCAACAGTCGAGGAATCGACACCGCCGGATAGCAAAACGCCAAGCGGAACATCCGCTACGAGCCTCATTCGCACGGCGTCCGAAATCAGGTCACGCAATTCCGACGCAGCCTTTTCAAGCGATGGGGCGTGGCCGTTTTTTGCAAAGGTCAGATTCCAATACCGTCGCGTCTTAACCTCACCGTTCTCGACGGTCATAATGTGCGCGGCGGGAAGTTTGCTAATGCCTTTATAGATCGAGTTTGGAGCCGGAATGTAATCGAATGAAAGATATTGTCGCAACGCGTCCAAATTGAGCTCGGGTGTGACTGACGGATGCGCGAGCAGAGCCTTTGGCTCGGACGCGTAGATCAGCTTGCCGTCAAAAATTCCGTAGTAGAGCGGCTTTTCGCCGTAACGGTCGCGGGCGATTACCAGACGCTTTTTCCGCGTGTCCCACAGCGTGATCGCGTACATCCCGTTGATGTGATCTACAAAATCGTCGCCGTATTCCTGATAAAGATGGGGGACGATCTCGGTGTCCGTCTGAGTGACGAATTTATGCCCGCGCTTTTCGAGATCGGCCTTAACTTCGCGATAATTGTAAAGCTCGCCGTTCATCATCACCACGATGCTTTTGTCCTCACTATAAACAGGCTGGTCGCCGGTGTGCAGATCGATGATCGACAGCCGCCGCATGCCGAGCGCAACGGTTTTGTCCATCCAAATGCCTTCGGAATTAGGCCCGCGATGGACGATCCGCTCGCACATCGAATGCAGAATAGCCTCGGTGTGGTTCGTTGACTTAGTTTGTTCGAGGTTTACCCAACCTGTGATGCCACACATTAATTAGAATCCGATCTTTTCCCGCACGGCGTAGATCGCCTTGTCCTGCGACTCGTGATAGGTGCGTACCAAAAGTTCGGCAAGAAGGCCCATCAGGAAGAATTGCACCGAGATCGCGAGCATCACGACGGCGATAATCGGCAGCGGCGTGAGAATGAAAGACGTGCCATAACCGATCTTCAGGACCAAAGCCCAAACGCCGGCGATCATTGAGATGAAGAATGCGATCATACCGAAGGCTCCAAAAACATACAGCGGCTTGGTGTGATATTCGGCCATGAATTTGATCGTAATTAGATCAAACACGACCTTGATCGTTCGCGAAATGCCGTATTTCGATTTGCCCATCGTCCGGGCGTGATGATCGACCGGAATCTCGGCAACGCGGGCACCGGCCCAGCTTGCGTAGATCGGGATAAAACGGTGCATCTCGCCATAGAGCCGAACATCTTGTATCACTTCGCGGCGATATGCTTTGAGCGAACAGCCGTAATCGTGCAGGTGAACGCCGCCGATCCAGGAGATGATGCGGTTTGCGATCTGCGACGGGATTTTGCGTGAAATGAGCTTGTCCTGGCGATTCTTTCGCCAGCCGGAGACGACGTCGTAGCCCTCGTTCAGTTTATCCAGCAGACGCGAAATATCGGCCGGATCGTTTTGCAGATCGGCGTCCATGGGGATGAGAATTTCGCCCTTCGCGGCGTCAATACCGGCGGACATTGCCGCCGTTTGTCCGTAGTTTCGACGAAGCGAGATCACCCGAACGCGGTCGTCTCCCGCAGCGATCTCTTTTAGTATTAAGAGACTTTTGTCTGTCGAACCGTCATCGACATAAATGACCTCGGCGCTCTTGCCAAGCGCGTCGAGCGCAGCCGCGATCTTCGCGTGCATCGGCTTCAAGTTGTCTTCTTCGTCCAGCACAGGAAGAAAGAGCGAAAGTTCGGGGTTTTCAGCTTGTATGTTCATTACCAAAATCTATTCTGCCGACGAAACACACGAAAGTCACGAAAGCGCATTCCTGTTTTTTTGTTTTTATTGTGTTTAGTGGGCTAATTCTTCCGTGCGACCACCACGATCGACACGCCAAATGGAAAATTGAAATTCCGCAACCAGAACCGCTCGGCTCCAAATAGCTTTCCAAAAATGCCGTTGAGCGCTGAGATGTTGATGTTGTTCTCTGACGCAGGTTTTATTCCGGTGAGCTTCATAAAAACTCGACCGCCGAGGATCGGTGCAAAAAATGTCCAATTTGCATAGGTCGCACGTTCAATGCTGTATCCGGCCGCTTTTAGCCTTTCAACGATCTGCGACTTGGTATAACGAATGCGATGATTCGAGATATCGTCCTGCACGCCCCACAACCACATAAACGCGGGCACAAAAATTAGTGAATAGCCGCCGCTTTTCGTCACGCGATGCATTTCTCTCAATCCCGCAACGTCGACGTCTAAATGCTCGACCACATCGAGCGCGGTCGTAAGGTCAAATGTCTCGTCGTCGTAGGGCAGCGTCTCGGCGAGACCTTTTTGCACTCTCAGGCCTTTTTTACGGCAAAATTCCAGCGCGTCATCCGAAACGTCGACGCCCTCGGCTTCGCCGTATTGCGAGAGCATCTCAATATTCGCACCAGTGCCGCAACCAATATCGAGAATGCGGAGGCTTGGAGTACCGGCTTTAGTTGGACATGCCTCGGCATCTGCCGCCTTAAGGCGAAACTCCAAACGCTTGACGATGTCCTTCAGAAAACTTTCGAGGATCGCGCGGCGGCCAACAAACCACCAGTGCGAGCCCTCGACCTCGTCCATGATGGCGTACGTGTGCTGTTGCATTTCCTGTGGCAAGGTCGCTTGCATATTTATTTATCTAGCCCCAGAGTCTCAACCGAAAACAAGTTTCGACTCGCTTTGCCAGTGGAGGATCAACAGTTTTGAGGTTTGCCAGATATTGCCGGGCTGATGTCATATCGCCAAGTTTAGCGGAAAGTATGGCAGCGTTAAATAACACTGGGCCGTTTATCGGCTTTAGAGCGAGAGACCTTTTGTACATATCAAGAGCTTCTCGTCGTTTTCCACTGTCGCGAAGATCATTTGCGTATCCCTGCATAATGCCCGGAACATTGGGTTTTAACTCGATTATTTTGTCATATGCACGAAAAGCAGCTTCGTATTTTCCTCGACTTGCATAAATCTGCGCAAAACCCAAATAAATCGCAACATCCTCTTTAACAGACAAACCGCGTCGATAAGCATCGAGAGCTTTATCGTGTTTCCCTGCGGTCATATATGCGACCGCAATTTCAATATAGGGTTTAACTTCGTTAGGTGAAAGCTTCCAGACTTCTGCTACATATTGCTCAGTTTCATTTGTTCGACGCGCGTAAACTAATATCTCTACTAATTCAACCCGACTCGCCCAATCCTTAGGATTTTTCTTTGTAAAATCGATGAGTTCATCGATTTTGGGGAGCGATTTCTGTCTTGACCGACTCACGCCTAAGAACATTTGAATAATCTCATTTCCCGGGTATAAACGATTTGCTCGTTCAAGGACATCAATGGCCTTTTCATATTGTGCCGATTCAAAAAGAGCGAGCCCAAGACCGCCCATTGTTTCTAGATCTTTAGGATTAAGTTCGTGCGCTTTTTGGAGCGCAGTTACAGCATCTTCGTAACGGGTCAAGTCATTTAGTTGATTGCCCAATTCTCTATGGTATTCGAAAATAGTCGGTTCGTTAGCAACAACGCTCTGTATGTTCGCGAGTGCCAGTATTTTCTTCCCGGATCGTTTTTGGCTCAAAGAAAGGTAATATTTTGCGCTTGGGAACGCTGGTTCGATTGCAGTTACTTCTGAAAACGCATCGGCCGCCTCTTCATTTAATCCAAGTTCGAAAAACAACTTTCCCATGAAAAACTGTGCAAACGGATTGGACGGGTCGAGTGTGAGCGATTTCCTAGCGCTCTCAACAGCCTCGGTCTCGCGATTTATCTTCAAATATGCATCAGCTAATCTTGCAAAGTAGTAGGCAGATTTAGGTTTAATATCTGTAAGTCGTTTATATATCTCCGCGGCGTAGGCAGCATCGCCGTGTATCAGGTGGAACTCCGCGGCTTGATTAAGAATTAGTTCATCGTTAGCAAAAATCTGTAGGGCGGTATCTATAAGGTTAAGAATTTCATCAACCGGACGTCTTGCGAGTCGCGTCGCCTCAATCAACGCAGAGTTTGCATCGACAGAATTTGGGTCGAGTCTCTTTGCTTCCTGGCACTCCGATATGGCACGAGAATAGTCTCGTGTAGTTATTAATCCACGGCACAAGGAAATACGATGTTTACTTTCTTTTGGCGCTAGGTCGACCGCTTTTTGAAAATACTCAATAGCCAATTCACTTTTCTTGAGCATCATCAAGGTTGCACCTATATTTGCCAGCGTCTCGGGCCGCTTAGGTTCCAGCTTGTCACTTCTCTTAAAAGCATCCAGTGCCTCAGCGTATTTTTGTTGTCGTATCAATTCAACACCGGCCCCGAAATACTCCTCGGCTGTTTCTGGCGCCGCAACTTGACCAAAGACAGAGGCCGTTAAAATGAGAGCTGTAAGAAACAGAATCACAAATCGTTTCATCGCAATATCTCCTAAACTCTTATCCCCATCATCTCGCTCGCAAGGCTTCCCTGATTGCCATCGGATGCGAGGCCGTAGCTCTCGCTCAGCCGGCGTTTGATACCGTCGTCGTCAACGAAGCACGAGCCTTTATCGCCTAAACCGAGGATCATCAGTTGCAAACCCTCGTCAATATATTCGGGTTTGTCGATGCAGAGCATATAGTCGCCGGCGGTTTTGTGTGCTTCCCATTCGAGTTCGTAAAGCGTTGGATTAAAGACGCTTAGCGGATTTACATCGTCATTCGACAGGCTTTCGAGCGTCTGGGCAAAGTCGTATGCGTGGCGGCCTTCGTGGACAAACGTCCCTTCGCAGCCGCGTTGCCCGCCGGTCTCGATGGTCTCCTCGGCAATGGCAATGTAAATCTCGCCGAGAGCGTCGCGCAGACTGAGGCGCTCTGTCGCAAGCTTGTAGTTGGTTTTGACCGCATTTATCACGCCTGTAATGCCGGACGCATTTATCTTTTTGACAGGTTCGACGCGGATTAGCAATTTGGAGTCGAGAATCTTAGTCATCACCTCGCGATGTGAGTCATTACCTTTTTCGATGATCGTCGAAAACGCGTCCTCGACCGACTGACGGTATTTTTTGTCGATGCCACGCTCAAATTTCATAAGTATGTTCTACCGCAGAGACGGGGGAGACGAAGAGTGCGAAAGGAAATTTAACCACAGATAAACTCAGATGGACGCGGATAATTTCTAACTATGACAAATCGGTGTTTATCTGCGTTCATCTGTGGTTAATAATCTCTGCGTCTCTGCGTCTCAGCGGTCATTTCACCTTTCCAAAGCCGCACCAGCTGTTTTCATTATGCCATGTGAATTCGACGTCGCCAGCGCCAATCTCGCGCCACCAGCCTGCAAAATCGTCCTTTGAAATATAAGATGCGGTCGGCGCGACCAAGTGATCGAATACGATATTGTGCTGTTCGCGCCAGCCGAACGTGCCGAGGTGGTTGAGGTATTCGTTGTAAAAAAGTTTGTTGGCGAGCGGTTTCGAAAGGGCGTTTATCGGGCGATATACCAGCTTTGTCGAAAGGAAAACGCCCAGCGTCGGCAGTTTTGAGAGCTGGTATAGCACCGGCTGCGAAATCTGCGATGTAAACCGCTCGCGCACCGGATCGACGTATTTCGTGATCCACTCGTTATTCTCCGCACCGTAAACCCAAGCCGAGATGTGTCCGCCATTTTTCACTTTTCCGGCTAAGGACACAAACGCGGCTTTCGGGTCTGGCGTGTGATGCAAAACGCCGACGCTGAATGCGTAATCGAACACTTTCTTTAGCGGCAGTTTGAAGATATCGCACTGCACGATATGCGCGTTCGGCAGGTCGCGTGTTAGCGCGAATGCCGATTCGACACCGTCACCGAGGTCAATGCCGACGACCTCTTTCGCTCCCCACTCGGCGGCGAGTTTTGTATGCCGGCCCTTGCCGCAGCCGCCTTCGAGTACGATTTTATCCTTGAAAAAAACAGGTTTTACGGGCTGCAGCCAGCCGAGAAATTGATCGTTATACTTCGGATCTTCCTGCGTAAAATTTGTCCACTGCCAGCCAAAATTCTCCGCCGTCGCCGCTTTGTCTTCTTCGATTTTGCCGAGATCGACAAAACGCGGCACACCGCGCACAACCTTGTATTCACGGTCGCACTTTTTGCACGTCAACACGCCTTCGATGATCTCTTTGCCGTCATACTGCGAAGCGTACGCCAGCAAAATATCACCGCCGCAGACCGGACATGCCAATAGGTCTAGTAGTTTCTCTTTCATCAGATTTTTAGCCACGAATAAACACGAAAGAACACGAAAATAAATTCAAGTTTGTTCGTGAGGTTTCGTGTTTGTTCGTGGCTAATTCATCTTCTTCTTAAATTCCTCGTATTCGGCGAACGGAAACGGCTGTCGCCAATTGAATTCGAACTCGTCAGTGTCGCGATCCGCGTAAAGCTGTTCAAAGGTCGCCGCAAAGGCCGTGCAGACGTCCCGCACCGTACCATGGTGCGAAAACACCAATTCCCGCTCTTCGGAATCGCGCTCGTCAGTCGGATATTGATAGATCTCGATCGTTACATTCTCGCCGTTGCGAACGAAGCGAAAATCAAACTCCTCAGGATCGCGGTTCCATTTGAGCAAATATTCGTTTTTGGGCGAATGAGCGTCCATCAACGCCGTAAGTATGCGCAGCAATTCCGGTAATGCGAATTCGTGCGGGGCGTGAGCCGTCGTCGAATGAAATTCCGACGTGCCGTCGTCAAAACCGATCGACATCCATCCGCATTGAGGTGAGTTAAAACTGACTTCGAGCATCGCTAATAAATAGTAAATGGTAAATAGTTAATAGTAAAAGCGCAGACGTCGTACAGCGGATTTACTATTTTCGATTCTCGATTTACTATTTACGTCTAAGATGCGGCAGTACCACGATCTACTAAGGCATATTCTTGACACCGGCGTTCGCCACGAGGACCGAACTGGCGTGGGCACGATATCGACGTTTGGGTATCAGACAAGGTTTAATTTGCGCGAAGGATTTCCCATCGTGACGACCAAACGGGTGCCGTTTCGTTGGGTCGCCGAAGAATTGTTTTGGTTTTTGAGTGGTTCGACGAATGAACAGGATTTGCATGCTCGCGGGGTCGATATCTGGGCGGAATGGGCGACGGCCGAGCAAACGGCTAGGTTTGGCAGGCAGACAGGCGATCTCGGGCCGGTTTACGGCTACCTGTGGCGCTCGTTTGGCGGCGATTATCCTAAACGCAACGGCGTCGATCAGATCGCAAGATTGATAAATGAAATCGAGCAAAATCCAAATTCACGCCGTCTGATCGTCACAGGATGGAACCCGGAAACGTGCGACGACGTCGCTCTGCCGCCGTGTCACACGCTGTTTCAGTTCAAAGTCCGCGGCGGTCGCAAGCTCCATTGTCAGCTTTACCAGCGCTCGGCCGACGCATTCCTCGGCGTGCCGTTTAACATTAGTAGTTACGCACTTTTAACTCATTTGGTTGCTCACGTTTGCGGCCTCGAGGTCGGTGATTTTGTCCACACCTTCGGCGATCTGCACATATACAGTAATCACCTCGAACAGGTCAACGAGCTGCTCTCACGCGAGCCGATGGAATTGCCTAAATTGGAGTTTGTCGATGCTCAACGTTTGAAAGGCTTGGACGGTCTGCTCAACTTCAAATTTGAGCATCTGAAATTAAACAATTATCAGTCATGGGGTAAGATCGCGGCTCCTGTGGCGGTGTGATATCCAGTTTTACGAAATGAAAAAGCTAAGAAGACTATAAATACCTTTCAGATTACGGCGACGACCACGAGGAACCACAACCGCCGCCGACCCTTCCATTTTGCCAGAGTTTGACCTTATGTTTTGAAATACGAAAGTGCCAAAAGTCTCCCAAATATTCACATGTTCGGGCACCGAATGCGAACCCGATGTCATAAGCACCCTCCGAAAACTCAGGATCTGTAAAAAAGTGAACCTTTAAACCTCTTTGTTGGATTTCCTCGACAGATAACAATCGAAATTCGATGTTCTTAATTTGGGGCAACCATGATTGTTTTGTTCTTTGTGCAGCGAGGTAAATGGTTGTCGGCTTGTTTCTTGGTTTGAACGACCAAATCAAAATCCTACGGACGACCTGTTCCATTGCTTGTTCCGGAACAATGATATCGGGCGTTTCTTCTGATTCTTGTGACTGACTTAGGCCAACGATGGAGAAGCCTGAAATCAATGCCATTACGACCACTAAACGAAACATACAATCGGTCTAAAAGAGTGTCAGATCATTACTTTACATTCGGCGGATGGGACGCTTTCGTGCGGATTGAAATGCCCTCGTCACCCAAGAGGAAAATCTTTCGGGCGTCGTATGAGGACGTGTTCGTAGGCAGATACGAGAGAAGATAGCGGTTTTTGCGAAGCTCGTCGCAGATCAATTTTGCGGCGGTTTGAGCTTCTTCAAAGAGGAAAACTCTGCCGCCGGTTTCCTCAGCCAGACGCGTGATGACGGCTGATGCCTTCGGTTGGTCGCGGCGATAAGCTCCGTTCGTACGATCTGCGATCTGCAGAGCGTAAACCGTAACATTCTGCTCTTGTAATTCGTTCAACGTCTTATCGAACGATGATTTGCTGCCGCGGTCAAGGCCGTCGCCGATAACGATTACCGCCGTTTTCCGCGTTCCGGGCATTAGCGGAAGCAAGATCTCCTTAATCGACACGTCGATCGCGTCAAAGAGGTACGGGTTGCCCTTTTTTCGAAACGTTCCGAGCGACGCCTCCAACTTTTTGGCATCGTCGGTCCATTCCTGAATGATCTCGGCCTTTTCGTCGTAGGCGATGACAAAAAGCTGGTCGCCCTCAAAGATCTCATAGGCAAATTCCATCACCGCTTTTTTCAGGTTCTCGATCGATGTCGGCAGCGTCTGCGAATTGTCGACGAGGATCACGATCTTTGCCGGGCTCGGATCGATGCTAAAATTCTTGATCTTTTGCTCGACGCCGTTTTCGTAGAGAAAAAGGTTTTCGATTCTTATTGGGTCAGTTTTTTTGTCCTCGCGTGACGCCGTAACCGTCAGAATGGTGCCTTCTGTATCGATTCCGCGGGCATTACGACGCGACTGGGCCGCGAGCGAAGTCACAAATAGCAACGTGACAGTGAATGAAAAAATAGCAATGCGGCCGGGTGTACTCATTCCTTGGATGGTTTGGAAACTGTTTCTTTCACGGTGGCTTTAGCGTCGTCTTTTGTATTTGATGCCGTATCGGGCTTTGCGGTTGATTCGGCCGGCGAGCTTGTTCCACCTTTTTTTCCGGCGTAATCAGTTACGTACCAGCCCGCACCCTTGAATTGAAAACCGGAAAGCGACCACTGTTTCTCAAGCTTTCCGTGGCACTTCTCGCACGATGTGAGAGGGTCGTCCGAAACGCTCTGGCGCTTTTCAAAATGCAAACCGCACTGCTGACATTTATATTCGTAGATCGGCATAGTAACTTATAAAAAACCTGATGCAGTCAAAAAATATTATAAAACAAAATCCGAACACTTTGATGCATCGAATTGTATGTAGGGGTTCGAATCGATAATAAAATGAAAAATTACTACTCAATGATATTTACTGTTTTGCTCTTAACGGTCGTGATGTCGTCAATATCACTTGCTCAAACTCCGGCGCTGCGGGCCGTCCCGAAAGTCGACCTCAAACGCTACGCGGGCAAATGGTTTGAGATCGCTAAATATCCAAACCGCTTTCAGAAAAAATGCGTCGCCAATACGACCGCTAATTACACGATCAAACCCAACGGGAGGATCGAGGTCCGCAACGAGTGTCTGTTGAAAGACGGTCGCACGGAAACCGCTATCGGCGAGGCAAAGGTCGCGGACAAGAAAACGAATGCCAAGCTGAAGGTTCGATTTGCGCCGTCCGCACTTTCATTCCTGCCATTCGTCTGGGGAAATTATTGGATCATCGACCTTGATCCCGACTATAAATGGGTTGCGATCGGCGAACCCAAGCGCGACTATTTCTGGATATTGAGCCGCACGGCGACTATCAACGATGCGACGTACCAGAATATTCTGCGCGCTGCGGAAAAAATGGGGTTTAACCCGGCAAAGGTAGAAAAAACCCCTCAGAACGCCGAAGTCCTGAAGGGTGAAGTCTTGATACGGCAATAAAACTTTTAGCCGTGCTCGGCTAGAAATCTCTCAGCGTCGATCGCCGCCATACAGCCTGTTCCGGCGGCGGTCACGGCCTGGCGGTAATATGCGTCCTGAGCATCGCCGCAGGCGAAGACTCCGTCGATGTTGGTCCTCATCGTCTTTCCCTCGGTGATCAAATAACCGACGTCGTCCATATCCAGCACTCCCTTAAAAAGGTCGGTGTTCGGCTTGTGGCCGATCGCCATAAAAACGCCCTGGGTCGGGAAATTGTAGGTTTCTTTCGTTTCGTTGTTGTAGAGAGTTACACTCTCAACGCCCGTATCCTTGCTGCCCAGGATCTCTTTAACCTCAGTGTTCCAGAGGATCTCGATCTTTGGGTGTGCAAGCACCCGGTCCTGCATTATTTTAGACGCGCGAAACTCGTGGCGGCGGTGAATAAGCGTCACCTTCGACGCAAATTTTGTCAGGAACAGAGCTTCTTCCATCGCAGTATCACCTCCGCCGACAACGATGATCGGCTTGTCACGAAAAAAGAATCCGTCGCACGTCGCACACGCTGAGACGCCGTTGCCGCCTAACCCCTCAGGTACGGGAGCCTCGCCCGGGATACCGAGCCATTTTGCGGACGCACCGGTCGAGACGATCAGCGTATCTGCCTTAATGATCGTAGATATTTCCGGGCTGTCCTCACTATCCTTGCCGTAGAGCTTGAAGGGGCGTTCCGAAAGGTCGACGCGATCGATCCAAACATTGATGATCTCGGTACCAAACCTCAGGGCCTGCTCACGAAATTCCTCCATCAGCGCGGGCCCCATTATCCCTTTCGCAAAGCCCGGATAATTCTCAACATCGGTTGTGATCGTCAGCTGGCCGCCCGGCTGTGGGCCGTCGATGACCAGCGGCTCAAGCTGTGCCCTTCCCGCGTATATGGCGGCGGTCAGCCCGGCGGGTCCCGAGCCGAGGATCACGACCTTTTTTTGAATTTCGTTTTCACTCATAAATCGGCAGGCAATCGGTTTAAGAGATGCTTTGGATTTTGCCTGTGCATATAGTATAACTATCGTCTAACTAGTTCGTCTAATGGTATCGCTTTGACCTATTTGCTAAGCTCGCCGGCGAAATTTTTTGTTCCCGTCGTTCGTTGTATCAGCGGTAAGTGGATGCGTCAAAAGAGTTTTTAGTGTTAAACTGTGGCGGTACTTTACGTTCGATAAACACAAAGACAACTTTGCTTATGGCCTCTATCCAAGCCCAATTTGAGGAAAAGCGTTTTGCTCTCAGGATGGCTTTGCGTCTGCCGATTGTGGTCTCGGGTCGAACGGAGGACGG
>Ga0209797_10000746_pt1 | contig 16308 bp, 9 predicted proteins | sample DOMMetBare3Fresh_2_FD_187472 | JGI IMG/M metagenome (GOLD analysis project Ga0209797, IMG submission 187472) | Wetland sediment microbial communities from St. Louis River estuary, USA, under dissolved organic matter induced mercury methylation -... | ecosystem: Environmental > Aquatic >... | reverse complement strand
GGCTGGTTCGAATAGAGCGCCTCGAAGCCGACGGCGGTGTTGTCGGAATTGAAGTTGGGCCCGCCAGTGCTGAAGGACTGCGTGTAGAGAGTCGAGGCGCCGACCGCGGTGACGAAGACTCCCTCGGCGGGCACCAGCGACGGGCCCTGGGTGCTGGCGACGAAGGGCACGACCTCGCCGACCGATTCCTCGGCGCCACGCTGCAGCAGCAACACCGGATCGACGCGCACCAGCGTGCCCCCCCGGTTGGCGTAGCGGTCGCAGGCGCCGGCCTTGCCGTCGCTGATCTGGCACAGCACCGGGCAGGCATTGCACTCGATCTTGTGCGCCGCCATGCGCTCGTTGCGGGGCACCGATTGCCAGGCCGCCCCCAGCGCGGCCGGGCCGCTCGCGGCGGCCACATCGCCGAGGCCGTCGGTCTTGGTGTGCTCGTGCTCGGCCATCACCTCGCTCCCGGGCGCGCGGCGGCCTCGATCCGGCGCGAGCCCCGGGTCGGGGCGTCGTCGAGGCGGGCGTTGCGGTCTCGAATCATCGGGCGGGGTTCGGCGGCTGGCACTGCACAGACGGCAATGTAGCGCAGCGCGGCGCCCTCTCGGCTGCAACTTCGGCGGGCCGGAGCTTGCGCCTGCATCGGCCACAATCCAAGCCTTTCGCCGGAGCCTTGGGTATGTCCGCCACGCTCGTCCTCGCCCATGGGTTGACGTTTGCCGATCTGTACGACGAAGCCGGGCTGGCGCGACTCGATGCCGCGTTCGTCGACTCGCTGCACGCCCGCGACTCCGACCTGGCGCAGCGCTTCGTGCAAGCGCGCGCCGCGGGCGGATCGACGACCCGCGACGAGGCGCCGCTGCTGATCGCGCTGGGTCCTCATGTGGAGGCCTTCGTCGGCGAGCTGTTCGGCATCGGCGACGCATTGGCGGCACTGGGCTCGGCGCACCGCCAGCTCGGCCCGCTGTACGAGGCCAAGCTCAAGTTCGTTCGCCGCCAGGCCTCCAAGCTCGACGCCGGCGCGCTCGACGGCTTCGATCCCGCCGCGACCCGGCAGCAGATCGAGGGCTGGCTCGGCCAGCCCTTCGATGAACAGGTGTTCGCCCGCGCCGTCATCGCCTGGCAGGCCACCGCCGACGACGAAACCGCCGATGCCGGCGAGCGCGACGGCGCCCAACGCCGGCTCGAGCGCGCCAGGCTCTACAGCGCCTGGGCGGCCACCACGCCGGCGGGCGGCAGGCGGCACGCCGCCGACCTGCTGTTTCAGCTGCCCGGCAAGATCGACCCGCAGCATCTGCTGCAGCACGCTGCCGAACACGACGAGGGCGGCGTGCGCGTCCACACGGTCCGGCCCGACAAGCTGCGTCGGCGCGCAGGCTTCGCGCTCACCGACCCCGGCATGGACCTGCGCGGCGCGCTCGACCAGACCAACTACTGCATCTGGTGCCACGAGCAGGGCAAGGACTCCTGCTCCAAGGGACTGAGGGACAAACCCGGCCCGGGTGGCCAGGCGGCCTGGAAGCGCTCGCCGCTGGGGGTCGCGCTGGCGGGCTGTCCGCTCGAGGAGCGGATCTCGGAATTCCAGATGCTCAAGTCGCGCGGCCAGGCGGTGGCGGCGCTGGCGATGATCACGCTGGACAACCCGACCGTGGCCGTCACCGGCCACCGCATCTGCAACGACTGCATGAAGGCCTGCATCTACCAGAAGCAGACCCCGGTCGACATCCCGCAGGCCGAGACCCGGACCTTGAAGGACGTGCTCGAGTTGCCCTGGGGCTTCGAGATCTACTCGCTGCTCACGCGCTGGAACCCGATGAATCTGCGCCGGCCCTGCCCCAAGCCCGACAGCGGCTACCGCGTGCTGGTGGTCGGCATGGGGCCGGCCGGTTTCACGCTCGCGCACCACCTGATGAACGAAGGCCACGGCGTGGTCGGCATCGACGGGCTGAAGATCGAGCCGCTGCCGGAGGCCATCGCCGGCGTCCGCAGCGACGGCTCGCGCGTGCCGTTCGCACCGGTGCGCGACGTGCGCACGCTTTACGAGCCGCTGGGCGAGCGGGTGATGGCGGGCTTCGGCGGCGTCGCCGAATACGGCATCACGGTGCGCTGGGACAAGAACTTCCTCAAGCTCGCGCGCCTGCTGCTCGAGCGCCGCGCGCGCTTCGACCTGATCGGCGGCGTGCGCTTCGGCAGCACGCTCACCGTGGACGATGCTTTCGCGCTCGGCTTCGACCACATCGCGCTGGCCATGGGCGCCGGCAAGCCGACCACGCTCGACATCCCGAACGGCCTGGCGCGCGGCGTGCGCACGGCGAGCGACTTCCTGATGGCGCTGCAGCTCACAGGCGCCGCGCGCACCGACTCGCTGGCCAACATGCAGCTGCGGCTGCCGGTGGTGGTGATCGGCGGCGGCCTGACCGCCATCGACACCGCGACCGAATCGCTGGCCTACTACGTGGTGCAGGTCGAGAAGTTCCTGGCCCGCCACGAGGCGCTGGTGGGCAGGCTCGGCGAAGCCGGCGCACGCTCGGGATGGCGCCCCGGCGAGGCCGAGGTCGCCGACGAGCTCCTGCGCCACGCGCGCGCGATCCGCGCCGAACGCGAGGCGGCGCGGCGCGACGCCCGCGCAGCACGCATCGTGGAACTTCTGCAGGGCTGGGGCGGGGTGACGATTGCCTACCGCAAGCGCTTGCTCGACAGCCCGGCCTACACGCTGAACCACGAGGAGATCGAGAAGGCGCTCGAGGAGGGCATCCGCTTCGCCGAATGCGTCAGTCCGCAGCGCATCGAAGTCGATGACAGCGGCGCGGTGCGCGAGATCGGCTTCACGCGCCAAACGCGCGCCGACGATGGCAGCTGGCACGACGGCGGGCCCTGGTCGCTGCCGGCGCGCACCGTATTCGTTGCCGCCGGCACCAGCCCGAACACCGTGCTCGCTCGCGAGGACCACGAGCATGTCGTGCTCGATGGTCGCTACTTCCAGGCCGTCGACGAGGACGGCCATCCGGTCAAGCCCGAGCCCGGCAACGCCAAGCCCGAGCAGGCCCGCGTGCTGCTTGCCCGCCTCGACGACGGGCGGATGATGTCGTTCTTCGGCGACCAGCATCCGAGCTATTTCGGCAACGTCGTCAAGGCGATGGCGTCGGCGCGTCACGGCTATCCGGTGATCGGCCGCGTGCTCGCGCGACGGCCGCCGGCCAGCGGCCGGGCCTACGCCGACTTCGCCTCGCCCATCGACGCCCTGCTGCGCGCGCGGGTCGAGCGCGTCGAGCGCCTGACGCCGACCATCGTCGAGGTCGTGCTGCACGCACCGATGGCGGCGCGGCGCTTCCGGCCGGGGCAGTTCTACCGGCTGCAGAACTTCGAAACCGGCTCGCGCCGCGTCGAGGTCGAGGGCCTGCCGACGACGATGGTGATGGAAGGCCTGGCGCTCACCGGCGCCTGGGTCGATGCCGAGCGCGGGCTGGTGTCGACCATCGTGCTCGAGATGGGCGGCTCGTCGAACCTGTGCGCCGACTTGAGGCCCGGCGAGCCGGTGGTGCTGATGGGACCGACCGGCGCACCCACCGAGATCGAAGGCGGCGAGACCGTGGTGCTGGCCGGCGGCGGACTCGGCAACGCGGTGCTGTTCTCGATCGGCGCGGCGTTCCGCGCCGCCGGTTCGCGGGTGCTGTACTTCGCCGGCTACAAGCGCGCGATCGACCGCTACAAGGTCGCCGAGATCGAGGCCGCGGCCGACGCCATCGTCTGGTGCTGCGACGAGCCCCCCGCCTTCGACACCGGGCGGCCGCAGGACCGTTCGGTGGTCGGCAACATCGTCGAGGCCATGGTGGCGCACGCCAAGGGTGAGCTCATCGATCTCACGGCGAACGGCGCTTTGCGGCTGCAGGATGCCGACCGCATCATCGCCATCGGCTCGGACCGCATGATGGCCGCGGTGGCCGCGGCGCGCCACGGCGTGCTCGCGCCCTACCTCAAACCGCGCCACCGCGCGTTCGGGTCGATCAACTCGCCGATGCAGTGCATGATGAAGGAGATCTGCGCCCAGTGCCTGCAGCCGCACCGCGACCCCGCGACCGGCAGGATCACGTACGTCTTCTCCTGCTTCAACCAGGACCAGCCGCTGGACGCCGTGGACTTCCCGGCACTGGCTCAGCGGCTGGCGCAAAACGCGGTGCAGGAGCGGCAGACCGCGGCCTGGATCGCGCAGTGCCGCGCCGCTTGAGCCGCCGCATCGATTGGGGTAGCCTGCGTCGCATCGATTCGAAGGAGTGACGACGATGGCCGAAGCAGCCGCCGGCGAGAAGTCCGGCAAGGTGGTGATCCGCAACATCGGCCTCGTGCTGTCGGGCGACATCGAGCGGCCGATCCTCGATGCCGACACCATCGTCGTCGTCGATGGCGTCATCGTGGCGGTGGGCAGGGACAAGGACTGCGACCAGAGCCGGGCGATGACGGTCATCGACGCCCGCCGCACCTGCGTCGCCCCGGGCCTGATCGACAGCCACGTGCACCCGGTCTTCGGCGACTGGACGCCACGCCAGAACCAGCTCGGCTGGATCGATTCGACGATGAACGGCGGCGTGACGACGATGATCTCGGCCGGCGAGGTGCACCTGCCCGGCCGGCCCAAGGACATCGTCGGCCTGAAGGCGCTGGCGATCACGGCGCAGCGTGCCTTCGACAACTTCCGCCCCGGCGGCGTCAAGGTGCTGGCCGGTGCGCCGATCCTCGAAACGGGCATGACCGAGCAGGACTTCAAGGACCTGGCCGAAAGCGGCGTGAGCCTCCTCGGCGAGGTTGGCCTGGGCTCGGTCAAGGCCGGCGCCGAGGCCCGGCAGATGGTGGCCTGGGCGCGCAAGCACGGCATCCAGAGCACGATCCACACCGGCGGCCCGTCGATCCCCGGATCCGGCCTGATCGACAAGGACGTGGTGCTCGAAGCCGACGCCGACGTCATCGGCCATATCAATGGCGGCCACACCGCACTGCCCGAGGCGCAGGTGTGCGAGCTGTGCGAGAAGAGCTCACGGGCGATCGAGATCGTCCACAACGGCAACGAGCGCATCGCCATCGCGGCGGCGAAGGCGGCGATTCAGCTGAAGTGTCCGCACCGCGTGATCCTCGGCACCGATGGCCCGGCCGGGTCGGGCGTGCAGCCGCTGGGCCTGCTGCGCATGATCGCGCTGCTGTCCAGCCTGGGCGGCATCGCGGCCGAACGGGTGTTCTGCTTCGCGACCGGCAACACGGCACGGCTGCGCAAACTCAACTGCGGCCTGATCGAGCCCGGCCGCGATGCCGACTTCGTTTTCATGGACCGCGCCCAGCACACCGCCGGCCGCACGCTGCTGGAAAGCGTCCAGCTCGGCGACATCCCGGGCGTGGGCATGGTGATGATCGACGGCCTGGTGCGCTGCGGCCGCAGCCGAAACACGCCGCCGGCCACGGAAATCCCGGTGGTGGTGCCGGTCGCGCGTTGAGCGCCGCGGGAGCCGGGGGAATCAGGTGTCGTCGGCGCCCGGGCGCAGCTGCAGCCTTTCGAGCCGGTAGCGCAGGGTGTCGCGCGACACGCCCAGCAGCCTGGCGGCCTGGGTGACGTTGTCGCGGGCACGGACCATGGCCTCGACGATGAGTTGCTTCTCCGCACGTTCCAGATTCAGGTCGACGCCGATTTCGCGCGGGTCGCCATCGTGCACGGGCTCGGTCGACGCCGTGCCCAGGAAGGCCAGTTCGCGCAGCCCGACCACCGACCCCTGGCAGAGCAGCACGGCCTGCTCGATCGCGTTGCGAAGCTCGCGCACGTTGCCGGGCCAGCTGTGCCGGAGCATGGCGGACTCGACGTCCGGGCCCAGGCTCAGCGGGCCCTTGCGGTAGCGCTGCGCCTGCCATTGGAGGTAGTGCCGGGCCAGGGCCAGGATATCGGCACCGCGCTCGCGCAGCGGCGGCACCTTGAGCTCGACGATGCGCAGGCGATAGTACAAGTCGGCACGGAACTGCCCCGACTTGACCATCTGCTCGATCGGCCGGTGCGTCGCGCTCACGATGCGCACGTTGACCTGCTGATCGCGCAAGCCGCCCAGCCGACGGAAGCGCCGGTCCTCGAGCAGCTTGAGCAGCTTGACCTGGGTCGAGGCGTCGGCCTCGCCGATCTCGTCGAGGAACAGGGTTCCGCCCTCGGCGGTCTCGACCAGGCCCGCCTTGCGCTGCCGGGCGTCGGTGAAGGCGCCGCGCTCGTAGCCGAACAGCTCGGCCTCGACGAGTTGCGCGGGCAGCGCGCCGCAATTGAGTTCGACGAAGGGCATCTTGGCGCGCTTGCCATCGAAGTGCAGCGCCCGCGCGACGAGCTCCTTGCCGGTCCCGGTCTCGCCCTGGATCAGCACCACCGGCGCTTCGTTGTCGGCCAACTGTCGCTCGGATTCGACCAGCGCAGCGATCTTCTGGCGCAGCGCGACGATCGGCGCCGACTGGCCGAGGATGCGTTCGATGCCGCTCGATTCGGCGTCGCGCCGGTTGTAGTAGTTGACCGTGCTCTCGAGGCGGTTGCGGTTGACCAGCCGTTCGAGCAGCAGCTTGAGTTCGCTGAGCACCAGCGGCTTGGCCAGGTAGTCGGCCGCGCCCGCCTTCATCGCGCTGACGGCGAGCTCGGTGCCGCCGAAACCCGTCATCATCACGACCTGGGCCTGGGCGTCGATCGAGCGCAGCTTCTCGAGCGCCTGCAGCCCGGTCATTCCCGGCAGGTTGTGGTCGAGCAGGATCACATCGGGCCGGAACTCGGCGTACACCGCCAAGCCCTGCTCCGCCGAACCCGCCACCTGGACCTCATAGTCCTGCCGCCCCAGGTAGACCGCGAGGTTGCGGGCCAGGGTCTCTTCGTCGTCGATGATCAGGACCGCTCGTCCCATCGTGGGGCTCGTCCCGTCCGGCGGGCGCCGAACGCTCGTTCGATTATCGGACGGGATCGGCGGCCCGGACGCTCAGGCGGCCGCCGCGGTGGCCGGCGCGAGGGCGCTCGCCACATGGGCGATGAGATCGCCCTCGGCGTAGGGCTTGCCCAGCATCACGCTGACTCCGGAAGCAGCGGCCTGCGCCGAGTGGCGGTCATTGGCCCCGGTGATCATGAGCACCAGGATGTCCTGGGTGCATGGATGCTGGCGAACGAACCGGGTCAGCGCAAAGCCGTCCATCCCAGGCATTTCGACGTCGGTGATCAGCACATGCGGTGGCTCGGCCTCGATCTTGCGCGCGGCATCGGCGCCGTCCTCGGCGAGTACCACCCGATATCCATGCTGGCTCAACAGGCGGCTGGTCTTGACGCGCACGACCTTGGAGTCATCGGCCACCATGACCAGGGTCTGCTCCGGCCGCGTCGGGCGTGTGATGGCGGGGGGACTGTCGATCGCTTCATGCTCACGCGCGATGCGAGCGGCCTCATTGGCGGCCTTGCGCTGCTGCACGAGCGCGGCTTCGCGCAGCGCCACCCGCTCGGAGTCGGCCTGCTGCTCGGCAGCGAGCCTGGCCGCTTCGGCCTCGGTCGCCCGCCGTGCGACTTCTGCTTCGGCGGCGAGTCGCTGCGCTTCGGCCGCTTCGGCCATGCGTCTGGCCTCGGCTTCGGCGCGGCGTCGGGCTTCGGCCTCGGCGGCGAGGCGCCGGGCTTCGGCCTCTTCGGCACGGCGTGTGGCCTCGGCTTCGGCGGCGAGGCGTTGTGCCTCGGCCTCGATGACCAGGCGCTGCGCTTCGGCCTCCGCCGCTGCGCGTTCGGCTTCGGCTTCGACAGCGACGCGCCGAGCTTCGGCTTCGGCGGCGGCTCGCGCGGCGCGTGCTTCGGTTTCGCGTTTCTCGGCCTGCTCGGCGGCTGCCCGCCGCGCGGCTTCGGCCTGCGCGGCAGCCGCTTGCGCTTCGGCAGCGATGCGCGCGAGTTGTTCCGCGGCCAGGCATCGTGCGGCCTCGGCCTCCTGATCGGTCGCCGCACCGGTCTCCTGATCGACTGCCCGCGAGGCGTCCTGCGCTTCCGCCGCGACTTGACCCGGTTCGGCCTCGACCGGGAAGCTGGAGATCTCGATCACGTCGACGGCCTGGGAATCTCCCGACTCGGACACCACCCCGGCCGCGGACTCAGCGGCCAGGGACGAGCGTCGCGACGCCTCGACCTGCTCCGGTCGCGATTCCTGTCCTCCCCGCCGAGCCGACGACGAGCGATGGCGGATCGAAATCCACAGCGCGCCCAGGCACAGCACGAGCAGCACGGTCCACATCAACTCGAGTTCGCCCATCGTTGCCAAGCCCTCGTCGGTCGTCCCCGGGTGCGGCCACCCGGCGGGTCAAAGGCTTGCAGCATAGTGCTTCGAAGGCCCGTCGATAAGTGGAAAAGGCCGGCTTCTGCCTCCCAGGCCCGCACAAGTCGACGGTAATTCCGCGATCGATGCCTTTGCGCACCGGACGTCCGGCCAGGATGCGCGCACTGTTCCCGGCGCGCGAGGCGCTCAAGTTCGCGCCCCGCCGGGCCGACATCGATGCATGCGATCGATCCACCCCTTCGTCAGGGCGATGTCGGCGGCCGGCCTGGCGTGGTGCGCGCTGCCTTGCGGAGCCTCGACAACCTGGACCTGCTGGTACAACATGGACCAGCAGGTGGCCTGCGTCGTTCACTCCGCGGCCCCGGCAGCAGCCTTGACCGGCGATGAGCGGCAGGCGCTCGACCGCTTCCCGGCGACCCGCCAGCAGGCCATCGGGCAACCGTGGGCCGGAACGGCGCCACTGAAACTGCTGCGCGAAAGACCCGGTGCCCTGCGGGGTCGTACCATGTACATCCCGCTGCACAACGAGCCCTTCGACCATGGCTGGGTTGCCGAACTTGCCCAGGCGGTCATGTGTGGAGGGCAAGCGACCTGCCGCGCGACCTATGGCGAGCGGCCGGCGATGACGCTGGAATCGGCGGCGGATTTTGCCGACGCCAACGATCCGATGCTTGCAGTCGGCGAATAGGCCGTGGCGGGTCGGGTCTCTGCAGCCCTGCCGGCGAGCCAATTACACTGAGCCGCCAGGAGCCGCAGTCTCCACGCATTTCGAGTTCGGGCGCATGCCATCGTCGTCTCAGCACCAGGCCCCGTTGGGCGCGGATACGCCCGCATCGACGCGCGCCACCGGCCGCTGGGAAGGGCTGCCGCTGGCTTTGATGGTCGCCGCGGCGGGGTTGCTCGCCACGCTGGCTCTCTGGCACGATGCCGCCGATCGCGCCGCAGCGTCCATCCGCGCCAATTTCGAGTACCGCACCGAGCGCATACGCAGCACGCTCGAGCATCGCCTCAAGGAGTACGAGGCCGTGCTCAACGGGGCGGCCGGCCTGATCGGTGCCCGCAACACCATCGATCGCGCCCAGTGGCGGCGCTACTTCGAGCGGGCCGCCTTCGACGAGCCGTCCGCGGGTCGGCTGCTGATCGGCTACGCCCAGCGCGTCCCGATCGAGCAACGCGCGGCCCACGAGCAGTCCGCGCGCGACGAAGGCTTGAGCGACTATGTGGTGCGCAGCGTCGGAGGGGCCAGCCGACGCGAGTTCCTGCCGCTGGCTTTTGCCCGCCGTTCGACGCCGACCGCGCCGATCGCGATGGGCGAGGACATCGCCGACGATCCAGTGGCGCTGGAAGCGATGATGCGCGCCGGCCGCAGCGGCCGCGCGATCCTGGCCGGGCCCTTGCGCTGGTCGGCACGCCAGGAGGAGAAGGACCTGCTTTGGGCGGTGTTCGTTCCGGTGTATGGCGGCGCCGGCCGGGCGCGGACCGAGGCCGAGCGCAGCGAGTCGGTCGCGGGCTACTTGTTCGAGGTCTTCGACGCAGAGCAGACCGCCGGCCCGGCGCTCGGTCCGGATGCGCAGTTGATAGGGCTGAAGGTGCACGACGGCCAACGTCCGGTGTTCACCAGTGCCGAGATGACGGTGGAACTGGCCCGTGGCTTCAAGCCCACGCTGGTGCGCGATGCGGCACTGCGCTACGGCGAACGTGAATGGTCGCTGCAGTTCGTGGCCTTGCCGGGTTACCTGGCCGCGGTCGACACCCACCAGCCGCGGATCGTCCTCGTCAGCGGCTTGTTGGTCACTCTGTTGCTGTCTGGATTGGTAGGGTCGATCGCCAGCCGCAAGGCCCGCGCACTGGGCCTGGTGGCATCGCGCACCGGTGAACTCCAGGCGGCGCTTGGCCGATCGGAAGCCAGCGAAGCGCGACTGCGGGCGGTGGTCGACCATGCGCTGGACGCGATCATCACCATCGACGACCAAGGCATGATCCGCGGCTTCAATCCGGCCGCCGAGCGGATCTTCGGTTACAGCGAGGCCGAACTCATCGGCAGCAACGTCAACCGGCTGATGCCCTCGCCCGACCACGAGCGGCACGACGGTTACCTCGAGCACTATCATCGGACCGGCGAACGGCGAGTGATCGGCATCGGGCGCCAGGTGACCGGCATGCGCAAGGATGGCAGCTGTTTCCCGCTCGAACTTGGCGTCAGCGCAGTCCAGATCGAGGGCCAGCGGCATTACTGCGGCATCCTGCGTGACATCACCCAGCGCAAGCAGGCCGAGCAGGCGCTGCGCGACAGCGAAGGCAAGCTGCGCTCGTACATCGAGTCGTCGCTCGACGGCGTGCTCGTCATCGATGGCGAAGGCCGCTACCTGGAAGCCAATCCGGCGGCGAGGGCTTTGCTGGGACATGACGAGGCGGCGCTACGGCGACTGACCATTCGGGACACCCTGGCCCCTGATCCGGACAACCTGCGCGCCGGCACCGAGCATTTCAGGCGGGTCGTCGACAACGGCCTCAGCCAGGGCGAAGTGGTGCTGATGCGGCCCGACGGATCGCGCCGCACAGCCGACATCAATGCCGTTGCGCTGGGCAACGACCGGTACCTGGGAATCATGCGTGACGTGACCGAACGACACCAGGCCGCCGCGGCGCTGCAGCAGGAGCGCGAACTGCTCGAAGTGCGGGTGGCCGAACGCACCCAGGTCCTCACCCAGACCAACGCGGCGCTGCAGACCGAGATCGTCGAGCGACGGCGAGTCGAAGGCGAACTCGTGGCCGCCAGGGAGCAAGCGCTTCAGGCCGCCGAGGCCAAGGCCGGCTTCCTGGCCAACATGAGCCACGAGATCCGCACGCCGATGAACGCGGTGATCGGCATGACCGCGCTGCTGGAGGAGACCTCGCTCAACGCCGAGCAGCGCAGCTATGTCGAGACCATCCGAAACAGTGGCGATGCCTTGCTGGCGGTGATCAACGACATTCTCGATTTCTCCAAGGTCGAGTCGGGGATGCTGGAGCTCGAGCGCCGCCCGTTCGAACTCGGCGGCTGCATCGAGGAGGCCATCGACATGCTGGCCCCGCGCGCCGTCGAGAAGGGCCTGGACCTGCTCTATGTCGTATCGGACGATGTGCCGCCCTGGCTCGTCGGCGACGCCACCCGGCTGCGCCAGGTGTTCGTGAACCTGCTGTCCAATGCGGTGAAGTTTACCGAGCGGGGCGAAGTCTGCCTGAGCGCGGGCCTGTTGGACACCGAAGGCCACAAGCTGAAGATCCAGTTCACCGTCCGCGACACCGGCATCGGCGTGCCGGCCGCCCAGCAGCGACTGCTGTTCAAGGCCTTCACCCAGGCCGACTCGTCGACCACCCGAAAATACGGCGGCACCGGGCTCGGCCTGGCGATCTGCCAGCGCCTGGTGCGACTGATGGGCGGCGAGATCGGCCTCGAGAGCCAGGAAGGCCAGGGATCGACGTTCACGTTCACGATTGGCGTCGAGGCGGCGTCGGACATTCATGTCGAGCGTTATGTACGCACGGCCAGGTTGGAGCTGAGCGGCAAGCGTGCGCTGCTGGTCGACGACAACCCGACCAACCTGACGATCCTCGACACCTTGTGCCGCCGTTGGGGCATGGAGGTTTCGACCGCCGCCAGCGGCAGGCAGGCGCTGGCCCTGCTCGACGGCGACCGGCTGTTCGACGTCGCCGTGCTCGACCAGCGCATGCCGGGCATGGACGGCGTCCAGCTGGCGCAGCAAGTGCGCTGGCTGTGCCCGGGCGTATTGCCGACCCTGGTGCTGCTGTCGTCGAGCACTCACCGCCGTGAAGGTGATGTGATGCCCGAGCTCTTCGCGGCACGCCTGGCCAAGCCGGTCAAGCATTCGCAGTTGTTCGACACCCTGGTTCGCGTGCTGCACGCGGATGCGGCCGATGACGCACCGACCGAGAGTTCGCGCCGGCTCGACCCGACCCTGGCGCAGCGCATGCCGCTGCGGATCCTCGTCGCCGAGGACAGCGCCATCAACCAGAAGCTCGCCGTCGGCATCCTGGCCAAGCTGGGCTACGCGAGCGACGTCGCGGCCAACGGCCGCGAAGCGCTGGAGCTGGTCAGGCGCCAGCGCTACGACCTGGTGCTCATGGACCTGCAGATGCCGGAGGTCGATGGCCTCGAAGCGACCCGCCGGATCGTCGCCGAGCTGCCGGCCGATGCCCGGCCGCGCATCGTGGCGATGACTGCCAACGCGCTGGCCGGCGATCGGGAGCGCTGCATCGCCGCCGGCATGGACGACTACATCGCCAAGCCCGTGCTGCCGGTGGACCTGCAGGCACTGATCGAGCGATTGCCCCAGGCGACCAGGCCGCCGGCCCCCGAGCAGGGCGGCGACGCTCTGATGGTCGACCGCCGCATCGTCGACGAATTGCGCGCGATCGACGCGCCAGGCCAACCCTCGCTGCTGCGCAGCCTGCTGCAGGACTACCTGTGCGAGGCCCCGGCCGCGATACTTGACATCCGGCGCTTTGCCGATCGGCGCGAAGCCCAGCACCTGGCCCAGCGCGCGCACAAGCTGGCAGGGGTCAGCGCCAGCCTCGGTGCCCGCGGAGTCAACGAGATCTGCGTCCAGCTCGAGCAACGCATCGAGGCTGGAGACCTGGTCGGCCTGGCACCGATCATCGATCGGCTGGAGTCACGGTTCGCCCGTACGCGCTCGGAGCTCGAGCAGGTGATTTGAATTCCTCAGACCCGATGCCTGCCGACTTCGATCAGCGGCAGGTGCACCATCTCGCGCCCCAGCCGCAGCGTGATCGAGAACACCCCGGGGCGCAGGCCGCCGAACCTGAACTCACCGAGATCATCGAGCGTGGCCACATGGGCCTCGGCCGCACCCTGCCCCGGGTCTGATCGGCTGGTCGCCTCGACCATGCCGGCTCCTTCCGAGCCCAGCACCTGGCCCGTCATCGCGTACCGTTCGGCGACCTGGACGATGCGCAAGTCGATGTCACGGCCACTGGCGCTGAACAAGAGGTGCCGCGCGCTGTCGCTGCCAGAACGCAGCCCCAGGGCCATCGCCGGGTTGAACTGGCTGTCGAAACGCAGAGCGGCCAGCACATGCTGCAGTGCTTCTCCGGCTGCCGCACGAATCGCCTGGACAGTGGCCGTTGGCAACGACCCCGCGGCCAACGCCGTCGCCCGCCGCAGCCACGCCGCTCGCGCATCGGGCAAAGCCAGGGCCTTGCGGCACAAGGCCTGGAGGTCCTCATCCGGCAACTGCTGCAACGACACCATGGCTTGAGGCTCCTGCGGATTGATGCCCCACAGAGCATGTCGTCACCATGGAAATACACCCCAGGCGTGTAACTCCGGCCGCTGGCACAAGGACAAGCCACCCGGCGCGCATCCCCGCAAGGTGCGTTGCCCTCGACCGCTGGCGGACCTGGGCGCGAGCGCGCACCAGGCCGAGTCCCCTTCAGTTGACGGTCGTCAGGCGCGCCACGCCCCCGAAGCTGCCCACCCACCGCGTGCCATCGGCGGCAGTCACCATCGAGAAGACGGTGTTGGAGAACAAGCCATCGTTGGTCGTGAAGACCTTGAACTTGCCGTCGCTCTCGCGCCTGGCCAGGCCGTTGTTGGTGCCGATCCACAGCACGCCCTTCGGGTCCTGGTGCAGCATGAACACGTGGTTGCCGGGCAGGCCTTCGGTCACCGTCAGGTGCTGCCAGGTCTTGCCGTCGAAGTGCGACAGGCCGCCACCCCAGGTCCCGGCCCAGACGCTGCCGTCGCGATCGACGGCCAGGGACACGATGTAGTTCGGGTTGTAGGCCGCATCGACGCCCTGCAACCCCATCTCCTGCTTCTGCTTGGCATGGTGGCTCGAGACCTTGGCCGGATCGTTCTTGAACGCGATGTCGTTCTTGACCTTCTCGTAGGGTGCGCCCAGGCCTTTGGCATGGTTCCAGTTGTCCCACTTGCCGCCAGCGAATCGGGCCAGACCGCCCTCGGTGGCCAACCAGACCTCGCCGTTCTTGCCTTCGGCCAGGCCGTACACCCAATCGTTGGGCAGGCCGCCCTTGGTGCTCTCAACAGTGTGGAGCTCCCATTTCGATCGGTCCTTCAGGTCGCCGCCCTTGACCCGGTTGACGCCCGACCAGGTGGCGATCCAGACGTCGCCGTTGGCCGTCTTGAGCAGGTCGTAGACGAAGGCGTCGCCCAGGCCCTCGGGGATGTTGTAGGTCTCCCACTTCTCGGTCTTCTCGTCGAGCAGCGAGAGCCCGCCCCCGTAGGTGCCGACGGCAAGGCGGCCATTGAGTCGGCTGATGTGGAAGACACCATTCGACAGCAGGCCGCTGCGGGTATCGAACAGCTTGTACTGGTCGCTCTTGGTGTCGTATCGGATCACGCCGCCCGAGGTGCCGACCCAGACGATGTCGCCCTCGCTGAGGATGTCCTTGACGTTGCGATTGCCGACACGGAAGTGCACGAACTTCGCGTTCGGATCGACCTGCACCTTGCCTTCGCGCTCAGGCGGCGCAGCAGCCGCGCCGTCGGCCTGCGCCACTTGCGGATGGGCCGCGGGCGGCGCCACGGCGCCGGCCTGCGCCACGGGGGTGGGACCCGGCTTCGCCGTCGCGGCCGGCGCGGCGGGGGCCGCGGGGGCGGCTGCACGCTGCTGACCCAGGCTGTAGGCGCCGGCAACGATGGCTGCCGCGGCAATGGCCAGCAGGCCCAATGATTTGTGACCAAGTTCCATGGTGATGGGCCTCCTCGTGCCCTCTCGAATGTGTGCGGATCAGCGACCGATGCGTGTCACGCCACGGCGCGTGCCGGCCCAGACTTCGCCGCTGGGGGCCACCGCGAGCGCATAGACATTGTCTTCGAGCAGGCCGTGCTGCTTGGTGATGCTCTGCCAGGTCTTGCCGTCGTACCGTGACACCCCCTTGTTGGTGCCGAACCACAGGGCGCCATCGCTGGTCTGGGCGATCGAGTAGACGATGTTGCCGACCAGCCCCTGCTTGCTGCTGAGGTTGCTCCACCGCTTGCCATCGAAGCGCGACACGCCGCCGCCCCAGGTGCCGGCCCAGACGCTGTCGTCCGGTGCGACGTGGATCGAGAACACGTAGTTGGGGTTGTACGTTGCCCGCCCTTCGAGCGAGGTCGTCAGGTCATGGCGGGTCCGCGTGCCCAGTCCGGTGTTGGTCGAGAACGGCAACTGCTCGTCGTTGGCGGCACCCAGGCCATCCTTGTGCGTCCAGCTCTTCCAGGCCTTGCCGTCGTACATCGTGACCCCGCCTTCGGTGCCGAACCAGACGCGGTCCTTGGAGTCGACGCCGAGGCCGTAGACCCACTCGTTGACGAGTTGCTTGACGTAGGTGGTGAACTTGCCCGTCTTGGGATCGACCTTGTTGGCACCCGCCCAGGTGCCGATCCACAAGGTGCCATCCTTCTGCGAGGCAAAGCAGTAGACCCAGTAATCGGCCAGGCCGTGCATCGGGAAGAAGGTCTTCCACTTGCCGTCCTTGTAGCGCGAGGCGCCACCGGCATTGGTGCCGAACCACTTGTATCCCTGGTGGTCGATGCCGACCGAAAACACGTATTCGTTGGCCAGCCCATCGTTGCGCGTGAACGTGTTGCGCGGCTTGAGGCTGGCCAGTTCGACCTCGTGCACGCCCGCCGACGTGCCGACCCACATCACACCGCGGGAAGGCTCGGGCGTCACGGAACGCACGTAGACCGTCGGACCCACCTCGAACGAATCGATCACGCGCCAGGGCGCACCGGCTGGCGGCGTGCCCGCGCTCTGCGCCGCGGCCGCGGTGGCCAGCACGAGCGCGATGGCCGACACTGCGTTTGACATCAGCAAAGTCATCAGTTCATCGTCCTCAGGTGGGCCAGCAGGTCGTACATGTCACGGTCCCTCATCACGCCCAGGTAGCTCGGCATCACGCCGCGGCCCTGCTTCAACAACATCAACAGCTGCGAATCTGGTTTCATCAATGCCCCCGGCCGGCGGAAGTCGGGGGCGCCCGGCCAGATCGGTTCACC
>Ga0209797_10000745_pt1 | contig 16311 bp, 14 predicted proteins | sample DOMMetBare3Fresh_2_FD_187472 | JGI IMG/M metagenome (GOLD analysis project Ga0209797, IMG submission 187472) | Wetland sediment microbial communities from St. Louis River estuary, USA, under dissolved organic matter induced mercury methylation -... | ecosystem: Environmental > Aquatic >... | reverse complement strand
AGCAACGCAGTCGCGGCCGTGTGAGCAGCCGAGACCAAATGTTTGATGCACCAGCACTCAAGCGCGAATTTCCGAGCTTGGCAGACACGAGCCTGCATTACTTGGATAGCGCCGCGACTGCGCAAATGCCGGACGTTGTGCTGAGCACCTTGCATCGCTTCGAGCTCGAGGCGAGAGCAAACGTGCATGAAGTCAACCATCGGCGGGCGCGCGCCGCGACCGAGGCCTATCAGGAGGCGCGTGCCCGTGCGGCGCGTTTCCTCAACGCGTCCTCGGCCGAAGAAATCGTTTTCACCTATGGCGCGACATCGTCGATCAATTTGCTGGCCTATGCCTGGGGAAAGTCGCTTAAGGCCGGGGACGAAATCCTGCTTTCGGTTCTTGAACACCACAGCAATCTGATTCCCTGGCAAGAGCTCGCCAAGCGACGCGGGATCGTCCTCCGTTTCCTGCCGATGACGAATGAAGGTCGGCTCAAGCTCGACGCTCTGGAGACAGAACTCACCGACCGCTGCCGCCTCGTTGCCCTCACCCACTGTTCGAATGTCACCGGTGCACTCACCGACGTTCCTCGCGTGGTGGCAGCCGCGCGCGCGGTCGGGGCCAAGGTCATGCTCGACGGCGCCCAGCGCGCTCCGCATGGGCCGGTCGACGTGCGCAAGCTCGATATCGATTTCTATGTCTTTTCGGGTCACAAGACCTATGGCCCGACCGGGATCGGCGTGCTGTGGGGCCGCAAGGAGCTCCTCGATCAGATGCCACCGTTCATGACCGGCGGACAGATGATCGAGACGGTCACGCTGACCAGCACCACCTTCAGACCGCCGCCCCGCCGCTTTGAAGCCGGCACGCCGCCGATCGCCCAGGCGATCGGCCTGGGCGCCGCATTGGATTGGATGAAGGGGCTCGACTGGCGTGCGATCCAGGCGCACGAGGAGCGCTTGACGCAGCGGCTGATCGGCGGCTTGACGCGTTTTGCCGGCGTGCGGGTGTTGGGTCCGCTTGACACCCGCGATCGCCTGGGCGTCGTCTCATTCTCGATCGAGGGGTTCTCCGCAAACGATATTTGTCGGTTTCTCGATGAGAGCGGGATTGCGCTACGGGGCGGCTACCACTGCGCTCAGCCGCTGGTGCGTGCATTCGGAGTCGAGGGTGCCGCTCGCGCGAGCCTCGCGCCGTACACTATCGATGCCGACGTCGATGTACTTCTTCAAGGGCTCGAGGACCTGCTCGGAAGCCGGTATCAAGGGGCCTCTCATCGCCACGAGGCACCAGCGCGGACGGGTTGAGCCCGGGTCAGCGGCGCCCCGCCTTCGCCGTGAGATAGGCCACTGCCCCTTCAAGCGTGACAAGCTTCGGATAGTCGATCTCGGGAATGTCGAGGCCGAGACGCCGATGCAGGGCAATGACGAAATTCAGAAAGTCCATGGAATCGATGTCGAGGGCTTCCCGCAAGTCCGCCGCAGGTTTGACGGCCGCAAGGTCGGCTTCGGGCGCGATATTACCGAGCTCTTCCATTATCGCCGCGCGAATGTCGATGTCACTCATAGCTCGTCAGGCTCCTGCAGCAGATGTCCGATGTCGGCCAGGAACAGCGCCCCGGCATGGCCGTCACTCACCCGGTGGTCGGCTGCAAGCGTGACGGTGACGATGGAGCGCGGCCCAATGGCGCCGTCGATGACCCACGGCCGCACGACCACCTTGCCAAAGCCGACAATCGCCACCTGCGGTGGATAAATCACGCCATAGAGCGCCTCCACGCCGCGTTCCCCAAGGCTGGAGACAGTGATCGTCGGATCGGACAGCTCGGAGCCGCGGATGCGTCCGGCGCGCATGCGTTGAACGAGGTCGCGCATGCGGGTCATCAGGTCATCCAGCGCGAGTTGATCGGTGTCATGCAAGGCCGGCGCCGCCAGTCCGCCACCGCGGATGGCAATCGCAACACCGATGTGCACCGCCGGCGAGGGCTCGAACTTGCCGTCACTGTAGAAGCCGTTGAATGCCTGGAACCGGCGCGTGGCGAGCGCCACGGCCTTGATCAGAAGGGCGCCAAGGAGCAGCCGGCTTTCGGGTGGCTGAGCCGCATTGGTGCGAGCAAGCCACTGTTCGCAGCCGGTGACGTCAACCTGATGTTCGAGATAATAGTGCGGGATCTCCCGCTTCGAGCGCGCCATGGCGGCAGCGATGGCGGTGCGCATGGCGTCGAGATCGAGCCCGATCGCGCGTTTCGGTGCGCTCGGCGTCGGCCCGGGGTGGCGCTCGACATCAGCACGCAGGATCGCACCGACTGTTCCAGTGCCAGTGACGGACGCCAGATCGATCCTCCGCTGCTCCGCCAGCCGGCGCGCGGCGGGTGATGCTCGCATGCGGCCCGCGACGCTTGGCACTGGGGCAGCGGGCACGGGCAACACCGGCTGCGGCAGCACCGGCCCGGCGCTTGGGGGCGGCGCCGGTGTGATGGAAGGCGGTGGGATTGGCGGAACGACCGCTGTTGGCGGAGCGACCGCGGCCTTCGGCAGCCCGGCTGTGGGCTCGAGCTCCGTTCGGATCCGAGCCAGCGAAGTCCCCACCGGCACCTTCGCGTTCAGATCGACCAGGATCTGTTCGATCTCGCCGGCCTCGAAAGTCTCGATTTCAATCGCGCCCTTCTGCGTCTCCACAATGGCGACGACGTCGCCGCGTTTGACCTTGTCGCCAGGCTTGACCAGCCATTCGACCAGCGTGCCCGCCTCCATGTCGGCACCGAGCGAGGGCATCCGGAAATCGACCACGGGGCCTCCTTTACGCCCGCCCGAGCGCGGACTTGGCGGCCGCAACGATCTTCGGCACCTGCGGGATCGCCGCATTTTCGAGATGGCGGGGATAGGGGATCGGCACCTCCTCGCTGCACACGCGGCCGATCGGGGCGTCGAGCTCCCAGAAGGCCTGCTCGACGATGCGCATGCCGATTTCAGCGGACAGGCTGCCGCTGCGCCAGCCTTCGTCCACGATCACGGCGCGGCGTGTCTTGCTCACCGACGCCATCACGGTTGCGTCATCGAGTGGCCGCAGGCTGCGCAGGTCGATGACCTCCGCATCGATGCTCTCGGCGGCGAGCGCTGTGGCCGCCTCGAGCGTCTTCCACAACGAGCCGCCGTAGGTGATGAGGGTAACGTCGCGCCCAGCGCGCCGGACAGCGGCCTTGTCGATCTCAACCGGACCGGCGTCCGCCGCCAGCTTTCCCGTCATGTTGTAGAGCATGACATTCTCGAAGATCAGCACTGGATCGGGGTCTTGCAGGGCGGTCCATAACATCCCGCGCGCGTCTTCGAGCGTTGCCGGTGCCAATACCTTGATGCCCGGGATGTGCGCATACCAGCCTTCCAGGCTGTGCGAATGCTGGGCGGCAAGCTGGCGCCCCGCGCCGGTCGCCATGCGAATGACCAGCGGCACGCCGAACTGGTTTCCTGACATGTGGCGCACGGTCGCCGCCGTGTTGAGAATCTGGTCAAGCGCCAGCAGGCTGAAATTGACCGTCATCAGCTCCACGATCGGGCGCATGCCCGCCATCGCGGCGCCGATGCCGGCGCCGGTGAAGCCGGATTCCGACAGCGGCGTATCGCGGATCCGCTCGGGGCCGAATTCCGCCAGCAGCCCCTTGCTCACCGCATAGCAGCCGCCGTAGCGGCCGACATCCTCGCCCATGAGGAACACGCGTTCATCGCGGCGCATGGCGTCGCGGATCGCTTCACGGATCGCATCGCGATAGGTGAGTTCCGCCGCTGCGGGCGCGGCTGCTTCTTTCGGCGCTGTGCGACGCCGGCTCATTGTACGCCTCTGTCTTCAAAAGTTCTGTCTTCATAGGTGAAGCGGGCGAGCTCTTCGACCGGCTCCCAGGTCCCGGCTTCGGCGAAGGCGACGGCCGCGGCGATCTCGGCGGCAACCTCCTCTTCGATATGCGTCAACTCGTCGGAGTGGACCATGTGATTGGTCTCGAGCCAGGATCGAAATCGCGTGATCGGATCGCGCTGCCGCCATGACTCGACCTCGCCCTTGTCGCGGTAGAGCTGAGCGTCGAACATCGAATGAGCGCGCAACCGGTAGGTCCGGCATTCGAGAAAGCGGGGCTTTCCGGTCTCGCGGATGGCATGGATCGCGCGCCGCGCGGCCGCCTCGACCGCCACGACATCCATGCCGTCGACGGCCTCCGCGCTGATCTGATAGCAGGAGGCCTTGCGCTGGATGTCCGTCTCCGACTCCGAGATCGCCAGCGCTGTTCCCATCGCATACAGGTTGTTCTCGCACACGAACAGCACGGGCAGTCCCCAGAGCGCAGCGAGATTGAGGCTCTCGTGAAATTCGCCCTCGGCCACGGCACCCTCGCCGAAGAAGCAGGCCGTGACGATATCGGCGCGCCGCATGTGATCAGCGAGCGCAAGCCCGACCGAGAGCGGCAGGCCGCCACCCACGATCGCGTTTCCACCGTAGAAGTTGGTCGCCCGATCGAACAGGTGCATGGAGCCGCCGCGGCCGCGGCTGCACCCTTCCTGCTTACCAAGCATCTCGGCGAGCGTCGTCGCCATCGGAACGCCCCGCACCAATGCGTGCCCGTGCTCGCGGTAGGTGGCGACGACGCGATCGCGTTTATCGAGGACCGGGATGATACCGACAGCGACCGCCTCCTCGCCGTCATAGAGATGCAAAAAGCCTCGGATCTTCTCCTGGGTATAGAGCTCCGCACACTTGTCCTCGAAGCGGCGAATGCGGATCATGTGTTTCAACAGATCGAGCATATGCTGCCGCGACAAATGCGGCTTGTCAGCCAGCGTGGTCATTTCTCCTCGCTCTCGAGCGTCGAGATGTCGCCTTCCGGCAGCCCGAGCTCGCGTGCCCTCAACAGCCGGCGCATGATCTTACCGCTGCGCGTCTTCGGCAGATTTTTCCGAAACGCGATGTCCTTGGGCGCCACCGCCGGACCAAGGCGCTGGCGGGCATGGCCGAGCAGTTCCTTGCGCAATGCTTCGCTTGGCTCGATGCCGTTCTTGAGCGCGACGAAGGCCTTCACCACTTCGCCTGCAACCGGCTCCGGGATCCCGATCACACCAGCCTCGGCGACGGCCGGGTGCTCCATGAGCGCGCTTTCCACCTCGAACGGTCCGATCAGGTGCCCGGCGCTTTTGATGACATCGTCCGCCCGGCCGACAAACCAGTAGTAGCCCTCCTGGTCGCGCATGGCGAGATCGCCCGTGAGGTACCATCCACCCGCGAAGCACTTGCGATATCGCTCTTCTTCGTTGAGGTAGCCGCGCATCATCGACGGCCAGCCTGGACGGAGCGCGAGCTCGCCCATCGCCATCGGTTCCGTGATCTCCCGCAGCGCTCCGCCATTCAGCCGCTCGACGATCCCGGCCGAGAGGCCGGGGACGGGGCGGCCCATCGAGCCTGGCTTCACATCCATCGACGAATAATTGGAGATCATGATGCCGCCGGTTTCGGTCTGCCACCAATTGTCGTGGAACGGCTTGCCGAAGGCGTCGACCGCCCAGACGACCGCTTCCGGATTGAGCGGCTCGCCGACGCTGGCCATGAAGCGCAGCCTCGACAGGTCGAAGCGCTTGGGGACCTCGGCGCCGATCTTCATCAGCATTCGAATCGCAGTCGGTGCCGTGTACCAGTTGGTGATCTTCTGATCCTGCAGGATCCGGTACCAGCGTTCGGCGTCGAACTCGGCCTGATCGACGATCAAGGTCGCGCCGTTGGTGAGGGGTGAGATGATTCCGTAGGACGTGCCGGTCACCCATCCGGGATCTGCGGTGCACCAGAAAATGTCGTCCGGATGCAGATCGAGGGCGAGGCGGCCGGTGACGTGATGCGCGACGACGGCTTCGTGCACATGCACCGCCCCCTTGGGCCTCCCCGTCGTGCCGCTCGTGAAGTGCAGCAAAGCCATGTCTTCGGGCTCGGTCCAGATGGTCGCAAAAGAATCCGACGCATCCTCCATGGCGGTCGACAGATTGGTCGTGCCGGCCGGCGGGCTATCCGAACAGTCCGTCAGCAACACGTGTTCCAGGCTCGCAAGCTCGCCGCGCCAGGGCGCGACCTTGCGCCGATAGAAGGCCTCGGACGTGACCAGAACCTTGGCCGCGCCGATGGTCATGCGCGCCTTGATCGGCTCCGGTCCGAACGCCGAGAACAGCGGCGAGAACACGCTGCCGTTCTTGAGCGTGCCGAGCGCAGCGAAATAAAGCTCAGGCACGCGGCCGAGCAGCGAGAAAACCCGCTCGCCTTTCGCAACGCCGCACCGTGTCAGGACATTGGCAAATCGATTGACTGCGGCGCCGAGCGCCGCATAACTGAAGTTGCGAACCTCATCGTTGCGTCCAATCCAGCGTAGCGCCAGCTTGTCGCCGCGGCCGGCAAGCACATGCCGCTCGATCGCCTCGTGCGCGATGTTGAGCCCGCCGCCCGGCAAACCCTCGAGCAACGCCCTGGCCTGCGCCCACGAGAACGTCCTGACCTGCTCCTCGTAGTCCAGGAGGTTGGCGCCGGCGCGGTCTTCAGGACGCTTTCGAATTCGCTCCCATTCCATGGCTCGCCTTGGGCAAAAATGAGTCACTAAAATGAGCAATTGGCTTCCAGAGAGCTTTGATCCGGGTCAAATTGGCAGGCACGAAGGAGGGCACTCCGATTCGCGCAACCGCACGTGCGTCAACGGGCCGCGCCTGCATTGCGGCAGCTCGGTGCGAAGATGGACAAGAAGGACCGACGATCAATCCGCCTCACGCTCGAGGACGCAGCAGTGTGGAGCGTCAACCCCGCTCGCTTCTTCGCTCAAGAGCGTCCCCGTCACCGGGTTGGGGCGGAACGTGGTGCAGCCCTTCAAGCGCTTGTCGTAGGCGAGATCGTAGATCTGCTTGAACTCGTCGAACGGACATTCGGCGGGAACGTTGATGGTCTTGGAGATCGAGTTGTCGACAAACGGCTGCAAGGCGGCCTGCAGGTCGAGATGGGCGCGGATGGAAAGCTCGCCAGCGGTGATGAGGCCGTTCGGAACCCCCACGGTCGTGTGATTCACGTCGCGCCAGCGCTGCAGCGCATGGTCGGTCAGCACGAATTCTTGCGTCTGTCCACCTTCGGTGAGCACTTTGCGCACGTAGGCGGCGGCAAAGATGGGCTCTAGTCCGCTCGACACGTTGCCGGCCAGGAGACTGATGGTGCCGGTTGGCGCAATGGCGATCAGGTGGCTGTTGCGGATGCCATGGGTCGCAATGCCATGCCGAATGGCATCGGGCAGGCTCGCCACGAAGGCGCTCTGCATATACTTGTCCCGGTCGAAATACGGAAAGCTTGTCTTTTCCCGGGCGAGCGCGATCGAGGCGCGGTAGGCGGTGTGACAGATGAGCCGCATGACATCGGCGGCCACCGCCACGGAGCGGTCGCTGCCGTAGGTCAGTCCCAGCATCACCAGTGCATCGGCAAGGCCTGTGATTCCAAGGCCAATGCGTCGCGAGCCACGTGCGCTCTCGGCCTGTTGCGGCAACGGGAACCGCGACGCATCAATCACATTGTCAAGCAGCCGCACGGCCACGTTCACGATCGCCACCAGGCTCTCGGTGTCGATCTTGGCCTGTGGCGTGAAGGGCGACGTCACGAAGCGTGTCAGGTTGACCGAGCCCAGGTTGCAGGCCCCATAGGGCGGCAGCGGAATCTCCCCACAGGGGTTCGTGGCGCCGATGCGTTCTCGGTACCAAAGATTGTTCACTTGATTGATGCGGTCGATGAAGAGCACGCCCGGCTCGGCATAGTCATAAGTCGCGCGCAGAATGCGTTCCCACAGTTGCCGCGCGCTGATGCGCCGGACAACGCGGCAAGGAACTGGTCGGGCTTCGCCCGGCCATTCGCGCGTGATCGCCTCGTCATCTCCGTCGACGGCTGCCGCCGGAAACACCAGCGGCCATTCGGCGTCACCGCGCACCGTCTTCATGAAGGCGTCGGTCACCTGGACCGACAGGTTGAACCGGCGGAGCTCCCCGGGCTGCTGTTTGGCGGTGACGAATTCCTCGATGTCGGGATGGTCGCAGCGCAGCGTCGCCATCATGGCGCCGCGGCGGGCGCCTGTGGAGAGAACGGTGCCGCACATCGCGTCCCACACCCGCATGAACGAGACCGGGCCTGACGCGATGCTGCCGGTGCCTTTTGCGCGCATCCCGCGGGGCCGCAGCGTCGAGAAGTCGTAGCCGATGCCGCCGCCTCGCTGCATCGTGATCGCACCTTCCTGCAACGCCTGGAAAATGCCGGGGATGGAATCCTCGATGGTCCCCATGACAAAGCAGTTGAACAGCGTGACGTTGCGTGATGTGCCGGCGCCCGCCTGGATGCGGCCGCCCGGCAGGAACTTGAAATCCACTAGGACATCAAAGAAGCGCTGCTCCCAGGCGGCCGCATCATGGGGCTCGCAGGCCGCGAGCGCGTGCGCGATGCGACGCCAGCTGTCTGTGATCGTGTTTTCGCGCGTCTCGCCCTCGACATAGCGGTATTTCGTCTCCCACACGTGGCGCGAAATGTCGCTGGCGAGTGCGCTCATGGCTTGCCTCTTGCGGCAACAGCTCCCCGCCTTCCTCGCCGCAATCGATGCCGGCGCACCGGGCCGTCGAGCGCCAATACCGGGCAGTTCGTCCGAAGCCCGTGATCTGCATCAAAAATTCGCGGACACGGTCATGCGAAATAGCGTCTGTGCCACGGGCTCCGACCCATGCCGGTCCAGAATGCTGAAATCGCGGCCATGTTCGACCAGGCCGCCGAGCTCCTCGAGATCCAGGGAGAAAACCCCTTTCGCGTCCGCGCCTATCGGCGGGCGGCGCGGGTCATCGATTCACTGCCCCAGAGCGTGACGAGCCTGCTGTCCGCAGGCCGTGACCTGTCGGAGCTGCCGGGGATCGGGAAGGACCTGGCCCACAGGATTGCTGACATTGTCGACAGTGGTCACTTCGAGCTGCTCGACTCCTTGAAGAAAAAGCTGCCGGGGCAGCTTGGTGAAATCGCCGCGCTGCCGGGTCTTGGGCCGAAACGGGTCAAGCTCCTCCACGACCAGCTCAAGGTCCGCACACTGGCCGATTTGCGCCGTGCCATCGCAGCCGGGCGATTACGCGCGATTCGCGGCTTCGGCCCCACGATCGAGAAGAAAATTCTGGCAGGGCTCGAAAAGCCGACCGCGGAGAAGCGCTTCAAGCTTTCGGTAGCTGAAGCCGAGGCCGAGGCGCTCGTCACTTTTCTGCGCGATGGCAAGCGCGTCATCGTGGCGGGCAGCTACCGCCGGCGCCGTGACACGGTCGGCGATCTCGACGTCCTGGTGACGGCGCAGGACGGGCCCGCCGTGGGCGACAGGCTGCTGGGATACGAGAACGTCGGGGAGGTTCTGGCGCATGGCCCCACGCGGACCACCGTTGTCCTTCGCTCCGGACTGCAGGTCGATGTTCGCGTCGTGCCGGAGCAGAGCTATGGCGCAGCCCTCCTCTACTTCACGGGCTCCAAGGCCCACAACATCGCGTTGCGCAGTCTCGCCAACGAACACGGCTGGAAATTGAACGAGTACGGGCTGTTCGCGGGCCGGCGGCGGATCGCAGGCGCGTCCGAGGAGGAGGTCTACCAGAAGCTCGGGCTGGCATTCATCCCGCCGGAAATGCGCGAGGACCGCGGCGAGATTGCGTTGGCCAAGGCCCACCGATTGCCGGAACTCGTGGCGTTGTCGGATATTCGAGGCGATCTTCACGTGCACTCGGATTGGACCGACGGCACCGCGACCATCGCCGAGATGGCGGCGGGCGCGCAGGCGCGCGGCTACGCCTACATGGCCGTGACCGATCACAGCCGGCGCGTGGCAATGGCGCATGGTCTCGACGCTGCAAGGCTGTCGCGCCAAATCCGCGACATCGAGCGGCTCAACAAGACGCTCAATGGCTTCACCATCCTCAAAGGTATCGAAGTCGACATCCTGAAAGATGGCAGCCTCGATCTGCCGGATTCAATCCTGGCGCGCCTGGACGTTGTGGTTGCCGCCGTGCATTCGCATTTCGACTTGGCGCAGGAGGCGCAAACCGATCGTGTGGTTCGCGCCATGACCAATCGCCATGTCTCCATCGTTGCCCACCCGAGCGGACGATTGATCGGTGAACGAGAGCCTTACGCGATCGACATGGATCGCGTCATCTCCGCGGCTCGCGATCTGGGATGCTGCCTTGAGATCAACGCCGAACCCGATCGGCTGGACTTGAACGATGTCCACGCCCATGCGGCGAAGGAGATGGGCGTCAAGCTCGCGATCTCGACCGACGCACACTCCGTCAATGGTTTCGGGTCCATGCGCTTTGGCATCGACCAAGCGCGCCGCGGCTGGTTGACCGCCGCCGACGTGCTCAACACGCGACCGCTTCCGCAATTGCGACAATTGCTCAAGCGCGCGTGATCGTGACCCGAGCCAGCGGGGCGGTCTTGTTGATCCGGATCAAACCCAACAGCGCGCCATTGGGCATTATGTGCTGGGTGTTTGTAATATGACCTCATGGCCCCAATCCTCCGGACGGCACAGCGGCGCCACAGCGGCTCGCGACGTGTCGATCCCACCGATGGAGCTCCCCGGAACGCTACGCGTTCCGGAAGGAGCGAATGCGATCGTGGTATTTGCGCACGGGAGCGGGTCAAGCCGGCTCAGCCCGCGCAACGTTGCGGTCGCCAATGCGCTGAACGAACAGCGAATGGCAACGCTGCTGTTTGATCTGTTGACGCCGGACGAGGAGGCTGATCGTGCAAACGTGTTCGATATTCGGCTCCTGGCGGAGCGCCTGCTCGACGCCGTGCGATGGCTCAATCGAGAGCCGCTCGTCGGTGCTCTTCCGCTAGGATTGTTCGGCGCCAGTACAGGGGCGGCAGCGGCGATTGTCGCGGCGGCGAAGCTTGGCGATCGCGTGGGCGCCGTCGTCTCCCGGGGTGGCCGCCCCGATCTCGCGGGCGACGTGCTCGATCAGGTGCATACCCCGACGCTCCTGATTGTCGGGGGCGACGACACGGTCGTCATCGAGCTCAACGAGCGAGCATTTTCGCGGCTGGCGGGCTCGAAGGCGTTGGAAATCGTCCCAGGCGCCAGCCACCTCTTCCCCGAGCCCGGGACGCTTGAGGCGGTCATCGGGCTCGCCGCCCGGTGGTTCGAAGGTCATCTGGTAACCAACGCATCGCGGCGGACCCCGAGCGCGAAGACGCGAGGCTAGGAGAGCGTCATGCCTTTCACGAATCGTTCGGATGCCGGCCGAAAGCTTGCTCACGCGCTCGCCAAATACAAAGGCCAGCGACCGGTCGTGCTGGCGCTGCCGCGCGGCGGCGTCCCGGTCGCATCCGAGGTGGCCACCGCCTTGGAGGCCCCGCTCGATCTCATTCTGGTGCGCAAGATCGGGGTGCCGATACAGCCGGAGCTGGCCATGGGGGCGGTGGTTGACGGCAGCAATCCCCTTGTCGTGCGCAATGAGGACGTCATTCGGATGGCCGGCATCGATGAGGCGGACTTCAAAGCGGTGTGCGACCGCGAGCTCGCCGAGATCGAACGCCGTCGCCAGCGCTATCTCGGCGACCGCGAACGCGTGGATGTGGCAGGCCGGACGACGATCGTTGTTGACGACGGCATTGCCACGGGCGCGACCACGCGCGCGGCGCTGCGCGCCACGCGTCAGCGCAACCCGAAAAAGCTCGTCCTCGCCGTGCCGGTGGCGCCGACTGAAAGCCTTGCCGTCATGCGCCAAGAGGCCGATGATGTCGTGTGCCTGGAAGATTACGAGGCGTTTGGAGCGATCGGCTTCTATTATTCCGACTTTCGCCAGATTTCGGACGACGAGGTCGTCGAGACGCTTCGCCGCTTTTCAACCGGCAAGCGTGAGCCGCGGCATAAGCCGGCGGCCTGAAAGGCACTGGTTATACACCGACACAGGCGACGGGAGCGGCGATCATTCTCTTGCCAGGTTGCTCGATGCACAGCTCAACAAGTCCATTGCTGACCGATCTCTACCAACTTAACATGATCCAGGCATACTTGGATCATGACAAGACCAAGACAGCGGTATTCGAATTCTTCGTACGCAAATTGCCGGCTCGGCGGGGATTTCTGGTTGCCGCCGGGCTCGAGCAGGCTCTCGAATTCCTCCAAGGTCTTTGCTTCTCACCCGAGGACATCGACTGGCTCGCGCGCAGCGGGCGCTTTGACAAGGCTTTTCTTGAGTATCTTGGCTTGCTTCGTTTCACTGGTAACGTGCATGCCATGCCGGAAGGGACGGTCTTCTTTGCCAACGAGCCCATTCTGCGCATCACGGCGCCGTTGCCGCAGGCGCAGCTGCTCGAGACGCGGCTCATCAACATTCTCCATTTCCAGTCATTGATCGCGTCCAAAGCCGCTCGCATCATGCTTGCCGCGCCCGGAACATTGCTTGTCGATTTCGGCCTGCGCCGTGCGCACGGCGCTGAGGCCGGCGTCATGGCTGCGCGCGCAAGCTATCTTGTGGGATTTGCCGGTACGGCGACCATGCTGGCCGAAAGAATGTTCGGAATACCAACCTTCGGCACCATGGCGCACTCCTTCGTTCAAGCCTTCGATGACGAGAGCGCGGCGTTCGAATGCTTTGCCCAATCGCGCCCCGAACAATTGACGCTGCTCATCGACACGTATGACACCGAAGCCGCTGCCCATAAGGTCGTCGCGCTCGCGCCCCGGCTTGCGGCGCGCGGCATCAAGGTCCGCAGCGTCCGATTGGACAGCGGTGATATGACTGTGCTCTCGAAGAGCGTCCGCCGCATCCTTGATGCGGGCGGCCTCGCCGACGTGACCATCTTCGCGAGCGGCGGGCTCGACGAGGATAACATCGCCGAGATGCTTCGCGCCGGGGCGCCGATCGACGGCTTCGGCGTCGGTACGAGCCTGACGACATCCTCGGACGCGCCCGCGCTCGATTGCGCCTACAAGCTTGAGGAATACGACGGGCTGGCGCGGCGCAAGCGCTCGACCGGCAAGGCGACGTGGCCCGGACGCAAGCAGGTCTGGCGCCAATACGGACCGGATGGCCGCATGTCCGGGGATATTCTATCGATCGACGGCGACAAGCAGCCTGGTGAGCCGTTGCTGCAATCGGTCATGAAAGATGGCCGGTGCCTTGCTTCCTCGCCGACGCTTGCCGAGATGCGCGTCCGCGCGGCGCAGAACCTCGAACGGCTGCCAGCCGCTCTGCGTCAACTGGAGCCGGGCGTGTCCTACCCAGTCATGGTGGCAGACGCCTTGGAGCGCCTGGCCGCCGACGTCGATCGCCGTCTTGCCCAACACGAGCGGGTGCCGGCATGACCGAGGAGTTTACTGTTCGCGATCAAGACGTCTTGCTGGTTGTCGATATCCAGAACGACTTCTGCCCGGGCGGCAGCCTCGCGGTTCCCCTTGGCGGCGAGGTGGTGCCGCTGGTCAATCGCGCGGCTTCGCGATTTGCGCATGTGCTGCTGACGCAGGATTGGCATCCTCCCGGCCACCTGTCATTCGCATCCACGCATCCAGGCAAAAAGCCCCATCAGACGATCGAGGCATCCTACGGACCGCAGATCCTGTGGCCGGATCATTGCGTGCAGGGAACGCCGGGCGCCGCATTCCACGCGGGCTTGCAGATCACGCATGCCGAACTGGTTCTGCGCAAGGGCTATCATCGCGACATCGACTCCTACTCGGCGTTCTTCGAGAACGATCGCGGGACCCATACGGGCTTGGCCGGCTATTTGCGCGAGCGCGGCTTCACGCGTGTGTTTCTGGCGGGGCTCGCTCTCGATTTTTGTGTTCGCTACTCCGCTGAAGACGCAAGGCGAGAGGGATTTGAGGTCGTGGTCATTGAAGACGCCTGCCGCGGAATCGACGTCGACGGGTCGGTTGCCAAGACCCTTGCAACCTTTGATGCCCTTGGCGTTGGCCGCGTCGATGTTGACCGCCTTTGCTGAGACTAGCGATGTCGCGCGGTATGGATCAGGCAGGAGGCGCCAGCGGGCGTGACAGGAGCCATTAATGACGAGCGAAGCCCCCACCCGATCGCCGGCGGACATATCACCGAGAGCCGCTGGGCCGCTGTGCGTGTTTGCGCTTCAGGCAACTGCCGAGCTCGGCCGCGCCGTCGCACAATCGCTCGGTCACACGCTCGCCGCGCATGAGGAGCGCGCATTCGAGGACGGCGAGCACAAGGTGCGCCCCCTCGATGCAGTCGGTGGCGCCGACGTCTATATCGTCCAAAGCCTCCACGGCGGACCGATCGAAAGCGCCAACGACAAGCTCTGCCGGCTCTTGTTCTTCATCGGGGCGCTCAAGGACGCAGGCGCTGCTCGTGTCACGGCGGTCGTGCCGTATCTCTGCTATGCGCGAAAGGATCGCCGCACCAAGCCGAACGATCCAGTCACCACACGCTATATCGCTCAAATGTTCGAAGCCGTGGGGACCGACCGCATCGTCACGCTCGAGGTGCACAACCCGGTGGCATTCGAGAATGCCTTCCGCTGCCGCACCGTCACGCTCACGGGAGCGCCGCTGTTCGTCGACTATGTCCGCGCGCTGGGAGACGATCGATTGAGCGTGGTGTCGCCGGACCCCGGCGGCACCAAGCGGGCGGAGCTGTTTCGCGAGGCGCTGGAAGCCGCGCTGCGCCGTCCGGTCGGCAAGGCCTTTGCCGACAAGCATCGCAGCGCTGGAGTCGTGTCAGGCGATCTCTTCATCGGCGACGTTGCCGGCACGACGGCGCTGGTGATCGACGATCTGATCAGCACCGGAGGTACGCTGTTGCGAGCCGCCCGCGCGGCTCGGCAGGCGGGAGCGCGCCGGGTGATCGCGCTGGTGACGCATGGCCTGTTCATGCCCGGCGCCGCCGAGGCCATTGCCGATCCGGCCATCGATCGCCTCGCCGTTACCGATGCGGTGCCGGCCTTCCGACTTGAGAGCGGGCCGGCGCGCGACAAGATTGATATCCTGCCCGCGGCGCCGCTGCTCGCGACGGCGATCCGGCGGCTGCGCGAGGGGACGTCACTCAGCGACTTGTTCGTATTTTGATGAGCCGCTCGAGCCGGGTGGCGTCCGCTGCCGCGATCCGCAGATACGTGCGGGCAAGTCGCGGCCATTTCTCCGGTGTGCGCGGATTAGGCTCCAGCAGATGGGCCATGGCCAAGCGCGCCCGCAACGTCGCCCGGTGACAGCGGTAGAAGAGAAAGAGCTCTTCGAGCCGCCCGTCGTGCAAGCCGCGAAAGACCCGACGCTTGACATGCTCGCCCACCCAGGCGGCGCCGAGGCGCTCGCATTCAAGACCCAGGAAGGCGATTTCGTCCACCGGATCAACCGCCCGCAGCCGCGGATTGAACTCCAGGCAATCGATGATCTTCACCGGGTCACCGAGCCAGATGTGTTCGGGTCGCAGGTCACCATGCCCGTCGATGATTCTGCGTTCGCGAACGCGTTGCGTCAGCAGCGCATGCCGGTTGGCCAGAAACTTGCGTTGCACGCCATCGATCCGCGCAACCAAGCCCGTGGGACATGCGAGGCGCGGGTCGAGCAGCACCTGCCGATTGTACGATATGGTGCGATGCCAATCGGCCAGACAGCGTGCCGGCTGGGTCAGGACCGGAATGGCCCGTCGGTAGAATTGCACGAGGGTCGCGGCGAGACGGTCGAGCTGCCATGCCTCGATCCGGCGACCTTGGATCTGATGCTCAAGGGTCTGGCCTTCGTCGAGGCGGCGCATGACCACCAGCCAGTCCACCGTCGTGCCGCTGCCACCGAGCGACAGCCCGCGCGAGCCTGCAACCAGCGGCACGACATCAAGATAGACATCGGGCGCCAGCCTGCGGTTGAGATGGAGCTCGGCCCGGCATGCGGCCTCTCGCAGCCCCAGCGTCGAGAAGTCGAGATAAGGGAAACGGACGGGCTTCTTGAGCTTGTAGACCCGGTCGCCGACCAGAAACACCCAGGACATATGGGTCTCTCGCCGCGTCACCTCGTCAACAGCGGCGGGATAGGCATCCGGCCGGCCAAGGAATTCGACTTTTTGATCAAGGCTCGGCTCGCTGGCGGCAAACCCTGTCAGATCACGACGCACCGTTCGCCCCCTGCGCGTCGCCGCCCTCACGGCGCCGACGCTGCTACATCCTTGTCAATTCCACCACACGGGCTCACGATGTCGTTTGCTTGCCGCAGTCTGGTTCATTCATTGTCTGTTCCTTCCGCCGCACTTTGATGCACGTCAACCACCATGTCCGATCTGCTACGCGCCCGGTGGCCTTGCCAAGTGGTCG
>Ga0209797_10000744_pt1 | contig 16323 bp, 15 predicted proteins | sample DOMMetBare3Fresh_2_FD_187472 | JGI IMG/M metagenome (GOLD analysis project Ga0209797, IMG submission 187472) | Wetland sediment microbial communities from St. Louis River estuary, USA, under dissolved organic matter induced mercury methylation -... | ecosystem: Environmental > Aquatic >... | reverse complement strand
CCTACGGTGCCCAGGGAACCACCCTCATATGGGCTTCGGTCTGGCTCGCTGATCGGGCTCGGACCGGAGCGGTACCTGCGGCTACTCGCGGGCCAGGGCAACGATGCGCGCCAGGCGGCGCTGCATCGCCGCCTTGGTGGCGGGCGGGACGGCGCGCGCGGCGAGCTCGCGAAGCGACAGCTCCGGATGGCGTAGGCGCAGCTCCGCCGCCTCGCGCAGAGCGTCGGAAAGACGGTCGAGCCTGCCGTCGGCCTGCAGCAGCCGTGCGGCTGCGAGCTGCTCCTGCGCGGCGCGGGCGGTGCGGACGAGGTTCGCGTGATCGGCGTTCGCAAGCCGGTTCGCCTCGGCACGCATCTCGGCGACGACACTCCTCTCCTCGAGTGCGAGCACGGTGTCGATCGCGCCCGCAGCGACCAGGCAGCCCTCGATCTCCTCCCAGCCCTTCGCATAGGCAGCAGCATGCGACGCCCTCTCGACGACCCGCAGCTTCACGTCCTCGACGTGGGCGACGCTGCGGAGGAAGCTCGCGCCCGCGAGCGTCGGCGTGCGCAGCTCGAGGTGCGGCGAGCGAGGGCCGGAGAGCGACCCCGCACCGAGAAACGCGCCCCGCAGGTAGGCGCCGCGGCAGCACTCGCGGGCCACGACACGCCCCGGGGGCTTGTCGAGCGGGCGGTGCAGGGTGTCGAGCACACCAGCCTCCTCCAGGACCTCGAGCGCCCTGGCGCTGCCGTCCACGTGCAGCTGGTAGCGCGTGGCACCGTCGAAGGCCCGGCGACGGTACGTGCGGATCTCGGCAGGCACACGGAGCTCGGCGAGCAGCGCGAACGCACGCCGGGCGACGGCGGAGCTCGCCACGTCCAGGTGGAAGGAGATCGTGCCGCGGCCTCGCAGGTGCAGCGCCCCTGCCGTGTGGAAGAGCGCGGAGATCTCGGCCAGCCGGTCGCAACGGCGCGTCGGGGCGATGGCGGCGAGCTCGGCCCGCACGTCCTCGGCGAGGGTGCCTGCGCTCACAGCGCGACGCCCTCGAGGGCGAGCAGGCGGCGCTTTAGCGCCACGCCGCTCTGGCCGTAGCCGCCGATCCCGTTCGAGGCCACCACCCGATGGCACGGCACGATCAGGGCGAACCGGCTCTCGGCGCAGAACGAGCCGGCTGCCCGTGCCGCCCCCGGCCGGCCGGCGAGCGCCGCGAGCTCGCCGTAGCTCACCAGCTCGCCCCAGGGAACGGCACGAAGTGCCGCGCAGAGCGCCTGCTGGAAGGGAGTCGCCCAGGCGAGCTCGACCGTCACATCGTCGTAGCCGACGGCCTCGCCCCCGAGGTGCAGCGCGAACCGCCGGCACAGTTCCGGCGCGACCCCGGCACAGTCACGCGGCACCTCGGCCGGTAGCGTGCCAAGAGGGGGCCTCGTGCCCCCCACGTGGGGGCCTGGACCGGGAGTCGCCCGGCCCGGAGCGGCCGCCGGGGCTCGACCCCCGGCCTGGGGCGCCAGGTGCTGCAACTCCGGCGAGGCGAGCTCGTGCTGAACGACGACTCCGTCGCGTATCCACAGCTCCCCCACGCCCCAGCCGTCGACCTCGTAGACGTGCCGCGTCACGCGCACGCTGCCGAGCATACAATCGAGCCCGATGAGCTCTCCCGGCAGCTTCCGCCCCCCGGCGGCCGTGAACGAGCCGGTCAAGGGTTACCTGCCGGGCTCGCCGGAGCGTGTCGAGCTGAAGGCCCGGCTGGAGCAGATGGCGGCCGAGCGCCTGCACATCCCGATGGTGATCGGTGGCGAGCGGGTCGAATCCGGGACGACGTTCGAGGCAGTGATGCCGCATCGGCGCTCTCACGTGCTCGCCGACGTCGCGCGCGGCGACGCATCCCACGTGGAGCGTGCGATCGCGGCGGCCCGCGCCGCGCACCGCGAGTGGTCGCGGACGCCGTGGCACGAGCGCGTCGCGGTCTTCCTTCGTGCCGCCGAGCTCCTGTCGGGGCCGTGGCGCTCCACCCTGAACGCGACGACGATGCTGAACCAGTCGAAGACGGTTCACCAGGCGGAGATCGACGCAGTGTGCGAATCGATCGACTTCTTCCGCTTCAACGCCGAATACCTCGTGCGCATCTACGAGGAGCAGCCGGTCTCCTCCGCCGGCGTCTGGAACCGCATGGAGTACCGGCCGCTCGAAGGGTTCGTGTTCGCCATCAGTCCCTTCAACTTCACCGCCATCGGCGCGAACCTGACGACCTCGCCCGCCATGATGGGCAACACGATCGTGTGGAAGCCCGCGTCGACGGCCGCCGCGTCGGCCTGGCACACGATGCGGCTGCTCGAGGAGGCGGGGCTGCCGCCCGGCGTGATCAACCTCGTCTTCGGCTCCGGCGCCGAGCTCGGCGACGCAGTGCTCGCGAGCCCCGAGCTGGCAGGCGTGCACTTCACGGGCTCGACGTCCGTCTTCCACTCGATCTGGGGCACGATCGGACGGAACATCGGCGGCTACCGCAACTACCCCCGCATCGTCGGCGAGACCGGCGGCAAGGACTTCATCCTCGCGCACCCCTCCGCCGACCCCGACGCGATCAGCACCGCCGTCATCCGCGGCTCCTTCGAGTACCAGGGCCAGAAGTGCTCCGCCGCGTCGCGGCTCTACATCCCGTCGAACCTCTGGCCCGAGGTTCGCGAGCGGCTGGCTTCAGAGGTGGGCTCCATCCGCATGGGCGATGTGAGCGACTTCACGAACTTCATGGGTGCGGTGATCGACGGCAAGTCGTTTGCCACCCAGCAGGAGGCGATCGCAGAGGCGCGCGCGGCGGGCGCCGAGATCGTCGCCGGCGGCGGCACCGACGACGGCGAGGGCTGGTTCGTCGAGCCCACCGTGATCAAGACCGACGATCCCGGCTTCCGGCTGATGCGCGACGAGCTCTTCGGGCCCGTCGTCACCGCGTACGTCTACGACGAGCAGCGGTGGGACGACACCGTCGACCTGGTGGACGCGACGGGCTCCTACGCGCTCACCGGCGCCGTGTTCTCCAACGACCGCTACGCCCTGGCAGACGCCCAGTCGCGCCTCCGCTACGCGGCCGGGAACTTCTACGCCAACGACAAGCCGACCGGCGCGGTCGTCGGTCAGCAGCCTTTCGGCGGCGCCCGTGCTTCGGGCACGAACGACAAGGCCGGCTCGATGTGGAACCTGATCCGCTGGGTCAGCCCACGCACGCTCAAGGAGACGCTCGTGCCGCCCACGGACTACCGCTACCCGTTCCTGCAGCCGGACGACTGACCGACACGGCCGGTCCGGCGTAGCGCGCGGGCTACCGTTCCTCCGTGGACCGAGTGCTCGACGCGATCCAGGCCTTCTGGGACACGCTGGCCTCGGTCCAGCTGGTGCCGCTCGCCCTCGCGATCTCCTGCCATGTCGTCAAGCTCGCCTGCACGAGCCGCGCGTGGCGCAACGTTCTGGCAGCTTGCTATCCGGGCGAGCGCGTGCGGTGGCGGTCCATCTACGCCGCCTATGCGGCCGGCGTCGGCGTCAACGCGATCTTTCCGGCCCGTGCCGGTGATGTCGTCCGCCTCTACCTCGCCCACCGGGCCGTTCCCGGGGCGAGCTACGCGACGCTGCTCGCCTCCACGCTCGTGCTCACGATCGTCGACTTCTCCTTCGCGCTCGCCCTCTTCGTCTGGGCACTGACACAGGGCGTGCTGCCCGGCCTCGACGTGCTCCCCTCCCTGCCGAGCTTCGACTTCGCCTGGTTCCTCCGGCACGAGCTCGTCTCCGAGCTCCTTCTGGCCGCGCTCGCCGCCGGCCTCGCGATGCTGGCCGTCTGGATCCATCACCGCTCACGCGAGCTCCGGCAGCGTGTCGCCCAGGCGTTCACCGTCGTCCGCACCCCTGCCCGCTACCTGCGCACGGTCGTCTCCTGGCAGCTCTGCGACTGGGCGCTGAGGCTGGCGACGATCTGGTTCTTCCTCGGCGCCCTCGGCATCGAGCAGAGCTTCCGCAACGTGCTGCTCGTCCAGGCCACGGCGAGCCTTGCCACGCTCGTGCCGGTCAGCCCGGGCGGCATCGGCACCGAGCAGGCCTTCCTCGTCTACGTTCTGCGCGGCCAGGCGCCGCGCACGACGCTGCTGGCGTTCAGCGTCGGCATGAAGATCACGCTCACTGTCGTCAACGTGATCGTCGGGTTCGCCTCCATCCTGGCGACGCTGCGCACGCTGCGGTTCCGCCGGGCGACCGCGCCTCCCGCCGCTGAGAGCCCGTAGGGACCCGTCCCACGCGCGCCTGCCGCTACGCAGGACCTGCTCGGTGCAGCTGCGCGTAGACCGTCCGCGCCGTCTTCGCCGGCAGGCCGGGCACCCCCTCGAGCTCCTCCTGCGACGCCTCCAGAAAGCGGTCGGCAGAGCCGAAATGCTGCAGGATCGCGCGCCGGCGCGCCGGGCCGATCCCCTCCAGCGTGTCGAAGATCGACGCAAACGCGCGCGTGTCACGCCGCTGCCTGTGGTAGCTGAGGGCAAACCGGTGCGCCTCGTCTCTGATCGCCTGGAGCAGCTGCAGTCCCGGATCGTGCCGGTCGAGGCGGATCGGCGCCGACTGCCCCGGCACGAACACCTCCTCGTCCCTCTTCGCGAGCGCGATCACGGCCACCCGCGGCAGTTCGGTCGTCGCATGGATCGCCTCGAGCGCGGCCGCGAGCTGCCCCTTGCCGCCGTCGATCACCACGAGGTTCGGCGCGGAGGCGAAGCTCTCGTCGAAGCGGGACGGATCGGCGACGTCGCGGAGGCGGGCGAAGCGCCGTCCGACCACCTGGGCGATCGAGGCGAAGTCGTCCTGCCCGTCGAGCCCGCGCACCGAGAACGTCCGGTAGTGGGAGCGCCGGGCCTGCGCGTCCACGAACACGGTCAGCGAAGCGACGATGTCGCGGCCCTGGATGTTCGAGATGTCGAAGCACTCGATCCGCACGGGGAGGCTCTCGAGGTTCAGGTTCTCCCGCAGGCTTTCGAGGGCGTGGATCCGGCGCTGCCGCTTCTGCTCGCCTGCGGTCGCCTCGTGCTCCAGCGCCAGGAGGGCGTTCTCGTCGGCGAGCCGGGCGAGGCGCTTCTTCTCGCCGCGCACGGGCGCGCGCACGTCGACGGCGGCGCCACGCAGGCCGGTGAGGAAGCCGGCGAGCGCGTCGGTCTCGACGATGTCGGCCGGGACGATCACCTGCGGCGGCACGGACGGTGCCGCGGTGTAGTACTCGAGACAGAACGACTCGAGGATGGTGGCGCGGTCGTGCCCTTCGGCGTTCTCGAGGTGGAACGAGTAGCGGTCGATCAGCTTGCCGTCGCGCAGCGGGAACACCTGCACCACCGCGCGGTCGCCCTCGGCCGCGATCCCGATCACGTCGACGGTGCCGACGGCGCGCTTGTCGGCGTCCTGCCGCGAGGCGAGGCTCTCGATCGCGAAGAGGCGGTTGCGGTAGCGGGCGGCCTCCTCGAAGCGCTCGGCGGCTGCGGCGGCGCGCATCTTCGCCTCGAGCTCGCGCACGATCGTGCGCGTGTCGCCGGAGAGGAAGGCGATCACACCGTCGATCACCGCGCGGTAGTCCTCACGCGAGATCGCCGCGATACACGGTGCCGAGCACCGCTCGATGTGGAAGTCGAGGCACGGGATGCCCGAGTGGCGGCCCGGCTTCGGGCCCTCACACGGCCGGAACTGGAACACGCGGTTGAGCACGTCGAGGGTCTCCCGCACCTTCTTGGCGTTCGCGTACGGCCCGAAGTAGACGGTGCCGCGGCGGTGCCGCTCGCGCGTGAACATCACGCGCGGGTACTCGTCTGCGACGGTCACCGCGATGTACGGGAACGACTTGTCGTCCCGCAGGCGCACGTTGAACGGCGGCCGGTGCCGTTTGACGAGGTTCTGCTCGAGGTGCAGCGCCTCGGCCTCGGTCGAGGTAACGATCACCTCGACGCGCTGCACCCGTTCGACCATGCGGTCGATCCCGAGGCGGCCGTCGCCCTTGTTGAAGTAGCTGCGGACACGGGCGCGCAGCGACTTCGCCTTGCCGACGTAGAGGACGTCGTCGCCGGCGTCGCGAAACAGGTACACGCCCGGCCCACGCGGCAGCGACCCCAGCTGCTCGCGAACCGGTTCGTCCATGACGGCTAGCGTATCCGCCGGATGATTCGCCGCTTCCTCCTCGCCGCCGCCCTGCTGCTCGCCCTCGCCCCCGTCGCCCGGGCAGGCGGTCCCGCCATGGCCTTCGGCGCTACCGAGGACGCCGTGCGGTCACCCGACCTCGTCTCCACCAAGGCGCGGATGACGCTGCTGCGGCTGGCGGGCTTCACCTCGGTACGGGTGACGTCGCAGTGGCTGCCCGGCCAGGTTGCGCCGCCCGAGACCGAGCTGCAGATCCTCCGCAACGTCGTCGCGGCCGCCCAGCTGACGGGCGTCACCGTGTACCTGTCGGTGTACCCGCCAGGGTCGCGCTCGACACCGCTCACGCCGGAGGCGCGCGAGCAGTTCGCCGCCTATGTCACCGTGCTCGTGCAGCAACTGCCGTTCGTGAAGGACGTGATCGTCGGCAACGAGCCCAACCTGAACCGCTTCTGGCTGCCGCAGTTCAACCCGGACGGCTCGGACGCGGCGGCCCCCGCGTACGTCGCCCTGCTCGCCCGAACCTACGACGCGATCAAGGCCGTCGACGAGACGACGCGTGTCTGGGGGGGAGCCCTCGCCCCGCGGGGGAACGACCGGCCGAACACCGCACGAGACACACACTCACCGGTCACGTTCCTGAAGGACATGGGTATCGCATACCGCGTCAGCGCCCGGGCAGAGCCGATCATGGACGGGCTCGCGTTCCACCCGTACGCCGACTCGTCCGGCCAGTCCCCGGACATCCCGCACCCGAAGTCGACGACGATCGGCCTCGCCGACTACGACCGCCTGACGGCGACGCTGGGACGCGCCTTCGACGGCACCCAGCAGGTCGGCTCGTCGCTGCCGATCCTCTACTCCGAGTTCGGGGTCGAGTCCGCGGTGCCACCGGGGAAGGCGAAGGCCTACACGGGCAAGGAGCCTGCGACGACGAAGCCGGTGGACGAGACGACCCAGGCCCAGTTCTACGGGCGAGCTCTGCAGCTTGCGTTCTGCCAGCCCAACGTCGCCGGCATCCTCTTCTTCCACTCGCAGGACGAGCCCGCGCTCGCGAGCTGGCAGTCCGGCGTGTACTACGCGGACGGCACGCCGAAGTCCAGCCTCTACGCGGTACGCGACGCCCTTGCACGCGCCCGCGGCGGCTCGGTCGCACACTGCGACGGGCTCGCGCTCGAGGTGCCCGTGACAAGGGTGCGGTTCCCCACGCAGATCGAGATCTCACAGGGACGACGCGATGCCACCTTCGTCTGCCTGCTGGACTGCTCGTGGGAGTTACGCGTCACGGGCGTCACAGGCGGCGCGACCGTCGCGCGGCTGCGTGGCTACGGGCGAGCCGGCGTGCCCGTCGTGGCGTCCTTGCGTGGCCGCAGGCTCGGCCGAGGCGTGGTCAGGCTCTCTCTCACGGTGACCCACCCGGTCAACCCCGGAGTGCCCGTCACCCGTGAGAGCCGCGAGCTCAGCCTGCGGTAGGCGGCGTCGGCGACGTACCATGGTGCGCGTGAGCACCGACGCGGGCAAGCCCGCCTACGAGCGCATCGAGGGCGTCCAGGTGGGCCAGTACGTCTCCTACCGGTTCTTCAAGGTCGACCCGGCCTGGCGGCGGCTGCCGATCGAGGAGCGCATCGCCCACAAGGACGTGTTCGCCGAGGTCGTGGAGGACTGGGGTGGGCGCATGGAAGGGCTGCGTGCCTACAACGTGTCCGGCGTCCGGCCGGAGGCGGACTTCTTCCTCTGGCAGATCACGGAGCGCTACGACGACCTGCTCGAGCTGGGCGCTGCACTCAACGGAACCGCGCTCGCCGGCTGGCTGTCGACGCCGTACTCGTACCTCGCCACCACGAAGCCTTCGGTCTACACCGACAAGAAGCGCGTGCGCCAGGGCAAGGTGATCCCCCGCGACGCTCCGTACCTGGTCGTCTACCCGTTCGTGAAGAAGCGCCCCTGGTACTTCCTCACCTTCGAGGAGCGGGTCGACGCGATGAAGCAGCACGCCGAGGTGGGCGGGAAGTTCGTCACCGTCACGAACCACACGACGTACTCGTTCGGGATCGACGACCAGGAGTTCATGCCGGCGTTCGAGTGCGAAGAGCCGGCCGACTTCATGCACCTGATGATGACGCTGCGGGAGACCGAGGCGTCCCGCTGGACGGAGCGCGACACGCCGATCTTCGTGGGTGCGCTGGCGCCCATTCGGGCAGTGCTCGCAGCTCTCGACGGCGCCGCCGCCTCCGTGCCCGCCTCCTAGCGCGCCATCTCGAAACGTTCGACCCGGAGCGGGCGCGCGAAGCGCGCCCCTTCAGGATCATGTCGCCCGGCTGCGTAGCAGCCGGGCGACATGCAGCAAGCATCGAGTGCGGCGTCTCGCAACAAGACTTTCCCGTGGAATGTTGCGAGACGTCGCACTTGCGCGAGGCCTACGCCCGGTAGGTGTGCTCCGCCCGCCAGACGCGCACGAGCGCGACCGCGCAGCCGCCGAGCACGAGGAAGAAGGCGAGCGCGTCGAGGCCCGACGCCCCCAGGCCGATCGCCGCGCCGACATCGACGACGGCGAGGCCGACGGCGGCGTAGAACACCCGCCGGTTGTGCTCCGACCAGGCCTCGAGGTCGCCGCGGCGCTCCCGCCAGACGAGGAAGAGGAAGAACGCGACGGCGAGGAAGAAGGCGATGCGCAGTAGGGCGCCGGTCGTCGCGAGGACGGGCTCGAGCGAGAACACGACGACGACGGCGGCGGCCACCGCCACGATCGCGAGGCCGCGCACCATGCCGTTGTCGAGGAGCCGTCTCATGCGCCCGTCATGTAGCCGCGCACGCCGAGAGCCGCAGCGACGAGGGCCGACCCTGAGAACCACAGCAGCCGCCTGCGAGGGTCGGCGGGCGCGTAGAACCACGGGGAGAGGACGACGCCGAGCGCCACGGCCCCGTAGACGTAGTGCAGCCGGTCCTGCGCCCGGTAGTCGCCCGAGAGGAGCAGCAGTCCGAACGCGGCCTGCGCCACGAGCAGCGTTTGGGGCAGCGACAGCAGGTGGATCGTGACACCGCCGACGGTGACGCCCCGCCGGTAGCTGACGAGCCCGACCATGCCGGCCAGCAGGCAGCCGGCGATCACGGCGATCGCGAGATAGCGATGGGCCTCGACCACCTCGCGAGCGTACCCGGCAAGGGCGAGTCAGGTCGAGGTCGCAGATCTCTCCCTGGGGGGCTGACCCTGCCGATGCTCCTACAGGCTCTGGAGCTCGACGGCGTCGAGCGTCCAGGAGTTTGCATACGTCACGTCGTAGCTCACGTCGTTCGTGTAGACCCGGATCCTGTCCTCGAGACCCACGATGACAGGAAGCTCATCTGCATGACCACGCGGCGGAGCAACGTCGATCTCGAGCGTCCGTGTCGAGCCTTCCTGGACCAGGGCGTCATCGATCTTGGATCCGATCCCGACCTCGCCGATCTCGATACCGAGCAGGAAGACCTCGCCGCCCACGTTCTGCTGAAGCGAGACGGCGTCGAAGTAGCTCCGGCTTGCGGCCGCCCAGGAGTCGGGGAACCGTAGATAGAAACGCGATGCCATTGTCATGTCCCAGTCGCTGACACCGGTCTCGTCCTCGCTGTCGCCCTGTGTCCAACTCTCATTGCAGGTGAGGTGGAGGGTCACACGAACGGCCCCGCTCAAGGTCACGCCCGCCGGGAAGAGCACCGTCGCGGGGACACCGATCAGGACCTCCGTCCGGAGCACAGCCTCGACCGTGGTGGCGTCATCCGAGCCCTGCAGCCGTACGTGGCACACCGAGCCCATTCGTCCCGTGCCGGGGTCGTAGTCGAATCTCCCGTCCACGTCGACGTGGTCCGGATCTTCGTCGACCAGGTGCGAGAAGCTCGGCGAGATACTCAGGTACGGGGGCTCCTTCCGGAACATCTCGGCCTTCTTTAGCACAGCCGGCCTCCCGTGCGGGTGGGCGGGGTTAGCGCGGACGACGACCGTGCCTGATCCCACGACGCGACGAAGTCGATAGGCTCGCAGCTGAGATCGCCGCCGGAGGGAACATGCCCGTCACCGAGGGAACTGCCGCACCCGATTTCACCCTGATCTCCGATAGCGGCGAGTCCGTCTCGCTCTCGTCTCTCCGGGGCAAGCCCGTGGTCCTGTACTTCTACCCCAAGGACAACACGTCTGGATGCACGAAGCAGGCGTGCGGGATCCGTGACGCCTGGGGAGAGTTCGAGCGTCGAGGCGCCGTGGTGCTGGGCGTCAGCCCCGACGGAGAGAGCTCGCACGCGAAGTTCCGTGACAAGTTCGGCTTGCCGTTCCCGCTGCTCGCCGACACCGGTCACGCGACCGCCGAGGCGTACGGCGTCTGGGTGGAGAAGAGCATGTACGGCAAGAAGTACATGGGAGTCGAGCGCTCTACCTTCGTGATCGACGCGCAGGGGAACGTGACCAAGGTGCTGCGCAAGGTGAAGCCCGAGACGCACGCCGACGACGTGCTCGCCGTGCTGCCCTGACGCACCATCTAGGCGGGTCGCTGGTTGCGCTCGAACTTGTGCCAGCCCTTGTCGCCCCGCAGGAACCGCCATGTGCCCTTCAGGCGCGCCCACGCCATCACCGGCCGGTAAGCCACGAGGTCGAGGGGCGCCAGCACGGTCAGCCACGCGAGGTCGCGCAGCCTGTAGGTGCGGGACTGGACGTCGCTCGCCAGGATCGCGGCTGCTGTGAGCGACGCGTTGAGAAAGCCGAGCGTGCCGACCACCAGTGCGAAGACACGCCAGTCGAGCACGCCGAGCAGCACCGCCGCGGGGACGGTGACGAGCGCGAGGACTTCGAACAGGGGTGCCAGCACCTCCGAGAGCAGGTAGAACGGAGCCCCCACGAGCCCGACGGCGCCGTAGCGCGGGTTGAACAGGAGCCTCCGGTAGTGGACGACCGTCTCGATGATCACTCGTTGCCAGCGCTCGCGCTGCGAGACGAGCTTGCGCACCGTGTCCGGGCCCTCGGTGGTGGCGATGTTGTCGGGTAGGCAGATGATCTTGTAGTCACGCTTCTGGCGACGCATGTGCTCGTGCACGCGGTAGGTGAGCTCGATGTCCTCGCACGAGAAGCGGGGCTCGTAGCCGCCGACCTCCTCGAGCACGTCCTTGCGCCAGATCTGGAACGCTCCCGGCGCGCACAGCATGAAGTCGAGCCGCGACCAGGCGAGGCGGTTGTTGAAGAACGCCCGCATGAAGTCGAGCTGCTGGAAGGCGATCAGCGGCCTCCAGCCGATGCTGCGGCTTCCCACCGGCTCCGACATCGTCTGCAGCGCGTTCTCGGACACGGTCAGGAAGCTCGCGACGCCGATCACCCGCGCCGGGTCCTCGACCACGAGCCGCATGGCTCTCAGGAGCGCGTCGGGCTCGAAGATCGTGTCGGCGTCGACGCAGCACACGTACCGGGAGCGCGCCACGTTCAGCCCGGCGTTGAGCCCGTCGGCCTTCCCGCCGTTCTCCTTGTCGACTACGAGCAGCCTGGGCTCGACGCCGCTGCGTAGCACCCCGTGCACCTCGGCGCTCGGAAAGAGGCTGCGTGCGAAGAGCTCGAAGGGCTCCAGCGCGAAGGCGTCTCTCAGCACCGCGATCGTGCGATCGGTCGATCCGTCGTTGACGACGATCACCTCGAACTCGGGATAGTCGAGCGCCAGCAGCGAGCGCACGCTCTCGACGATCGCCGCCTCCTCGTTGAACGCGGGTGCGATCACGCTGACAGGGATCGTGAACCTGGAGGCGGCGATCGTCTCGTAGTCCTCGGCGGCGCTCTCGTGACGCCTGAGGCGGTTCTCGAACGCGCCGACCACGACCAGCACGATGTACGCCGTGTAGACCACGACGAGGTACGAGACGCTGACGACGACGGCCGTGAGCAGGATTCGCTCGGGGCTCACGTCACGCGACCTCTCGTTCGGGCACTGCCGGAGCATCCGCGGCGCGGGTGAGGGCGAGGCGGCGCAGGCGCTCTCCCCCGGCCGCGAAGATCTGATCGAGCAGCGCCCGGTTGCGGCCGCTCGCGAGCAGCTCGTCGACGTAGCCGACATCCTGCAGCACCTCGGCTGCGCCGTTCCGCGCGAACGCGTCGCCGGCCACGAGCGTCTCCCTCAGGGCCTCCACGGCGCCGAGCCCGAGTGTGCGCAGCGCGTCCTTGGCCGCCGACCGCACCCACCAGCGCTCGTCGGCGAGCAGCGGCACCACACGTGCGACGTCCGCGGGCGTGCCCAGCCGCCCGACGGCCCGGGCTGCGTGCACTCGGACGAACCACTCGGGATCCTGGAGCAGCCGGAGCGCGGCAGCCAGGGGGCGCTTGCCTCGCCGGCCGGCGAGCGTCTCCACTGCCGCGGCACGCACGTTCGCGTCCGCGTCGGCCGCGCGCGCAACGAGAGCCGGTGTCCCGAGCTTCGGGTACGGCGCCAGGAGCGTCGCCGCCCAGAAGCGAACAGCCGGGTCGACGTCGTCGAGGAGAGGGACGAGCAGCGGCCCGGGAGCCGGTGCGAGCCGCTCCAGCTGGGCGGCCACGCGAGAGCGGAAGTAGACGCCTCGCTGCAAGGCCCGGACGAGCTCCTCCACCGCCCACGTCGTCCCCACGTCGCCGAGCGATCGCACCGCGGCGCCGGCGACCTCCACGTCGCCGTCTGCGAGCGCCGCGGGCAGGAGCGTACGGCAGGCGGGATGGTTCACGCGGGCGAGCGCCCGGAGCGCGCGGATGCGCCGCCACCGCCCCGACTCGGTGCGAGGCGAGCTGTCCGCCTGGCGCAAGAGGCGGCGCTCGACGCGGCCGCCGCGCCGCGGCGCCACCAACGTGCGTCCGCCCGGGCGTCGCCGACGGTCGTGGCCCGCCCGGCCGACGACGATCAGCAGGGAAAGTCCGAGCCACAACGCCACCGACGAGATGAAGACAGGCGCGACCTGGCCTGCGTGTAGGCCCATGCCAGGGAGGTCGGTCGCAGGTCGGGCGCCGTCGTCCCCAAGAACGGGGACACGCGCAGGGCCTGTGTGAACGAAAGCCGGTGCTTCCCCGAGCTGCGAGGAGACACCGGCTTTCGCTCACCACGATGCGGATGAGAGGACTTGAACCTCCACGCCCTTACGGGCACACGGACCTGAACCGTGCGCGTCTACCAATTCCGCCACATCCGCGCGGCCGTGGGATTCTAGCGGCCCGTTACCCGACCGGAACGCCGCAGCGGCTCGAGGTGTTAGGGCATGCTTGCAGCGGCGCTCTTGCCGTCCACGGCGTCTCACCTTCGATGCAGCGAACGTTCCTCCCCATCTGCGCTCTCCTGTGCGCTGTCGCGCTCGTCTCGGGCGCGCAAGCGCAGCACCCGTCGCGGGCGGGCGAGCGAGTCGAGGTGGTCGTCCTGCTCGAAGCGCCTGCGCTCGCCGACGCCGCAGGGCCGCGTGCGCGCGCCGCGGGCCGCATCGCGGCCGAGCAGAGTCGCTTCATCCGGTCGCTCTCGGCAGCCGTCCCGCAGGCGTCGGTTCGCTGGCGCTACCGGCTCGTCGCGAACGGGCTCGCCGTCGTGCTCCCGAGCGGCTCTGTCGGCCGCCTGCGCTCGCTCCCCTCTGTCCGCGACGTCGTCGCAGGCGTGACCTACGAGGCGACGCTCGACAAGAGCCCGCAGCAGATCGGTGCACCGGCGCTGTGGGCGCCGGGCCTCGAGAATGCGGGGCAGGGGATGAAGATCGCCGTCATCGACGACGGCATTGACCAGGATCATCGCTTCTTCGCTCCGTCGGGCTATACGATGCCCGCCGGTTACCCGAAGGGCCAGCAGGCGTATACGACCGCCAAGGTGATCGTGGCCCGGGCCTTTCCGCCGCCCGGGGCGACGTGGAAGAACGCAGCCCTGCCCTTCGACCCGCTCAACTCGGAGCACGGCACCCACGTCGCCGGTATCGCCGCCGGCAATCCGAACACGGCCGCATCCGGCGGGCGCCGCGTCTCCGGTGTCGCGCCCCGCGCCTACATCGGCAACTACAAGGCCCTGACGGTGCCCACGGACGCGGGCGTGGGCCTCGACGGCAACGCCGCCGAGCTCGTGGCGGCGATCGAGGCCGCCGTGGCAGACGGGATGGACGTGATCAACCTGTCCGTCGGGGAGCCCGAGGTGGAGCCGTCCCGCGACATCGTGGCCCGTGCCCTCGACGCCGCTGCAAATCTCGGCGTCGTACCCGTGGTCGCTGCCGGTAACGACTTTGGCCAGTTCGGGCAAGGGTCGGTGTCGTCACCGGGGTCGTCGGCCAGGGCGATCACCGTTGCCGCCGTCGCGGGCGGCGGCGCCCAGGAGGACGTCGTCGCCGACTTCAGCTCCGCCGGGCCCACGGCCCTTTCGCTGAGGCTGAAGCCCGATGTGAGCGCCCCCGGCGTCGCGATCCTCTCCTCCATCCCGGACGGCTGGGCTTCGATGTCGGGCACCAGCATGGCCACGCCACACGTGGCCGGCGCCGCGGCGCTGTTGCTCCAGCGTCACCCGGAGTGGACGGTCGAGCAGGTGAAGGCAGCGCTCATCGGCACCGCCGACCCCGCCCGCGCGTCGGCGAGCACGCAGCAGTCGCCCCCGCCGACCCGCACCGGCAGCGGCGTCGTCGACCTGCCGGCCGCCGATCAGCCGCTCGTCCTGGCCGAGCCCGCATCCATCTCCTTCGGCCTCGTCCGGCCCGGATCGGCCCCCACGGGCACGATCACGCTCACGGACGCCGGGCTCGGGTCCGGCACGTGGACCGTGTCCGTCGTCGCGGCCGCTGCGCCCGCGGGCACAGGGCTGACGCTGCCGCCGACCGTCGAGGTGCCCGGCGCTCTCACCCTGGCGCCCTCCGTGCCGGAGGCCGCACCCGAGGGCGAGCTGACCGGGTGGGTGACCCTCACGCGCGGCGCCGACGTGCGGCGCATTCCGTTCTGGCTCCGCATCGTGCGGCCCGCGCTCGAGGGCGCGCAGGTCACCCCGCTTCTGCAGCAGGGCACGTTCAGGGGAAATACCCGTGGCAGGCCCGCCCTCGTCTCGAGCTACCGGTACCCGGAGGTGAAGGCCGACGCGGGGATCGCAGCCGTCCTTGCCGGGCCCGAGCAGCTCTTCCGCGTCACGCTACGGAAGCCCGTGGCGAACTTCGGGGTAGTGGTCACGCAACGCGCCCAGGGCGTGCGGGTCGAGCCGCGGGTCGTCGTCGCCGGCGACGAGAACAGGCTCACCGGGTACGCTGCCCTGCCCCTCAACCTCAACCCGTACCTCGCCCAGTTCGGAGAGCCGGTGCTCGCAGCCGGTGCCGTGCGTCCGCTGCCCGGCAGCTATGACGTCGTCTTCGACAGCCCCGGCGCACGAGGAGCCGGAGCGTTCACGTTCCGCTACTGGGTGAACGACGTCACACGCCCCACCGCCGTCCTCGTGACGCGGCGTGTGCGTGCCGGACAGTCGTTGCGGGTGCGTGTGGCCGATGCCGGCTCGGGGATCGACGCGCGCACGATCGTGGCGACGATCGGAGGCAAGCTCCACCAGGCGCTGCTCCGCGACGGGATCGTCTCCATCACCACGAGAGGGCTCCGCCCGGGCCGGCAGGCGCTCCGCCTGCAGGTGTCCGACTACCAGGAGTCGCGCAACATGGAGAACGTGCCGCCGATCCTCCCGAACACCGGGGTGCTGCGAACGACCGTGGTAGTCGACCCGTAGGGCCGGGCCCGACCGACCTCAGCGAGGTGTCTCGCGCTCCTCGATCGTGGGGAGCGCCTCGAGGTCGGCCTGTACGCTGCGCACGAACTCGTCGTCGTCCGTCGGCACGACACGGAGCTTTGCCTTGCGCTTGGCGCGCTCTCGCTCGCGCCGGGCATCCGCTCCGACGGCCTGCCCGAAGCGCGGCCACTCAGCCGCCACGACGACGGCGACGGCCAGCACGAGCAGCACGATCCACGGCCAGCTCACGCCGACAGTGTACCCCGGCCGCCCAGGTTGACCCCTACGCCTCCCAGATCTGCAACGCGAGATCGGCGAGCGGCACGCCGCCGTCCGGCGTGACGAGCCAGGTGTCCTGCATGTAGAGGCAGTCCTCGCCTCCCGGGGCGATCGCATGGGGGTGCATGGAGAGCACCATGTTCTCGGCCAACTCCGTCTCGACCCCCTCCCCCACCTTGGGGAACTCGATCATCGTCATCCCGATCGAATGGCCCGTGACGTGGCCGAGGTGGTAGCCGCGGTCGGCAAA
>Ga0209797_10000743_pt1 | contig 16346 bp, 11 predicted proteins | sample DOMMetBare3Fresh_2_FD_187472 | JGI IMG/M metagenome (GOLD analysis project Ga0209797, IMG submission 187472) | Wetland sediment microbial communities from St. Louis River estuary, USA, under dissolved organic matter induced mercury methylation -... | ecosystem: Environmental > Aquatic >... | reverse complement strand
GGGCGGCGGGTGCCCCGATGAGGGGGAGGACGAACGTGAGGATCGTGAGGTACCTCGGACGGCGGGCGCACGGGGGGACACACCGGGCCCTGACCGGCCTGGTCACCGGTGCGTTGCTGGCGGCGGGAGCGCTCACCGCGGTGACCGTCCAGGTCGCGACAGCCCCGGCGGCCGAGGCGGCTGGTCAGATCGGCAACGACATCTCCTGGCCGCAGTGTTCGGTCGAACAGGGCGGGTACGGCAACCCGATGCCGGCCACGAGCACGGGCTTCGTCGTCCTCGGCCTGACCCGCGGGGCGGCGTTCACCCCGAATCCGTGTCTGACGGAGCAGGCCCACTGGGTTCGGGACAACTTCCGGCCGTTCCACGCCTACACCTTCGCCAACTACCCCACTCGTACCCAGATCGCCCGGTACGGCTCGACCGGACCGTTCCCTGCCGACACCTACCTCGGCAAGATCCGCAACGTGGGGTACGCCGAGGCGGCATACGCGGTGAACACACTGCGCAGCATCGGGTTGCGTCCGCCCCGGATCTGGATCGACGTGGAGCACAAGGGTCAGCCGTGGGTGTCCATGGTCGGCAATCCCACCGCGGCCATCTACAACCGCGCAGTCCTCGAGGGCATGCTGGCCGCCTTCCGCCGGACCCAGATCCCGGCCGGGTTCTACAGCAACCCGAACGGGTGGCAGACGATCACCGACAGCTGGCAGGCCCCCGGTGTGCCGTTCTGGGGCACCGTCGGTCCCCGCGGCCAGGCGATGGCCGAGCAGGCCTGCTCCGCTCCAGCGGCCAACGGCGGGCCCCTGCACCTGGTTCAGTGGTGGGTCACCTCCCCGGCGGTGGACTGGGACGTCGCGTGCCCGGGCCACGAGCTCGCCACGCCCCGGGTCAGCCTCAGCTGGCCGACCATCTCCGGTGCGCGCAGCCGCTGGGGCCGTACGGACGTCGTCGTCACCGCCGGACCGTCCCGCCGGCAGACCTGGCAGTTCACCGTCACCGACGCCTGCACCGGCAAGCGCGTGACCCAGGTCGCCGGGGTGACCGCGGACAAGATGGTGGTCCGCTGGCGAGGGCGGCGCGCGGACGGCACCCGGGTGCCGCCGGGCACGTACCGGCTCACCCTGCGCACCGGGAACAACACCCCGCCCACGGGTCCGGCCTATGCGCCGCTGCACCAGATCCTCACCGGGTCCGGGAAGGTCGTGACCTGCAAGACCCTGCGCTGACCTGCGCTGACCAGCCCTCTACCGTGGCACGGTGATCGGCTCTCGCAGGCTGCCCTACCTCGTCACCGCAAAGGTCCCCGGCGGCAGCGGCATGGCCGGTGGCATAGGGTCGGTGGCCTGCTGGCTGAGAAGGTGTCCGGATCCGCGTCCATGGCCGGCCTCGCCCCGACCTCCTCGGTGCTGTGCGGCGCGACGCCCGCCGTCCCCCTGGCGCAGGCGGCCGAACGACGAGGGCGGGCGACCTCGCTGAGCACGGGCTGATCGCCCAGACCGGCGCGGTGGTGGTCATCCTGGGCGTCAGGCTGAGCCGCTTCTGGCTGCTGCTGATCCCGATGGGCCTGTTCGCCGCTTGGACGGCGTCCGGCCTGCGGGCCCGGTCCGCGATGCTGTCGACCGTGGTCTGGGCCACCACGAGTCCCCGCTGCGAACCCGGGAAGCGGTGGACTCCGTCCGATCACATGCTGCCGCCCTGGCCGCCCTGGCCGGTGCCACACAGCCATGGTTGCCGTAGGGCGTCGGCGACCTCGCGATGGGCTTGTCCGCGGCGTTCGCCGGCCCTCGGCGCGATCGCCCTGCTGGTGCCGATGACGGCGCTCGGGCTGCGCCGGAGAGCCCCACCGTCGGCTGACCCGGGAACGGATCCTAAGCTGAGACCATGGCCGTCGAATCGACGATGGTGCCGCTCGGCACCGCGATGCCCGCGTTCACCCTGCCCGACCTGCACGGCACTCTGGTGTCCTCCGCCGACCTGATCGGTCGCCCCTGCCTGGTGGCCTTCGTGTGCAACCACTGCCCGTACGTCAAGCACGTGGAGACCCGGTTCGGACAGGTCGTCGCCACCCATCCGGAGCTGCAGGTGGTGGCGATCTGCACCAACGACGCCGACGCCTACCCGGACGACCGCCCCGAGCACCTGGCCGACCAGGCTCGCCGGGCCGGCTGGACATTCCCCTACCTGATCGACGTCACCCAGGACGTAGGGCAAGCCTTCGGCGCGGCCTGCACGCCGGACTTCTTCCTCTACGACGCCGGCGGAGCACTCGCCTACCGCGGCGCGATGGACGGCTCCACCCCGGGCAACGGAGCGCCGCTCACCGGCGAGCTGCTGGACGCCGCGATCCGACACGTCCTCGCCGGCGAGCCGGTGCCCGAGCCGCACCGGCCGAGCATGGGCTGCTCGATCAAGTGGCGCCGCTGAGTCACTGACGCCGGTCCGATCATGCGGCGGACGGCGGCTGTCGGTGGTGCCTGGTTCGCTTCGGCCATGGACGTCGTCTCCCTGCTGATGGCGCTGGTCGGCGTGGCCGCCGGCGCCGCGCTCACCTGGCTCGTCGTCGTCCCGGCGCACCGGGAACGGCTGGCGCGCGCCCGCGCCGAGACCGACCTGCTCCGCGAGCGGGTCACCGACCTCGAGGGTGCCGCGTCCCAGGACCGCGAGCTCGCGGCCACGCTGTCCCCGCTGGCCGGCAGCCTGACCCGGGTCGAGCAGCAGGTACGCGCACTGGAACGCGATCGCGCCGAGCAGCTCGGCCGGCTCTCCGAGCAGCTCGAGGCGATGCGCGCGCAGACCACCGCGCTGGCGGGGGCGCTGCGCGCTCCCACCTCGCGCGGCGCCTGGGGCGAGGTGCAGTTGCGCCGGGTGGTCGAGCACGCCGGCATGCTGGCCCGAGTCGACTTCCACACCCAGGTGCACGCCACGACGCCGGACGGCGTGGGCGTGCGGCCCGACCTCGTCGTGCACCTGCCGGGCGGCAAGCACGTGGTCGTCGATGCGAAGGCTCCGCTCAGTGCCTTCCTCCAGGCCAGCGAGGCCGCCGAGGGTGGGGACGGCGAGGCCCGCCGGCTCGCCGCCCGCGCGGCCCATGCCGGTGCCGTCCGTGCCCACGTCGATTCGTTGGCGGCCAAGGAGTACTGGCGGGCCTTCGACCCGAGCCCGGAGCTGGTCGTCTGCTTCGTGCCGGGCGAGGCGTTCCTGGCCGAGGCCTGCACGGCCGATCCGGCCCTGCTCGAACACGCGATGTCGCGGCGCGTCGTGCTCGCCACCCCGACCACCCTGTTGGCGCTGCTGCGCACCGTCGCCCTCACCTGGCAGAGCGAGGCGCTCAGCGGATCGGCCCGCGAGGTGTTCGAGGTCGGCCGCGAGCTGTACGCCCGGCTCGGCACCCTGGGCGCGCACACCACCCGGCTGGGCCGCTCCCTGGAACGGGCGGTCGAGGACTACAACGCCTTTGTCGGCACCCTGGAACGCCGGGTCCTGGTCAGCGCCCGCCGGCTGAACGACCTGCAGCTCACCGACGGCGAACTCGCCGGACCGACCCCACTGACGGTCACCCGGCGGCCGTTGGGCGCCGCCGAACTGCTGGAGAGCGCCGGATAGACTCCCCGGCCGTGGAGCACGCCGACTTCGTCGCCGCGCTGCGAGGCGCCGCCCCGTACGTGCATGCGCACCACGGGCGGACCTTTGTGATCGCCTTTCCCGGCGAGGTGTGCGCCCGGCCCGAGTTCGACCGACTGCTCAGCGACATCGCGTTGCTGTCCAGCCTGGGCGTGAAGCTGGTCCTGGTGCACGGGGCCCGGCCGCAGATCGATGCGCAGATGGCCGTCCGCGGGCTGCGCCCCCGCTATCACGGCGACCTGCGGATCACCGACGACACCGCGATGGCCGCGGTCAAGTCGGCGGTCGGCGCGCTGCGGATGGACATCGAGGCGGTCCTGTCCGGCGGGCTTGCGAACACCCCGATGGGCGGGGCACGCCTGCAGGTGGTCGGCGGCACCTGGGTGACCGCCCGACCGGTCGGCGTCCGCGACGGCATCGACCACCTGCTCACCGGCGAGGTGCGCCGGGTCGACATCGAGGCCGTCCGCGAGGTGCTGGCCGCGGAGCGGATCGCCCTGCTCTCCCCCGTCGGCTACAGCCCTACGGGCGAGGCGTTCAACCTGCGCAACGCCGACGTGGCCGAAGCGGTGGCGATCGGTCTGGGCGCCGACAAGCTGGTGTTCGTGCTCGAATCCGACCCGTCCGGCTGGCAGATCGCCTCCTCGGCGGGCGATGCGGGGCACCTGCTGCTCGGTGAGGCCGAGCGGTTCCTGGCCTCCGAGCCGGTGATGGGCAGCCTGTCGGCCGAGGACCGCAACTGCGTGCGGGCGGGGCTGCGTGCCGGTCGCGGCGGGGTGAAGCGCGTGCATCTGGTCGGCGCCACCACGGACGGCGCGCTGTTGCGCGAGCTCTACACCCGCGACGGCGCCGGCCTGATGTTCTACGCCGACGAGGACTACGAGTCGACCCGCCAGGCGAGGATCGAGGACGTCGCGGGCATCCAGTTGCTGATCCGGCCGCTGGAACGGGCCGGCGTCCTGGTGCCCCGTTCGCGTGAACAACTCGAGCTGGACATCGACGCCTTCTCGGTGATGGTCCGCGACGGCACCGTGATCGCCTGCAACGCCCTGGTCGAGTACCCCGAGGACGGCGTTGCCGAGTTCGCCTGCGTCGCCGTGCATCCGCAGTACCGCGGGCGGCACCGGGCGCGAACCCTGCTGATGCGGGCCGAGGTGACCGCCCGCCGGTCGGGCATCACTCGGCTGTTCGCGCTGTCGACCCACACCTCGCACTGGTTCGTCGAGCACGGGTTCGTTCCCGGCGGCCCGGAGGACCTGCCCGCCGCGCGCCGGACGGCCTACAACACCGACCGCAACTCGCACGTCCTGGTCAAGCACCTCTGAGCCGAGCGGCCCCCGAACTTGCCGTGATCATGCAATCCTGTCGGGCTGCCCACCCATTCACCGTGATCATGCAATCCTGTCGTTGTCGGTGTCGGCCCGGATTCCCGCGCCGACACTTGAGGTTTAACCTCTGGCGGGTCTGGGCTGGTGTGTCCTGGTGTTTGGGCGGCGTGTCGGCGTGGCGTGGGGCGACCTTCGGAAGATCGTGTTCTCGCGGAAAGAACAAGTTGATCAACCGAAGGTCGCGATGGACAGCGTGCACCCGCAGCCGGGGGATGTCGAGGAGCCATTGGCCGCGTTGCGTCGGTTCCGGCAGGAGGTGTACTGCCGCCTGTCCCGGCGTCCGGATGCGTTGTTCGAGCTGGCCGATGCATTGGCGTGTGCCGACGGGCCGGTGCGGGGTCTGGCCGGGCTGTCCCTGGTGCCGGAGCATCGGCGCGGGCACGGCGGGATGTACGACGCCCTGGACCAGGGCCGGATCGAGATCGGCCGGTTGCGGCGGGCGTTGACCTCGGTGGCGATCCCGCGGATGGACGGGCAGATCGTGTTGGCGGTCGACGTCTCGCCGTGGCCGCGCCCGGCCGCCGAAACCAGCCCGCAGCGCTCGTTCTGCCACACCCCCGGCGGCTGCGGCAACGACGCCCGGATGGTGCCGGGTTGGCCGTACTCGATGGTGGCCGCGTTGGAGAGCGGACGGTCGAGCTGGGTCGCGGTGCTGGACGCGGTCCGACTGCGCCCGAACGATGACCTGTCCACCGTCACCGCCACCCAGCTGCGCGAGGTGGTGGACCGGCTGATCGCGGCCGGGCACTGGCGCCCCGGTGACCCGCCGATCCGGATCGTGATGGACGCCGGCTACGACGTGACCCGCCTGGCCTGGCTGCTGGCCGACCTGCCGGTGGAGCTGACCGGGCGCCTGCGCCGCGACCGGGTCATGCTGGGCCCGGCCCCGCCCGATCAGCGCGGCAAGTGGGGCCGCCCCGCCCGGCACGGCACCGAGATGGCCTTCGCTCGCCCCGACACCCACCCCGTGCCCGATCATGAACAGACCGCCGACTCCGACAGCCGGGCCAGCATGCAGGTCACCGCCTGGCACCGGCTGCACCCCCGGCTGACCCGCCGCGGCCCCTGGGCCGACCACCCCGGCGGACCGTTCGGCGAACTGCCCATCATCGAGGGCACCGTGATCCGCGTGCACACCGCCGGCTTCGAGCACCCGATGTGGCTGTGGACCTCCGACCCGCACGCCGATGCCGACCAGATCCACCGTGCCTGGCGGGCCTACCTGCGCCGCTTCGACCTCGAACACACCTTCCGGTTCTTCAAGCAGACCCTGGGCTGGACCACCCCGAAACAGCGCGACCCCGACGCCGCCGACCGCTGGACCTGGCTGGTGATCATCGCCCACACCCAACTCCGCCTGGCCCGCACCCTGACCGCCGACCTGCGCCGCCCCTGGGAACGGCCCTGCCCACCCGGCCGGCTCACCCCCGCCCGGGTCCGGCGAGGATTTCGCTACCTCCGCCCGAAAGCCGGCCTGCCCGCCAGCGCACCGAAACCCTCCCGCCCCGGCCCAGGCCGCCCACCCGGCACCCCCAACCAGCATCGCGCCCCCCGCCACCCCGTCGCAAAGACCCCGACCCACCACAAACCAGCCCCACAAAGGGTCAAACGCCAAGTGACAGGTTTGCATGATCACCAACAGAGGTCGGGGGCGCCCTGCCGCGCCCGATCAGCGGTACCCCGGGTGCTCGGGCCAGGGGGAATCCGCCGGACGCAGGGTGGTCCACCCCGACTCGCGGGCCGCGCAGGCGGCGAGGACACCGATCACCGCGGCGGGATTGTGGAGCCGCCCGGCCAGCACGGCGTCCCGGGCCTCGTCCAACGACACCCAGCGCAGGGGCATGTCCACCTCTTCGGCGGTGCGCATGTGCCGGGCGTGCTCGGGGACGGCCCGCAGGTCACGCGCCAGGAAGCAGCGCAGCGCCTCGTTCATGCCGCCGGGTGAGTTGAACCAGTCGACCAGCACGTCCCAGCGCTCGGCGACCAGATCGGCCTCCTCGGCAAGCTCGCGCCGGGCGGCCTCCAGCGGCGGCTCGCCGCGGACGTCGAGCAGCCCCGCCGGCGGCTCCCACAGCGCCATCTGCACCGGGTGCCGATACTGGCGCAGCAGCAGGATCCGCTCCTCCTCGTCGAGCGCGAGCACGCACACCGCACCCGGGTGGTCGACGTACTCCCGGCGCACCACGCCGGCCTCGCCGAGGTCGACGGTGTCGCGCACGACGTCCCAGATCAGCCCGTGGTGCACGGTCTCCCGTTGCGTCACCGTACGGTCGAGGAACGCGTCGTGCAGACCGTCGTCGGTGTGCCGGTCCGGGTCGGTGGGCGTCACCGGGTGGCAGTGAGGTCGACGTCCACCTCGAGCAGCCGGCCGGCCGCCTGACGCGCCAATGCGGCGCCGATCAGGCCGGCGAACAGCGGGTGGGCCCGATCGGGCCGGGACCGGAACTCCGGGTGGGCCTGGGTGGAGACGAAGTAGGGGTGCACCTCGCGTGGTAGCTCGACGAACTCGACCAGCTCGCGGTCCGGCGACTCCCCACTGACCACGAGTCCGGCGGCGACCAGCCGCTCCCGGTAGGCGTTGTTGACCTCGTACCGGTGCCGGTGCCGCTCCACCACGCGCTCGGCACCGTAGGCCTCGGCCACGATCGAGCCGGGCACCAGCATCGCCGGGTAGGCGCCGAGCCGCATCGTGCCGCCGAGGTCGCCGTCCCCCGCCACGATCTGCTCCTGCTCCTCCATGGTCGCGATCACCGGGTGCGCGGCGTCCGGGTCGAACTCGCTGCTGCTGGCACCGTCCAATCCGGCCACGTGCCGGGCGAACTCGATCACCATGCACTGCAGCCCCAGGCACAGCCCGAGAGTGGGGATCTCGTTCTCCCGGGCCCAGCGCAACGCGCCGACCTTGCCCTCGATCCCCCGCACCCCGAAACCGCCGGGTACGCAGACCGCGTCGACGCCGTCCAGCATCCGCCGCGCCCCCTCGGGGGTCTCGCAGGTGTCCGAGGCAACCCAGCGGATCTCGACCCGGGCGTCGCGGGCGAACCCGCCGGCCCGCAGCGCCTCGGTCACCGACAGGTAGGCGTCGGGCAGGTCGACGTACTTGCCGACCAGGGCCACCTCGACCCGGTCCGCCGGGCGGTGCACCCGGCGCAGCAGTTCGTCCCACGCCGTCCAGTCGACGTCGCGGAACGGCAGGCCGAGCCGGCGGACGACATAGGCGTCCAGGCCCTCCCGGTGCAGCACCTTGGGAATGTCGTAGATGGACGGCGCGTCGACCGCGGCGACCACGGCCTCGTTGTCGACGTCGCACATCAGCGCGATCTTGCGCTTGACCCCGGCCGGGATCTCCCGGTCGGCGCGGCAGACGATCGCGTCGGGCTGGATGCCGATGCTGCGCAGCGCGGCCACCGAGTGCTGGGTGGGCTTGGTCTTGAGTTCCCCGCTCGGGGCCAGGTAGGGCACCAGCGAGACGTGGACGAAGAACACGTTGTCCCGGCCGAGGTCGTGCCGGACCTGCCGGGCGGCCTCGAGGAACGGCAGCGACTCGATGTCGCCGACGGTGCCGCCGATCTCGGTGATGATCACGTCGGGCGTGCCCTCGGCTCCCACCTGGGTGGCCTGGGCTCGCATCCGTGACTTGATCTCGTTGGTGATGTGCGGGATCACCTGCACGGTGTCGCCGAGGTACTCTCCACGCCGCTCCTTGGCGATCACCGTGGAGTACACCTGGCCGGTGGTCACGTTCGCGGAGGCGTCCAGTTCGACGTCCAGGAACCGCTCGTAGTGCCCGATGTCCAGGTCGGTCTCGGTCCCGTCGTCGGTGACGAACACTTCACCGTGCTGGAACGGGTTCATCGTCCCGGGGTCGACGTTGATGTACGGGTCCAGCTTCTGCATCACCACCCGCAGGCCCCGTCCCCGCAGCAGGTGGCCGAGCGAGGAGGCGGTCAGTCCCTTGCCCAGGGAGGACGCCACGCCGCCGGTCACGAAGATGTGCTTGGCGGGGGTCGAACCGGGCCCGCCATGAGGCCTCGGACGAGCCGAGGCGATGGAGGACATCCCGTCAGGTATGCGCTGCACCACGGGATTCGAGCCTATCAGCCGTGACCCGCCGGTAGACGGCCACCACCTGAGCCAGCGCGTCGTGGGCCGTCGGCAGGTCACCGGCTCGGATCACCGCCCGCCGGCGCAGCTCCTCGCGGCGCCCCGGATCGGCGGCCAGTTCCCGGATCGCCGCGGCCAGGGCCCGGGCGTCCCCGGGCGGCACCAGGACGGCCGCGTCCCCGGTGACCTCGCCGGTCCCGCCGGCATCCGTGGCCACGATCGCCGCACCGGCGGCCAGGGCCTCCTGGACCACGAGCGGCTGCCCCTCCCACAGGCTGGGCACCACGGCCAGGTCGGCGGCGGCGAACAGGTGCGGGACGTCCGGACGCCGGCCGAGCAGGCGCACCGGCAGGTTGCGCTGGGCCGCCACCTCGGCCAGCGGCTCGGCCAGCGGTCCGTCCCCGGCGATCACCGCCCGAATCGGCAGGGCCGGCAGCGAGGTGCCCGCGGCCGTGAGCGCAGCGACGGCGTCCAGCAGCACCTCCAGGCCCTTCTGGGGCGCGAGCCGGGCGGCGGTGACCAGGAGCAGCTCGTCCTCCCCCACGCCGAACTCTGCGCGCAGCACCCGGCGCGAGGCCCGGCTCTGGCCCTCGGCAGGGTGGGGCAGCGGGGCGGGGACCAGAGCCCGGTCCACCTGTCGGGCGCCGACCGCGCGCATCCGGTCGGCGAGGTCACCGGAGACGACCAGGACGGCGGCCGCGCGCCGGGCCACCACCCGCTCCAGCAGCCGGTAGACGGTGGCGGCGACGCCGCCCCCGACCGGCGGCGCGTTGTGCACCGTCACCACCACCGGGATCCGCCCGGACCGTCGTCCGCACGCCAGGACGGCGAGCGCCCCGGCGCGTAGTCCGTGCGCGTGCACCACGGCGGCGCCGTGCGTGAGGCGGCGCAGCCGACGAACGGCGGCGAGGTCGCGCAACGGGTGGGGACGTTCCCCGATCACCACCGGCGCCACCCGAAGGCCCGCCTCGGCGAACCCGAACCTCGCCACGGTGGCCGGGGGCGCAGCGACGGCGACCGGCCGGCCCGCCGCCCGCAGCTCCTCGGCGAGCTCGCGTACGTGCCGGCCGATGCCGCCGCCGGAGGGTCCCAGGACGAGCAGCACGCCGTCGCCGGTTGCCGAGGCCAGAGGCGGGCTGGGCGGGTAGGGCAGCGGGTCGACGAGATCCAGCACGACCCGGGACGTCGCGAGCGCGAACACGATTGCCGTCACCACGGCCGCCACGACGGCGATCAGCACGCTCGACACCAGGCCCGGTCCCCACGCCGCGGACAGACCCCGGGCCAGCCACCACCCCAGCCCGCCCGAGCCGACGGCGGCCGGCAGCACGACGGCCGAGGCCCGGACGAGTCCGGCCGTCGACCCGCGCCCGGCGCGCCGTCGCAGGACGAGCAGCAGCGCCACCGCACCGATGATCATGCCGATCGTGTTGCCCGTGGCCAGGGCGCCCAGCGCGCGAGAGGGCGCCACCGCCGCCACCGCAACGGTCGCGGCCAGGGCGGCACCGATCCACCCGGTCGAGGCGCCGGCGGCCGCCGCGCCGGGCGCCTCGATGGCGTACAGCGCCCGGCCGGCGAAGACCATCAACGCGAACCCGGCCAGCCCCGGCGCGGAGAGGGTCAGCGCGGTGGCCATGGGTCCGACGTGGCCGCGGTCGAGGGCGGCGAACAGGCCCGCGACGCCGGGCGCGGTGGCGGCAAGCAGCGCCCCGCCCGCTGCCCCGGCGAGGAGGACCGCCGTCCCGGCCCGCGCGGTCAGCGCGGCGAAGTCGTTGGCTCCGGCGCTGCTGCGGTCGGCGGCCGCCTGGGCCAGCCGCGGAAAGAACGCGGTGACCAACGGCGCGACCAGGACGGCGTGCGGCAACACGCTGAGCGCCTGGGTGTAGCCGAACGCCACCAGGGTGCCCGGCCGGCCGCGGTGGTTGGCCAGGGCGACCACGACGAGCTGGAACCCCTGCTGGGCCAGCACCGCGAGGACGCCGGAGCCGGCCAGCCGCAGGGCACGGGCGCCGACGCCGACGGGCAGAGCCAGGGTCGGCCGCAACCGGAACCCGGCCCGCGTCACCGGCACCAGGAGCGGCAGGGTCATCGCGGCCACGCCGGCAGTGGTCGCCCAGGCCAGCACGGCGAAGGCGTCGCCGGGCAGGGCGGCCCCGGTGATCGTCGAGGCCCGGCCCCCGACCAGCGCTCCGTAGCCGAGGTATCCGCCCATCACGACCACGCTGGACAGCACCGGCGCGAACGCGGGCCAGGCGAACCGGCCGGTGGCCTGGAGCAACCCGGCGAGCACGGCACCGGCCCCGTAGAGCAGCACCTGCGGTGCGAACACCCTGATCATCGCCGCCACCAGCTCGCGCTGACCGGTGCACTCGGCGCGGCTCACCAACAGGGCCGCGATCGGGTCGGCCAGCAGGTGGAGCAGGACGGCGAGGGGGGCCAGCGCGAGCAGCGTCCAGGTGAGCAGGCCGGAGGCGACGCGTTCGGCGTTCTGGGGCCGTCCGGGCAGCGAGGGGGCGAGCAGCGGCACCAGGGTGGCCGCCAGCGCACCGCCCGCGGCGACCTCGAACAGCACGGTGGGCAACAGGTTCGCGGTGTTGTAGGCGTCCCCGACGCAGGCCGCGCCGACGGTGCCGGAGAACACCAGCTGACGCCCGAACCCGGTCAACCGGGACAGCACGGTGAGCCCGGCGATCACCGCCGCCGAGGCGGCCACGCCTCCGGCCACCCCGATCCCCGCCCGCCGACGAGGGCCGGTCACCGTGGACGGCGCGGTCACCGCGGACGGCGTCCGAGCGCGTCGAACTCCCGCAGCCCCGGCGTCGACTCGATCACCGTGGTGAAGCTGACCTTCTCGCTGGCCAGGATCAGCGCGACGGTGCCGGCCAGCACGGCCGTGCGGGTGGTCCGGCCCGAGGCGGCGACGACCGAGGTGCCGACCAGAGCGCCCAGGGCGTTGGCGCCGCAGTCGCCGAGCATGGCCCGCTCGCCGAGGTCCTCCGGCAGCAGGGCGGCCACCGTCCCGACCAGGGCGGCGGCGAAGGCCCCGGCGGGTCCGGGTGCGGCCAGCGCGCCGGCCTGCAGGCCGACCACCTTGAGCGCGCGGCCGGGACGCAGGTCGAGCAGGTTGACCAGATTGGCCAGGCCGGCGACCGTCGCGCCGGCGGTCAGCACGTCGGCGGCCCGGACCAGGGGTCCGCCGGACCGATCCCGCGGCAGGGCGAGCGCTGCGGCAAGCACCCCGCTCGCCCCGATCCCGAGGATCTTCAGCGTCCCGGTGGTCACCTCCCCGCGGCGCAGCGCGCCGAGGTGGCCGCGCAGGCCCTTGGACGTGCCGCGCTCCGCGAGGTCGTCGACCAGCCCGACCGCACCGGCGCCGAGCCCGGCGACGGCGGCCGCGGCCCGCAACCGGGGTGGCAGGGCGGGCGAGAGGGCCAGCGCCCCCGCGGCGGCCAGGGTGGCGACCGGTCCCTCGACCAGGGTGATCGGCTCGCCGCGGTGGTTGGTCCGCTGCCAGCGGGGGGCTCCCCCGGGTGGTCGCGTCGAGAGCCGGTGCCACAGCAACCGCGAGGCGCCCACCGCGACGGCGGCGGTCGCCACCCGCGCACGTTGCCGGCTCGCGCCCGGCCGGCGCCCGGCGGCACCGCTCACTGGCCGGCGTCCGCGGTCGGCGAGGGCACCGGCCCCGCGGCGTCCTTGCCGAACCCGTAGGCCCCGCCGGTTCCGCGCACCTGCTCCTGCAGGGCAAACACCGCGGTGACGTCCCCCATCGGACTGCCGCCGGTGTCGACGGTGGAGACCTGCCGGCGGTCCTCGGGCCGGGTGCGCAGTGCGGCCAGCACGCCGCCCGAGGTGGCAGCGGAGGCCGGGCCGAGTGCCACGGTCCCGGTGCTGCCCCGGTCCAGGGCCAGGGTCAGGGCAGCCCACTGGCCGGAGAGGTCCACGGGCGAGGGAGTCGGGGTGGGCTGGCCGGCCGCCGGCAGCTGCACCGGAGGCGCGATCACCACCGCGAGCGCGGCCCGTCCGTCCAGCTTGCCCTTCACCGAGATCATTCCTGCGCCGCCGAGCGCGTCGAGCACCTGCCGGCCGACCGGGTCGTCCTGCCCCGCCTCGAGCGGGTTGAGGGTGACCACGCCCCGCACCAGCAGTGCCTGGAGGACGTCGGCGGCGTCGTCTGCTCGGCCGGGCACGCTCACCGCGCCGGAACTGGCACGCGGCGCCGGGGTGGCCGTCGGCGTGGCCGTCGCCGTGCGGGTCAGGGCCTGGGACGGCGTGCTCAGTACCGTGGCCCACTGCTGGGCGAGCTTGGCTCGGGCCTCGGCCTTAGCGGGCGCCGTCCAGTTGTCCTTGACCTCGACCCGGCCGATCACCCGCGCGCCGGCGGCCTGCAGCGTGGCAGTCAGCGGATCCACCGCGTCGGCGTCCGAACCGGGCAGCAGGACCAGGACGACGGTACGGTCGGTCAGCCGCCCCGACACCAGTTGGGGCATCACCTGGGTGGCGAAGGCGTCCCGGTTGCGCACCCCCGCCACAGCGACGTCGCGCTCGCTGCGCAGGGTGTTCTTCTCCTCCACCAACTGGTCGACCCGCTGGCTGAGCTGCTCGGCGATCTGGCCGCGCAGCGGGCCGGCACCCAGCACGATGCCGACCGCCAGCGCGATGAACACCGACACCAGGGACACCACGTGGTACCGAAAGTCGATCATGACATCCACTCTGCCGCCGGCAGGTCCGGCCACGGGCCCCGGGCCTCGGGGGGTGCCTCGGTGACGAGCGAGGTGACGAACGCCCACAGGTCATCCAGACGGGCACCGAGCAGGTGGTAGAGCACCTGCCCCCCCGGCGTGGCGTAGAGGGCGACCGCCACCGCGAACAGGCCGGCCAGCAACAGGCTCACCAACTGCCCGTTGCTGATCCGCTGCCGGTACAGCCGCGAGACGCCCTTGGCGTCCACGATCTTGTCGCCGACCCGCAATCGGGTCAGCCACGTGCTGGCCATGCCGGACCGGCCCTTGTCGAGGAAATCGACCAGGGTGTTGTGGGTGCCGACGGCGACGATCACCGAGGCGCCCTTGTCGTCGGCGAGCAGCATCGCAACGTCCTCGCTGGTGCCGGTGGCGGAGAAGACGACGGGCTCGATGCCGAGGGCTCGGACCCGTTCCAGCCCGGGCGCACGACCGTCCCGGTAGGCGTGCACGATGATCTCGGCGCCGCAGGTCAACGCGCGGTCGGTGACCGAGTCCATGTCGCCGACCACGAGGTGCGGGGTGTAGCCAGCCTCGAGGATGGCGTCGGCCCCGCCGTCCACCCCGATCAGCACCGGACGATTCTCGCGGATGTACGGCCGCAGCACGGCCAGGTCGTCCTTGTAGTGATAGCCGCGGACGACGATGAGCACCGGTTTGTCGTCGAGCTTGGTGCGGATCTCCGGCACCCCGGCCCGGTCCAGCAGCAGACCCCGCTCGCGCTGCAGGTAGTCCATCGTGTTGGCGACGAAGGACTCCAACTGGACGGCGAGACCGGCGCGCGCCTCCTCCATCGCGATGGACACGCTCGCGTCGTCCTGCACCAGCCCCTTGGCGATCACCCGCTCGTCGAGGAGGATCTCACCGTCGTGCACCCGCAGCTGATCGCCGTCGTGGACCTGCTCCATCACCTCGGCGCCGACGTCGTCGACCAGCAAGATCCCAGCCGCGAGCAACGTCTCGGGACCGACCGTCGGGTACCGCCCGGAGATGCTCGGCGCCGCGTTGACCACCGCCGCGGGGCGGCAGGCCACCAGGGCGTCGGCCGAGACCTGGTCCAGGTCCATGTGGTCGATGACCGCGATCTCGCCCGGTTTCAACCGTTTGGTGAGGTTCTTGGTCCGGCGGTCCACCCGGGCCCGGCCGCAGATCCCCGGGCCCGCCTGGACCGGGGAGGACCTGCGAACCAGAGACCTCCTCACCCCACGATCGTGCCACGTTCGCTGCGCGCGGTGGTCAGCAGTTCCTCGGCGTGGGCCTGCGCGCTGCCCGAATCGGCCATCCCGCCGAGCATCCGAGCCAGCTCCCGGACCCGCCCAGCGTCGTCCAGCCGGACCACGTCGCTCTCGGTGACCTCCCCGGTGCTCGACTTGGTCACCACCAGGTGGCCGTCGGCATAGGCCGCGACCTGCGGCAGGTGGGTGACCACCAGCACCTGGGCGCTGCGGGCCAGCCGGGCCAGCCGCCGTCCGATGCCGAGCGCGGCCCGGCCGCCGACCCCGGCGTCCACCTCGTCGAAGACGAACGTCGGCACCGGATCCACTTCACCGAGCACCACCTCGAGCCCCAGCATCACCCGGGACAACTCACCGCCCGAGGCCCCCTTGGCCAACGGCCGGGCCGGGGCTCCGGCGTGCGGCACGAGCAGGAACTCGACCTCGTCGACCCCGTCCGGTCCGGCGGCCAGCGGCTGCGCGCCGGAGCCGACGTCGACCGGCAGGCCGTGCTCGTCCGGACGCCGTCGGACCTCCACCTGCACGACCGCGTCCGGCATGGCCAGCTCGGCCAGCTCGGCGGTGACGGCCGCGGCCAGGTCGGCCGCCGCCGCGTCCCGGGCCCGAGCCACCTGGCCGGCCAGGTCGGCCAGCGCCGCCCGCAGGTGTTCGCGCTCGATCACCAGGGCGGCCGAGCGGTCCTCGTCGCCGTCGAGTTCGAGCAGGCGCAGGCCCGCGGTCCGGGCCCAGTCCAGGACGGCGTCGACGTCCTCGCCGTAGGCGCGGGTCAGGCCGGCCAGCTCGGCCCGGCGCTGCTCCACCGCGGCCAGCCGAGCCGGGTCGGCCTCGACGTCCTGGGCGTAGCCCGCGCACTCCGCGGCGACATCGCCGAGCAGGACGGCGAGTTCGGCCAGCCGGTCGGCCAACCCGGCCAGCTCGGGGTCGTGGGCGCGGACCTGGTCGAGCACCTGACGGGCCCGGCCGAGCAGGGTCAGCGCATCGGCGTTCTCGCTGTCCGTCGCCTCCTCGTCGCCGCTGAGCGCGACCTGGGCCGCGCTGGCGGCGGCCCGCAGGTCCTCCGCGTGCCCGAGCCGCTGCGACTCGGCCCGCAGCTCGGTGTCCTCGCCGGGCCGGGGGTCGAGCCGCTCGACCTCGGCCAGGCCGAGCCGGAGCAGTTCGGCCTCCTGGGCCCGTTCGCGGGAGAGGGTCCGGATGTCGTGCAGCTCGGCCTCGACCAGCTTCAGTCGCTGCCAGTGGTCGCGATAGGCGGCGAG
>Ga0209797_10000742_pt1 | contig 16358 bp, 14 predicted proteins | sample DOMMetBare3Fresh_2_FD_187472 | JGI IMG/M metagenome (GOLD analysis project Ga0209797, IMG submission 187472) | Wetland sediment microbial communities from St. Louis River estuary, USA, under dissolved organic matter induced mercury methylation -... | ecosystem: Environmental > Aquatic >... | reverse complement strand
TAATAATAGATTGCAGTACCTTCTGATCAACAACTACCGGGTATTTCTTTTTAAGTACATTCACCCATTGAGTATCCAGTTCATCCTGGTAATTTGTAATCACATCACCTTTGGCATCGGCAAAAGATTTTTGAGCCGGTTGTGGATAGAGAGTTATAATATACGCAAATGAAGCACTGTTATCGTCTTTGTTTTTTTCAACCGCAGTTATCATCCCCGGTTTTGCCACTTTGTTTTTCAACCCGGGAATTTTTGATAACTCAAATCTGCCGGAATCAACAGTAGAACGATCTCCATAATTTTCCTGGATACTTTTCCAATCTTTTGGGTTTTTTGCAATTGCATCTTTTATACTGTTTGCAGTCAGTTCATCACCGCAATAAAATAATATGGCTGCCGCACTGTTTTTCCATATATATTTTTTCAGATTTTTTTGATAATAATTTAATTGGTTTGCTGAATCAGATTGCGCCTTGTTCCAGACTTCCTTCATCATGATGTCAAAAAACAGGTTACCATCTTTCAGTTCGTTCATCTGGCTTCTGAATTCTACATTGTTATCTTCCATATGGTTTTTATAATAATCCAATGCAGCAGTTTGTTTCAGTTCTTCCATCAATTGATCAATGGGTTTTAAACCCGATCCATCAGTCTGCCACCGGCTCGTCATGGCATAGGAAACAAGATCTGATACTTTTTTAACTTCATCACCGACAGAAAGTAAAAACATTTCACTATTAATTGTATTGCCGGCTGGTGGTTGTTTGCTGTCAGCCAGGCTGTCAACAAATAATTTTAATTGAGCCTTGTCTATACTTGCTTGTTTCGACCCGGCTTTAGTTAATATCCGGCTTATTAAAATATCACGGGTAAGTGAAACCCTGGCATCTTTATCCAATTGCATTTTTATTTCATCCAATGCCATTTTGTTTTTTACAGCAGGCGGAGCTGTCAGGCTGATTCGTTTTACAATATGATAACCATGTGCTGTAAGAAATGGTTTGCTTATGACATTATTTGCCGGCAATGAAAAAACGATATTTTCAAATTCAGGATCATACGTACCCACTGAAAATTCTTTTAGCTGGCCGCCGGATGCAGCAGATACATAATCATTACTGAAAGCGGTGGCAAGTTTTGCAAAATCATCACCTTTCAGGAGACGTTTGTATAATGAGTCTGCAAGCTGTGCATGCTTTTTTATTGCCTGCTCATCGCTGCCCGGGGGTATTGACAAAAGTATTTGTGCGGCTTTTATTTTTCCAACAGCTTTCCGCTCACTGATATTTTTAAAAATATGAAAACCTGTATTTGATTTGTAGGGAGCAGAAAATTTTCCAGGTGATAAACCGTAAATAATATTTTCAAAAACATAAGGCAAAGAAAAAACAGTTATAAAACCAATATTGCCTTTATTGGTTGCTACCGAAGGATCGGCTGAGAATTTCAAAGCCACATCATCAAATTTTTTTCCGGAAGACAACTCCATGTACGCTTCATTAATCTTTAAACGGGCTACAGTAGAATCTGAAACATTATTCGTGGTAGTATACGGAATAAAAATATGCTGCAGCCAGATTTCCTTCTGGCTGCGTGCAAATGCTTCATTCACCAAAGTATTGTATGTTTCAGGGTCAGTCAAATAATTATTCATCACCTGCTGGCGCAGGTTGAGAAGTTCCTCTCTGAAAGCAGGCAGGGTATCAAACCCTTTTTCATAGGCCTCTTGAATTTTTAATTTCGAATTGATATAAAGTCCAAGATATTCGCGGATAGATTTTTCTTTATTGGTTACTGTACCTGCCGGGTAAACTTTTTCATAAGCCCGTATAAATTCTTTTACATCAGCTTTTTTATCAGCATAAGTAAAAAGTGTTTGCGCCTGTATTGTAAATGAAAAAAAACAAACAAGGGCAAATAGTAGTGATTTCAATTTCATAAAATGGGTTTACTTACTTTTTAGTTTATAATCTAACACTTCATCAATTTGTTCAAAAGGGATTTTTTTAGCCGAAATCCGTTTGTCTTTATCCAGCAAATATAAAGTAGGCACTGATTGCACATCATAAAGCTGGTTATAGCTGGGTATATTATTTTTCACCCGGGCATCATTATCAGCTTTTGAATTATAAACCTGCACCCAATCCTTAATGTTATGATCCCTGATGAAATTTAACCAGTCTTTTTTTGTACCGTCAGTTTCTTTGGCTATTGCAAATATTTTTACATCCAGTGCTTTCCATTTTGCCTGGTATATTGAGTCAATCTTCGGTAATGTTTCTTTGCAATGCCCGCAGGTAGGATCCCAGAAGATAACAACCGTATAGGTCGCATTGACTGAAAATAATTTTTTCATGATACCGGAGCTGTCGGGTAATTCTATATCTGCCGCTTGTGTGCCAAACAGGTTTGCCATCATACTATATGCCCTGTCAAAAATTGTTTTCTTCCCTTTCTCCGTCAGCCACGGATATTCATGCTGTGAAAAATATTTTTCAAACAAATGCACAAATACCTTGTCTTCCCACATGTATTTAATATTGAGATAGCGATTGATAAATTTTACCAGGAGAAATCTCTTCATTTCGTCGTTTGCACTTGCGTAGCTTAGCATCCAGTCCAGTTCTTTTATTACTGAATCCGCATCGGGTGCTACCAATTGATTGAAATACAGGTCAAGTTTTTCTTCAAAAAAAGTAGTCCGTGCAAGTCGTTCATCAAAAAACCAGGTATCATCCCAAAAATGATCTTTATAGTAACGGTAAGCATACAAGGAATCATCTTTTCCAGTCGGATGTTTATAAGCTTCTGGTAACTCCGGATCTTTCATCGCTTTCAGCAGTGCAGTAATAGTTGCCTTGGGATTTTTTTCAATAATATCCAACCTGTTTTTTTGTATAGCATTGCCGGCTTTATAAATGATAGAATCCAGGACAGAAGAATCTGCTTTACTCTTTGCAGTTTTCAGTTTCTTTTTAGCAGCTTCGATTTCTTTTGCTTTAATAGAATTATAATTCTGGTATTTTAAAAATAAATAGTTGTCAGGCGAACCTGTAAACCGCAAAGATTTCATCAGGTTTGTAGTATCGGCAACAACAGAAAATTTTTGTTCTTTATCAATCAAAATTTCAAAAAAACCTGTCTTACCCGGATAGCCTATTAAGTAAATACCTTTTTCCATTTTTTTTGGACGTTTAAAAACGCCAAAACTTTTATTATCAAGCAGCACAGAATCTACAATAGGTTTTTGCTTGCCGTAATAATAACCCAGGTATATAAACTGGTTCTTAAATGGTTTGAGAGTAACCTTCAGTTCAAATTCATTGGTTTGAGCAAAAAGTAAATGAAAACAGGAAAGCCAAAAAAACAGGGATGCGATTCGCTTCATGGAGTAATGATATTAAACGGGTAAAGTTATTCAAAAACGGCGGTTAGTCAAACCTATGCTCTGAAAAGCTCGTTAATGAATAGTTACCTGTAAAGATTGTTTTTATTGCTTAATAGTTGCTTTTATTGCTGCTTGTTTGCCAAAGATTCATAGGCCCCTTTAGCTGGTGAAGGCTAAATTTGCGGCGTGAGAAAAAAGAAGAAAAATATTATCCTGGAAAAAATCCTGGTTGAAGATTATGCTGCTGAAGGTAAAAGCCTGGCCCGGGTAGGTGGCAAAGTGATTTTTATTGAAAAAGCCGTGCCGGGTGATGTTGTAGATCTCCGGCTTTCCAAAAGTAAAAGAGACTGGGCAGAAGGCACTCCCATAAGGTTTCATTCTTTATCTGCTGAAAGGGTTATTCCTTTTTGCTCTCATTTTGGCATATGCGGCGGTTGTCAATGGCAGATGCTTCCTTATAAAAAACAATTAGCCTATAAACAAAAACAGGTAGCAGAAACTTTAAAGAGAATCGGAAAAGTTCAGCTACCGGAAATTTTTACTATTGCCGGTTGTAATGATACAGAGCATTACCGGAATAAACTGGAGTATACTTTTAGTTCAAAAGAATTTACTATTAATCCGGATAAGGAATATACTGTGTCAGGAGCCTCGGGTTTTCATGCCCGCGGCTGGTTTGACAAAGTAGTGGAGATTGAAAAATGCTGGCTACAGGCCGAACCTACAAATGCAATACGGAATACGATTGCTGCTTTTGCAAGACAAAATAATTTTTCTTTTTATGATTATAAACTGCATACCGGGTTTTTGCGAAATGCACAAGTTCGCATTTGCACCACCGGTGAAGTGATGGTGAATGTAGTATTAGGCGAAGACGATGAAGAAAAAAGAAATTTATTGCTTGCTCATTTACTGAAAGAAGTACCCGGCATCACTACCCTGCTTTATACTATCAATACAAAATGGAACGACAGTATTTTTGATTTGGAACCGGTTGCATTTTATGGGAAGGGATTCGTTGTTGAAAAGATTGATGAATTTCAATTTAAGCTTGGGCCTAAATCTTTTTTTCAAACAAATACTATACAGGCTGAGAAACTGTATAGCATCACCCGGGAATTTGCTGAGTTGACGGGCAAGGAAACCGTATATGATCTTTATTGCGGCACAGGCAGTATTGGCATATATGTAAGCAAGCGGGCAAAAAAAATTATTGGTGTAGAAATGATTGCTGAAGCCATTAAAGATGCGAAAGAAAACACAACGCTTAATAATATTTCTCATGCAGAGTTTTATGCAGGCGATGTGATTGAAATATGTAACGATGATTTTTTTACCAAACATGGCCACCCGGATGTAATAATAACCGATCCGCCGCGGGCAGGTATGCATGAAAAGCTGGTGAAAAAAATACTGGAAATAGCTGCCCCGGTAGTTGTGTATGTAAGTTGTAACCCTGCCACACAGGCAAGAGATTTAAACCTGCTGAACGAAAAATACAGCGTAATAAAAGTACAGCCGGTAGATATGTTTCCTCATACGCATCATATAGAAAATGTAGTACAGCTGAAACTGAAGCAATAAATGATTAATTGTGTAAATAAGAATTAGGAATACTATTACATAAACTCTTTTTCTCTTTTAATCTCTTAGCTTATTTTTACCGCATGAGCAATTTTCGATTTACCCGCCCGGATAATTTCCCCCCTGTCATTAAAAACCTTTTACTGATCAATGGACTTTTTTTCCTGGCAACAGGTTTTGTACTTGCTGATAAAATAACTCTGCCGGGAGACTATGCCGTTCTTGGCCTCAAAGGAGTTTTAGGTTTATGGCCCATTGAAAGTGAAAATTTCAAATCCTTCCAGATTTTCACTCACATGTTTACCCATGCCGACATCGGGCATATCTTTTTTAATATGTTTAATCTCTGGATGTTTGGACGTATACTTGAAAATGTGTGGGGAGGTAAAAAATTTCTTACGTTTTATCTTATCTGTGGTTTAGGCTCAGCAGCAGCGCATCTTGCTGTGCAATATTATACAGGCGATGAACATTTTGCTATTGGCGCATCTGGCGCCGTGATGGGTGTGATGGTGGCTTTTGCTTACCTTTTTCCTAATACTGAGCTGATGTTTATATTTTTCCCGGTACCCATAAAAGCAAAGTGGATAATAATCGCCATGATTGCATTCGATCTTTTTGGCGGTCTTGGTTATACAGGTGGCGATGGAATTGCACATTGGGCACATATTGGCGGTGCAGCAGTCGGCTTTGCGTTGTGTTTATACTGGAACAAAACAAATAAGAAAACATTTTATTAGCTAAAAGATTAAAAGAAAAAAGGAGTAAAAGAGAAATGGAAACTTTTTGAAACTCACTACTCACTATTCACAACTCACCTTATGGGCATTTACGACAGAGATTATAAAACACAGTTTACTACCAACCTGCAGGATAATGCACTGGTGCAACTTATTATTATCAACATGGTTGTATTTGTTTTATTTCAGTTTATCAGTGTGTTTTATTTTTTTACATTACCCAAAGCACCTGCTGAAGCTAAATTTTATCATGATATTTATTTAAATCTTGCATTGCCCGCAAGTTTTAAAGGATTTATAAATAAACCCTGGACAATTATCACCTATATGTTTTATCACCAGGGTTTGTGGCATATCATTGGCAATATGCTCTGGCTTTGGATGTTTGGTTATATTTTTCATGATATTACCGGCAATAAAAAAATTATACCCTTATTTATTTACGGAGCTCTTGGTGGTGCCATTGCCTTTTTGCTGGCCTATAATTTTGCGCCAACATTAAGAATAATTGACGCCAATATGGTTGGCGCTTCAGCCGGCATCATGGCCATTGTGGTAGCTGCCACTTTGCTTTCACCAGGTTATAGAATATTTCCCATGATAAGTGGTGGTATCCCGCTTTGGATAATTACAGTAGTTTACCTCATTATTGATCTTGCACTTATTCCTGTAAATAATACCGGGGGGCATATAGCGCATCTTGCAGGCGGGCTCACCGGGTTTCTTTTTATATTTTTTATGCGGCGAGGTTTCGACTGGAGTGTTGGTCTGAATAATTTTTTTTCCTGGGTCAATAATCTTTTTAACCCTGATAAACCAAAGAAAAATATAAAAGAACAATTATTTTATAAAAAAGAGAAACAACCTTTTTCAAAAACACCCAACCTGACCCAGCAACGGGTTGATGCTATTCTTGATAAAATAAACCAGCAGGGTTATCATTCTCTTTCTGCCGAAGAAAAGGAATTGCTTAACAAAGCAAGCAAGGAAGAGTTATAAATTTGTACAATGCCATCACGGTTACGAACCATTACTAAAAAAACTTTTATCGTTCTTAATATTATTACGGCGTTGTTTTATCTATTATCCTGCCTGGCTCCGTATATAAAACCTACCAGTTCATGGTTTATTTCAGTCATGGGTCTTGCATTTCCTTTTCTGCTTGTATTGCTTATAGGATTTATCTTTTTATGGCTCATTTTAAAACCAAGGATGGTATGGTTATCACTTATCATTTTACTATTTGGTTTCAAAAGCATAAGTGTATTCTGGGGGTTTAATGCTCCTTCCGGATTTAACTATGAAAAAAAACCGGGGCAGATACGGATTGCCAGCTGGAATGTGGCCCGCTTTCTTGAATGGAAAAAAAATGACAGTGAAAAAAGCAGGAAAAGACTGAAAATGATGGAGCAGATCAAAAAACAAGATCCCGATATACTCTGTCTGCAGGAATTTTTTTATTCACCCGAAACACAGTTTTATAGCAACATTGCTGAGATAAAAGAGATGGGCTATCCCTTTTTTTATTTTTCTTATGATCCGGATGGATGGCTGCAGTATATCGGCTCAGCTATTTTTTCAAAATACCCGATGATTGATACCGGGCTGGTACGTTATTTCAGGCCGGCCATGCCCGAGGCGCTGGTACATGCGGATATAAAAATAAATGATGATACCATCCGGGTTTTTGCCACGCATCTTCAGTCTGTACAATTTCGCCAGCGGGATTATGAAGCCATTGATGAAATAAAAAATGTAGAGGATAGTTTGTTTGACAATTCAAAAACGGTGCTGGGCAAACTGAGAAAAGCTATGAAGTACCGAAGCACACAGGCAGATATTGTAAGAAAAATATTAGACGACAGTCCCTACCCGGCCATTTTCGGTTGCGATCTGAATGATGTGCCCAACTCCCATACCTATTTTACCATCCGTGGCGATATGCAGGATGCTTTTTTAGAAAAAGGATTTGGTATTGGCCGCACATTCTCATCACTTTCACCCACACTGCGCATTGATTATATTTTTACAGATGATCATTTTAAAATAAACCAGTTTACCCGGGTGGTAAAAAATCTTTCTGATCATTTTATGATAATGGCCGATGTGGAGCTAAAGAAAAACTGATTATCTTTAAAACATGATAAAAACGGCCATCTTCCGATGTAGTTAAGTTTCCTTTCTCAGGGCAGTGCCCTATTTTTGCCACAGTTTTTAAATTATTAACCCGGCTTTTGAATTACTATGAAGCTTTAGTTGCGTCGCACTCTTCAGCATTTTGTAATTCTGCTGAGCTATTTCAACACAGAGGCACAAAGTAACAGAGCCACACATAGCCACTTAGTGTAACTCATAAACTCTGTTTCTCTGTAAAAAAAAATTATATAAAATGAGTGAGAACAAACATAAAGTCAGAGAGCCTCAGAGCACCCCTTTAGGGGATGGGGGGATGAGTCAACTTAAAGTATATAACTCTTACACAAGACAGAAAGAAATTTTCACCTCCATCACACCCGGGCATGTGGGTATGTATGTGTGCGGACCAACCGTGAGTGGTGAAAGTCATCTGGGACATGCAAGGCCATATATTACATTCGATGTGATTTACCGTTACCTTACTTATCTCGGTAATAAGGTTCGCTATGTTCGCAACATTACCGATGCGGGACATTTTGAAGAAGAGGGAAGGGAAGCGGAAGATAAAATTTCTAAGAAAGCGATACTGGAAAAACTGGAGCCGATGGAGCTGGTGCAGAAATACACCAATCTTTTTCATTGGGCCATGGATCAGTTCAATACTATTCCGCCAACTATAGAGCCAACAGCAACCGGGCATATAGTAGAGCAGATTGGTATGATAGAACAGATTATTGAAGCCGGCTATGGCTATGTATCAAACGGCTCAGTATATTTTGATGTAAAAAAATATGCAGCAAGCCATGACTATGGAAAACTGAGCGGAAGAATAATGGAAGACCTGCAGGAAACAACAAGAGAACTGGAGGGCCAGGCAGAGAAAAGAGATATGGCTGATTTTGCATTATGGAAAAATGCAGCACCGGAACATATTATGCGATGGAAAAGTCCCTGGGGTATAGGTTTTCCCGGCTGGCATATTGAATGCTCGGCGATGGCAACAAAATATTTAGGTGCACAGTTTGATATACATGGTGGTGGTATGGACTTATTATTCCCGCATCATGAAAGTGAAATAGCACAAAGCACTATCTGCAATCATACAAGCCCTGTCCGTTACTGGATACATAATAATATGATCACCATTAACGGGAAAAAGATGGGGAAAAGCTATAACAATGTAATCAAGCTCACCGAACTTTTCAGTGGTGATCACCCGGCGCTGGAAAAAGCTTATCACCCGATGGTGATCCGTTTTTTTATTTTGCAAACACAATACCGAAGTACATTAGATTTCAGTAATGATGCTTTGCAGGCGGCAGAGAAGGGATTGAAACGGTTGTGGGATGCGTATGAAAAGTTACGGGTTATGGATTATGAGTCCGGAGTTCAGAGTTCAGAGTCAGGACTTGATAATGAACTTGATTTGAAAGTGAGAAAGCTAATAGCTGAATTCGACGAATTTATGAATGATGATTTTAATACAGCGAAAGTGCTTGCCAATATTTTTGAACTGGTGCCTGTGATAAACTCTATGAAAGATAATACGATTGCCATTTCTGCTTTATCAAAAGAAACATTTGAAATATTGCAAAGGCAAATGAAAGTTTTTGTGGAAGATATTCTCGGGCTGAAAAGTGTAAGTGATGGAGATAATGAAAAACTTAAAGGCATAATGGATCTGCTGATTGATATCCGCAAAGAAGCAAAGAACAAAAAAGATTTTGCTACTTCAGATAAAATAAGAAACCAGTTAACTCAGTTGGGCATTAATTTAAAAGATGAAAAAGGCGGAGAGATGAGTTGGGCAATTGAGTAGCCCCCTAAATCTCCCGAAGGGGGACTTCCAGGCACACAGACCCGGATTAATGGAAATACTATTATTACTCTTCAATAATAAAACTATTAACTCCTTCCCTTCGGGAAGGCGAAATAAGGAAATCACAATCAAAATGAATTTGGGATGGGCTATTACGTTCCACATCTTTCAAAAGATAAAAAATTAAAAAAGTTAATTAAGCATCATGGGCACTTCAAACTGAAGAACCAAAAAGATTTGTTTCTCTATCTCTGCTATTCCATCATAAGCCAGCAGCTTTCTACCAAAGTGGCCAGGGTTATCAAACAACGCTTTCTTGATTTATATGAAGGCTTACCCACGCCGCAGCAAATAATAAATACGCCATTAGAAAAACTGCGTAGCGTGGGTATGAGTAATGCCAAAGCAAACTATTTACAAAACGTAGCCAGGTTTGAAATAGAATCCGGTATGCACCATACCAAGCTGCATAAAATGAGTAATGATGAAGTGATAGAATATTTAACGCAGATAAAAGGGGTGGGCCGCTGGACAACTGAAATGCTCCTGATGTTTGCCCTCTGCCGTGAAGATGTTTTTGCTATTGACGATCTTGGTATCCGCAATGCGATGATTGCTTTATATAATATAAAAAGCAAGGATAAAAAGAAACAGTATAAAGAAATGCTGCGTATTTCAGAAAGTTGGAGCCCTTACCGTACTTATGCATGTATGTATATGTGGCGTTCGTTGGATAATGTGCCGGTAAAATAATTTTTTAAGACACCAGTTTAATAACTTCTTTCCCATAATACAAAACTGCCAACGCAATAATCAAACAAGGAATTAATCCTGTAATTAATGTAGCTGGAAATGGAATCATTATTAAAGCGATAATAATATAAGCAATAAAGCCGATTCCGAATTTAAGCAGCCTTTCAAGCCCAGGCATATCTTTTGTTTTTAGTGAAATGAAAAACGGAATAAAAAAACTCAGTAGAAATGCTCCGATGCGGCTATTCAGATTTGCTTCTGAATCAAGCGTAAGAAAACCGATGATTAACATGAGGACAATGTTCAGAACTACCAGGAAAAATCCATTTACGATGATGGCTCCGATAGATTTTTTATTTATAAGTTCCATGGTAAATTATTTACTTTCAAAATTACAGTAATTTATTTATTACAAAGCGAGTCTATATGCTTAGAAAAAGTTTACCTTCTTAAATAATCATCTGTTTTATCCAGCCAGTCCTGTCTTGGAGGGGACCATGTATCAATTTCTTCCACATCACCAATCATCAGCGCTTCATGCGGCAGGTTAGATGGAATGACAATTACATCACCGGGAAATAAATCCATCACCTGATCTTTATTTTCTCCAAACCAGAAACGCATTTGTCCGGATATCAGTTGTGTTACCTGCTCATGTATATGACTATGCAGTGGCACACGAAATCCATCTTTGAAATTCATCTTTGCAATCATCAGTTTTTCTCCCCATACCATTTTCCTGCTCATGGATGGAGTTACTTCTTCTGTGGGAATGGTTTCCCAGTTCAGTTTATTTATCATGATAAATATGTTTTGTTTATTTCAATTCTAAAATAGAGAAAAACAAAGAGAGGGCAGAATTTTATTTTGATACTTACACAGTATACATAAAAACACAATTCATCAGCTACTCTTGTTTTGAAAAGCTGCTTTTTTTGCTGCAATTTTTTGACTGACTTCTTCTACAATCCAGGGAACCGAACTTTCTGGAAAAGGCGATACACAACTAACATTTATCTCACAAAGTGTATATTTTTTATTTGTATTTTCTGTATTGATTTTATTAATAAAAAAATCAGTATCCCAAATTACAGGCATCATTTCATTTTCTAACCCGGTAATGTGTATCAGTTCAGGCACCCATTTTTTTTCCATAATCTCCCGCAGATCCTGGAACAAGCCGCAATCCTCACTGAAATAATATCGCCTGCCTGGTTTTTTTGATGTCATTTCTTTTCCGGTATTCGGGTAAAGTGCATTTACTTCCTGGTAGCCAAACCCGGTTACTTTCATTCCTGTTAAATAACAACGAACCATGCCATTTATTATATTCGGGTTCCATTCCTGGTCTATCAGCATTCCGTTATTTGCAAAATAAAATTTCATCTCTTCAAAAAAATCTTCTGATGAAAATATTCGTTCTCCATCTTCACCTGTGGCATGTGTAATTCTTATTTTATTATTTTTAAAATCTGTGGTATCAACTTTAAAAACTCCGTTTCCGCCATTTCCCCTGTATTGTTTCAAAATTCTTATTTCAGTTTGGTTACCGGTATTTAAAAACCTCTTATTAAATTCTTCAAAGGTTTTATACAGTTTAATATCTCCGCCAAACTCCATCTCACGGGTTTTATACAAAATATCTTTTGTTCCTATTTCTAAAATCACTTCAGGGTGGGCAGATACATAACAACCCTGTGCCGACAATTTAATAAGTAAGGCATCCAGAATTTTCCTGCTGTTTCCCTGTTCAATTGGATTTACCCAAACCAGGATGGCGTCATAACTGAGAAGCTCTTTGGAAAGTTTTTCTGCCAGCGTATCATTATAAATTACAGAATCAATCCTCAATCCTTTTTCTAGGAATGCAGTAGCAAGGCCCTTGTACTTATCCTCAACAAGAGCATTCCTGTTTGAATCTGATTCACCAAAAACAAGTATGGCAATGGAATAGTGCTTCATGATTTTCTGTTAGTCAATGCAACTTTTATACCCAGCCCGATTAATGTAAGTCCGCAAACTTTATTTATAATAGCAGCTATTTTTTTGTTGTCTTTTAACCGGGTAAAAATTGCAGCAGCAAAAACTGCCAGTATCAAGCACCAGATAGTACCTGTAGTAATAAATGTAGTACCCAATATTAAAAATGGCAAAACGGTATGGTTAACTGCCGGGTCAATAAATTGAGGGAGAAATGCAATAAAAAATAAAGCAACTTTCGGATTCAGAATATTTGTTAAAATTGCTTCACGGTATATTTTCCGGTAATTAACTGATCTATTTGATAAAACTTCGCCCTTAATAAATTGTGACTTATCTGTTAGCATTTTGATTCCAAGGTAAACCAGGTATACCGCTCCTGCATATTTGATGATGGAGAATAGCACCAGCGATTTTGCAATAATTAATGAAAGTCCGAAAGCTGCTAAAGTGGTATGAACGATACTACCGGTAGCAATCCCCAATGCAGATATGATGCCTGCCTTTTTACCCTGACCAATACTTTTTGTCAAAATAAAGATTGTATCGTTACCGGGTGTTAAGTTTAACAGGATGCCCGACACTAAAAATGTTTCAAAATGAATAATTCCGGTCAATTTCTATTTTTTAAGTTACCCGATAATATTTTTCTTCAAAGGAATGAAAAAGTCAAATATAAATTTATCCATTATTTTTTATTCGCGGATTCCTGTTAGTGCTGGGTTGTCCCGCAACACATTAGCCTTGCTATGCAAACCCGCACGAACAGTTTCCTTTGATTGTCCAAAGGACTCCTTCGGAGTAGATTTACTGGCAGATTCAGCAAATACTAAAACGTTTCATAAGAATGAGATAGGTAATTTGTTCAATTGCCGTTAAGGGGATTGGCAATACCACCTTCGCAGAAGTTTTGCCAGAGTTTATCTATAAGTGATTTTAGTTGTGCATTGTTTCGGAGCATTATTTTTTCTTCTTTTTTGTATCAGATGATTTCAATTGCAATGCAGATTTTGCATTGAGGGATGTAATTACTTTTTTGCCTGTTTTTGCTTCTAATTCTTTTCTTGCCACTTTAGCTACATTGCCTCCCTGTTTTGCTACCTTTTTATTGTCTTCAAAAGTTTCGGGATTGGTAGCTGTTGAAATATCTTTTGTTGATGCTTCGGCCAGCATGTTTAAGATAAGTTCGGTATTTGTCATATTATCCCGCAGGTTTTCTTTTTTCAACCCTTTCAGGATTTTATATTCTTTTGTTGTTTTATCACTCCAAGCTTTGGTAATAATGTCGGTCAGTGTTGCAAACTGAATGCCTTCTTTCAATCCCCGTTTCTTCCATTCATCGGTAAGTTCTTTTCTTATTTCAATACTTTTCAGCCGCTGGTTAATCCAATTTTCTGAATAGCCCAGGTTCAGGTATTGTTCTAAAGCCCTGTCAATCGTAAGTTCAGGGTCTTGCATTTCATCCAATCTTTCGGCAGCTACTTTTGCAAGCCAAAGTTTAAAAGGTTCTGCCTTTGGGGAAGGAATAGATTGAATGAGCCGGAAAAGCTGTTCGGTGTCGGCAACATCGGTCATTCTCATTTTGCCATCTTCGGCAGCCATTTTCAACTGTCCGATTTTTTCGGACAGTTCACTTCCTTCCTTTTTCAGTTTTGCTTTTAAATCACTCCAGTACTTCCTGGGTCTGTCAGTACCTGTCAGGATTTCTATTGTATCTATAATGGAGAAGTACCATTTCTCCTGCTCAGAATCCCAAAGGGTTCTCACTTTTTTTTCTTCAAATATTTTTATTTCGTTAAGCTTTGTCATAGCAATTTTTTTATCGGGTTTTATTTTCAAAACGTTTCAAAATGAATAATCCCAGTCAAAATATAATTTTTAAAGTTTCCTGCTGACAAATATAAATTTACCCTTATTATTTTAAGTTGTGAATTTCTGTTGGTATGGATAGTTCCTAAATTATTGAATGGGTTTTCCTTTGAGGGTTCCCGAACTTTATAAACGAAATAAGCACCTGCCTCAGGGGGATTGAAGGCTGCAATAGGTGGAAGAAGAAAAATTATAGTCTTTATCAACTAAATGGATGCTTAGTTAAACCATATACAGTTAAAAATTTATTTAACTTTTTACCTGGTAATGCCAGCCGCATTGCTGACTATTTAAAATATTATTATCTTGGAGATAATTGTATGAAATATAATATTTCATATTTAATATAAATTGCTATGTCATCTCAATTTTTAAACTCTTCCGTCATTCAAAATTGGGTTAAAGGGAATTTGAACATACAAAAAATAGAACAAAACCTAGTAGCTCTGGGTTATGATAAACAAGTAATAGATGCTTATCTGGTGGAATTCAAAAAAGCCCAAAATACTAAAAGGCGATTTAAAGGATTTATTTGTTTGGGAGCCGGAGCGTTTCTTGGTTTTTTAAGTTGTGTTTTAACATTGATTAACCCTGTTCCGGAACTTTATAATTTGATACTTTTTGGCCTTACTTCAATTTCTATTCTGATAATATGTTTGGGCCTATATAATATTTTTGAATAACCAGGTCTTTATGTTTTATGTTGTTTGTTTTTTTTTGTCAACTTATATCAGGACGAGACAAAAGCTCAATCGCCAAACGAAAGATGAATCACTGTATTCATCAGACCTAAAACAACAAGTTAATTTTTTATTGCAGAGTAATTTTACCAATAAATATTAACCTGGATATTTCTGAAATAAAAAAAGAAAACAATCCGTATGATAAAAATTAAGGATTGAGAAATATTAAAAAGAATAACTATCTTGTAAAGAAGTATTAGGTGTGTATTAAATGTGCTTTATAAAATCTGCGACATTCAACTTACAAAAACAAGGAAGAGTAATATTAATAAGACGTAAAAAGATATTTTTTTAGCTCAGGCAGATTCTTTGCTTATTAAAAAAGCGTCAACTGTAAATTTTAAGTTGAATGAAAAATCATTCAACTGTAATCATTCAAAAAATACAATATGAAGGAACTAAAACTCTTTCTGATCGTCCTTTTATTTGGCTTTTTTGCAAACGGCCAGGCCGGGCAGATAAACCAAATCAACATAGTAAATTTTACTGTGAAGAATATATTGCCCGGGACAGTTGACAGTTGGGTATCGACGCCGGCAGCATTGATACTGGTGGCACAAAAAGCCCCCGGTTCCACACCCGTGAAGGAACTAAGACTGGTTGTTCAGATACGAAGTGGTGGAGCTGTCATCTGCGGTAATAATTTCGCAACTTCAAAACAAGTAGATCCTTTTGATGTAAGAACATTTAACACGGCTGACCTCACCGGCATGCTTAGTAATTGCCATGAACTGAAAGAAGGCACATATTCTATTTGTGTTCAGTTCTTCAATATAGATAAGATTGCCATCAGTCGTGAAATGTGTAAAGACTTCAGGGTAGAGGCTTCCAATATAGAATATGCACCGCCAACCGTAATCACTCCTGTAAAGGATACAAAGTTTTCGCAGCAGGAACTGCAAGGTCCAATCATGTTTAGATGGACACCGTTGGTTCCTAAACCAAAAGAACCTGTTACTTATCGTTTAAAAGTTTGGCAGCTGATGCAGGGACAGAATGGAACAATGGCAATGAGAACTAATCAACCGATAGTTACAAAAGATGTTGACAACATTACCCAGGCTACAGTGAATGGAATATATACCGGCCCTTGCAGGCCACCCTATCTCTGTGATTTTATCTGGAATGTACAGGCATTGAACAAAGAGGGCAAACCAATGGGTAATAATAATGGTATGAGTGACTCTTATACTTTTGGATTAGTAGAAGAAAAAATTACAGGCCCGGAAAATACATTCCCCGAAAACAAAAAAGAAATCAATTCTGATGATGCGATGAAAGGTATAACGTTCCGATGGACACCGGTTGTACCCAAACCACAAGAACCGGTTACCTATCGCTTAAGA
>Ga0209797_10000741_pt1 | contig 16362 bp, 11 predicted proteins | sample DOMMetBare3Fresh_2_FD_187472 | JGI IMG/M metagenome (GOLD analysis project Ga0209797, IMG submission 187472) | Wetland sediment microbial communities from St. Louis River estuary, USA, under dissolved organic matter induced mercury methylation -... | ecosystem: Environmental > Aquatic >... | reverse complement strand
CGCCAACGCGGCATCTTCGGCTTACGCCTCGTCAACGGTCGGACCGGACAGGAGCTATTTGTCCCTGCCGGTTTGCTCCGAGCGTCGCCCGTGGGTCGGTTTGCGTAAGTGCCTTCCCGCAGGTGCCGCTCCCGCTCCCCGCCTTCAAGACGCCTCATGAGTGCGCCCCTCGAAACACGGATCGGGATGGGTTACACATAGAGTGAAGTTTGGTAAGTGTCAACATACATTTCACTGATGGCTAACGCGCGTGATCACGCTACGTTCAACCATCCTGCATCCTGAATCGATGCTCGGCCCGAACGACAGGCGGTCCAGCGCGTCCTCACACCGCGATCAGCGGCAACGGCTCGAAATTCCCGCGCAAGAGGCTCTCGGTCTCGCGGTGTCCCATCCAGGTGCCGGCGAGCGTTGCATAGATGCGGCGGTAGTCGGTCGTGTATTTGAGATTGCCGTCCTCGAGGTCGGTGAGGCTCGGCATCTTGCCGTACTGGCCGCCGGCGACTGGCTCGCCGATCACGAAGGCCGGCCCCGCGGTGCCGTGATCGGTGCCGCGGCTGGTGTTCTCCTTCACCCGCCGCCCGAACTCGCTGAACGCCATCAGCACCACGTCCTTGCCGCGGCCGAGCCGCGCGACGTCCTTCACGAAGGCGGCGATGTGGTCGGAGGTGTAGGTCCACAGCCGCGCATGCACGTCGCTCTGGTAGACATGGGTGTCGAAGGCATTGTTGCGGTAGGCGACGTAATAGATCTTGGTCGGGAAGTCGGCCGCGATCAGCGCCGCGACGCGCTCAAGCCCAAAACGCACGAGGCCATAGTCGACCGGCGTGCGATATTTCGCCCAGGCGTCGCGCACGAGCTGCTCGGCGTCAAGCGCGCTGCGCGACACGCTGAGCATGAAATCCTGCGCCTCGTTCTCGGCCTGACCGCGGCCGGCGATCAGCTTCAAGGCCGCGGCCTCCTCGGCAAAGCCGGTGCGGGTGAATTTCTGCGGATCATCGAATACGAGCGGCACGTGGCCGCGCGAGCGAACCGCGAGCGACTGCTGGGTGTCGATATTGACGATGTAGTTGGCATGTCCCTCCGGGTCCATGGCGTCGGCGGCGCGGCCGAGCCAGCCATAGAGCTCACCGCGGTTGGGCGCGGCAGTCTGCCAATAGGCCATCGAGGCGAAATGGGAGAACGAGGGCTGGTCGTAGCCGACGCCGTGCACGATGGCGAGACGGCCATCCTTGTAGAGCCGCTCGAAGCCCGACATGGTCGATTGGAAGCCGATATGCTGATCGAGCTTGCGCAGGCGCTCCGGCTTGATGCCGATGCGCGGCCGCGCGCGGTAGTAGGCGTCGTCACCATAGGGAACGACGGTGTTGAGCCCGTCATTGCCGCCGGACAGCTCGACCACCACCAGGATGCGGCCGTCTTGCGGCTCCGCAGCGGCGGCTTCGGCAAAGAATGGCGAGCGCTCAAGGTTGCCGGACGCGCCCAGAACGAGGCTGCCGAAGCCGGCGCGCAGGAGATCGCGGCGGGCGATGCCGCCTAGGCGGGATGAGCTTCGCATGATTTTAGGCCTCCAAATCTGTCCACTCAAAAGTCTGCGTCTACGCGCGACGCAGGCACGCTCAGCAAAGCTGGAACTGGGGGGAGCTCATGATCAGATGCGCCACTAGGCGTAGCGGTCGCTCGAGATAGGTCGCCGCAAGGGCAAGCTCGCGGGTGCCGAGCTGGCGCTCGAGCAGGTCGACCAGGACTTTCCGCACCTCGGCATCGACCGGTGCCCGCAGCAGGCGCGTGAGCAGGTGATCGACCGCGTCGCCCGCGGTCTTGGCGCCGGCGCCAAGCACCATGGCGGCGAGATCGAACTGCGCCGCCGCGCGCGGGATCGGCTTCACCCGGCGCACCGCTTCCTGCCAGCCGATGAGACTCCCATAGCGGGTGTTGAAGTCTTCCGCGCCCGCGATGACATTCGCCATGGTCTTGTCGCCACCCTCCATGCCGCCCATGCCGCCGCCTTCGCTCGGGGTGTCCTCGATGGTGGCGACACTTATCTCCATGCCGGCGAGAATGCGGTCATTGACGCGCTTGACCTCGCGACCGGGATTGAAGTTCGGGTCGGTGAAATTGATGATGTCCGGGAACAAGACATCGCGCGCGAAATTGCCGCGCGCGAGCAGGAGCCCCGGCGTGATCCAGGAACGTCCCTGGGCCCAGCCCGCCACCGTCGGTGGGTTGAGCAGGATCTGTCCAAGCTCGCGGCTGACCAGGTGCAGATCGGGAATGCCGGGCAGGCGCTTGACCCCGAGCTTGCGATAGGTGGAGACGATCAGCTCGATCGGTCCCTTGATCCGCGTTCCGAATGACGGTGCGCTATAGAAGTCGCGCGACAGGAACAGGGTGCGCAGGAGCGGCGCGACCTGGTAGTTGTTGTCGCGCAGGATCGCGCCGAGCTTGGCTTGCAGGGCCGCGGACAGGTCCTCCCGCACGAAGAAGCGATAAATCTTGCCGGCGATGAATTCCGCCGTCACCTTCTGGTCGAGGATGATGGCGAGGATATCGACGCCGTCGAAATTGCCGGTGCGGCCGAGGAAGGTCTTCTGGCCCTCGTCGTGCTTGTCGGCATCGAGCTTGAAGGCGAGATCGTTGTCGATCCAGCCGGTGAACGCGCGGGCGGCCTCGCGGATGTCGTGCTCGGTATAGTTGCCCACCCCCATGGTGAAGAGCTCCATCACCTCGCGGGCGAAGTTCTCGTTCGGCGCCCCCTTCACGTTCTGCGCCGCGTCGAGGTAGGCGAGCATCGCCGGGCCGCGCGCGACGTCGACCAGAAGCTCGCGGAAGCTGCCGGTCGCGTGCCGATGGAAGAGGGCAAGCTGCTGCTCCATCTTGCGATAGTCGCGGATCTTCTCCTCGCCGGTCGCGAAGTGGCCGTGCCAGAACAGCGTCATCTTCTCTTCGAGCGGCCGATGGGTCGCGACCATGCGGTCGGCCCACCAATGCGCCAGGCGGCGGGTCTCGAGCACGGTCGCGCGCAGCCAATAGAAGAACCGATCGACCACCGGCTGCAGCCGGCGCTCGCCGGTGGGCTTGATGCGCACGCCCATGGCCTCGCCGGTCTTTTCAGCGCGCTCGGTCGCGGCCACCCGGCTCACCGGGAAGTCGCGCAGGCTCGGGTCCCACACGTCGGAGCGCTCGAAGGCTGTGAGGTGCTCGTCGGCAATCGTGTGGTAATCGACGAGGGCGGCGACCGCCGCCTGCGGGGTCATGGCCGCAAGGCGTGCGATCTCGTCGGGCGTACCGCCGAAGCCAGCGCGCTCGAGCAGATGCGCCGCGCGCTCGATGCTCCAGTCGGCGGCGGCGATCGGGGACAGATCGTCCGCCCATTGCGAAGGCCCGCCGCCGCGGCGGGCGGTATCCGGTCCGGCGACGTTGATCGGCGTGGGGCTCAGTGGAGGAACGGTTGGCTCGGCCATTGCGGACACCCCCGGTTGACGTGCCGAATGCTGCGGGACAGACCGGCGATTTCGCCGCGATTGACGCCGCGCAATCAAGCTATGGATGCCATCACCATTTCGAATAGTTGGCGTGCCTGCGCGGAAGACGGCGTGGCCGGGCTCACCCCTGTTCCGGACGCTTGCGCGCCTCCTTGATGAAACGCGGCATCGGCTGGATCGGCGGCAGCGCGACGTTGCGGCCCGCGAGCTTGAGCGCTTCGACGAAACCCTTGTACGGGGCGAGCCGCAGATATTGATCCGCCAGGAGCGCCACCGTGCTGCGCTGGCCGTGGTCGGTCGCATAGAGCTCGATCCCCTCGAGCGAGCCTTCCACCAGGAACGCCGTCAAGGCCGGCACCAGGCTCACGCCGAAGCCAGCGCGCACGAGCCCAAGCGCCACCTCATAGGTGCGGCAATGCGCGACCAGGCGATGCGACGGCAGGATGCGCTGGTACCACTGCTGCACGCGCAGCGTATGCTGGGTGCCGAAATGGAACTGGATGCAGCTGTTGAGCACGCGCATGACGTCGGCGGGCGCGTCATCGAGACGACCGAGTGACGAAAGATTGATCGCGCTCGGCACCGCAAACACATAAGGGTCATCGACCACCGGGATCTGACGAAAGCCGATGCTCGCCTGCGCCACGGTACCGGCCGCGATCAGGCCGATATGCGCCTGACGCGCATACAGCATCTCGACCACCTCGCCGGGCGAAGCCTCATGGATGTCGACCTCGATGCCGGACGCGAGGCCGCCGCAGCGCTGCAAAGCATCCGGTACGATTGCCTTGATCACCGAATTGAGCCCGGCGATGCGGATCACGGCGCGCTTGCCGGTCGTGAACTCGCGCAAGCCGGCTTCCGCCTCGTCGATCCCCTTGATCACGCGCTGGGCATGGTGCAGCAGCAAGCGGCCGGCATCGGTCAGCACCATATTTTTATGAGCGCGCTCGAACAGCCGCGCGCCGACGCTGTCCTCCAGGCTCGCCAGTTGCTTAGAGAGCGATGGCTGGGCGAGGCCGAGCTGCTTGCTGGCGCGCGTCAGGGTCGACGCCTGCGCGACCGCGAGGAAGATACGCAACTGATGGAGGGTCACTATGGCTCGTCCCTGAGCGGCCCGAATCCCTTCGGTGGCCGGCGATGTTTCGTGCCCGCCTCATAGGCCGCCGCGATCTCGAACAACAGCGCTTCGTCGAACGGTCGCGCCAGAAACTCCATGGCGACGGGAAGCTGATCGGACTTGGGGCCATCGAGGCGGCTGCCGTTGGGATCGCTCGGGTCGGGCACGCGGTCGTAGACCTCGCGCGTGAAGCCCGCCGGCACGACGATCGCCGGGAAGCCGCTCACCGGGCTCAAATTGACGCTCCAGCTCGAGCCGGCGCCGCGCCACAGGTCGAGATCCTTCTGCAGCGTCGTCTCGCCAGGCAGGAGATTGGGATCGGACAGCGTCGTTCCGGCCTTGAGCAGGCGCGGCTCGGTGCGGGCGTTGTAGACGTCCGGAATTCGGCTCGGCAGGACGATCGGCGGCGGCACCGTGTTGTAGACATAGATCAGCGCGTCGAGCTTGTTGTCCGCCATCACCTTGTAGAGAATCCGCCGCAGCGCCTGCAGACGCAGCGTGTGGCTGGTATTGGCCGGCGTGTCCAGCGTGTCGGCCCTGGCGCCGAACGCCGTTCGGAGAAGCTCGTTCTCGCCCAGGAAGGCCTTGCTGGCGAACATATCCTCGACCGAGCGGAACTTGGGATCGTTGCGCTCCTTCAAGTAGACATTGAGCGCGAACCTGCCTTCCTCGCCGCGGCGCTGGCCGGCGATCATGCGCAGATTGACGCCGCGCGCTCCGCCCGGCAGCGCCTTGGGATCGCTCGCGAATGTCACCAGGCGGTCGATCGGCTTGCTGCCGGCGGGCAGGGCCTCTGGGAAAACCTGCGTGAAGAAGCTCGGCTCGTAGGCCGTCATCACCTCGGCGATCGCGGCATGGAAGTCGACCGGATCGACGATAGTCGCGCCGAGCCGCTTCATCTCGGCCAGCGCCGCGTTGGCGACGCGGATGCTGTCGCGGTCGGCAAGTGTCGCCTCGATCATGAAGTCGCGCACCACGCCCAGGCGCTTGCCGGCGAGCGAGGTCTTGGCGGCATGCTTCTGATAGGCGACCGGCTTGATGCCGTGCGCCAGCGACGTGACCTCGTCGCGCGGATCGGCGCCGGTGAGGACCTCGAGGACGAGCGCGGTGTCCGCGACGGTGCGGCACATGGGTCCGCCGCGGTCGCGCGAGAACGAGAGCGGGACGATGCCGGCGCGGCTCACCAGCCCTTGCGTGGCGACCATGCCAACCAGCGCATTGACCGAGGCAGGATTGCGCACCGAGCCCGCCGTGTCGGTGCCGAGCGCGCAGATGGCGAGGTTCGCCGCGACGGCGGCGCCCGAGCCGGCGCTCGAGCCGCCCGGAATGCGCTTGGTGTCGTAGGGATTGCAGGTCTGGCCGCCGAGCGTGCTGCGGCCGATGCCGGCCGGGGCATATTCATCGAGATTGGTCTTGCCCAGGATGATCGCGCCGGCGGCGCGCAGCTTGGCCACCATGGTGGCATCTCTCGGCGGCTTGTCGTTGGCGTAGTCGGCCGCCGCGCCGGCCGTGGTGCGCATGTCGAGCGTGTCGTAGTTGTCCTTGATCGCGAATGGAATGCCGTGCAGCGGCCCGAGCAGGCGACCGGTGCGCGCGAAATAGGCGTCCTGGCTGCGCGCGACCTCCAAGGCATCCAGCAATTTCGGATCGTTGTCGGCCTTGTCGGTCATCGAGCGCTTGCCGCGGATGTTGAGCGTCACATAGGCGTTGACCTGCCCGGCGTTCTCGATCGGCGCAATCTCGCCAAGCGTCAAGCCGGTCGCCGGATCGATCTCGCCTTTGACGCAGGCGCCGTTGTAGGCCGCGATGCGCTTGAAATAGAGCGTCACCAGTTGGGTGGCCGTGATCTGCCTCCCTCGGATGGCGCGATGCACATCGGCGATCGTCGCCTCCTCGAGATGGAAGCGCCAGGCTGGCGCGGCGTTGGCCTGGATGGGCGGCAGCAAGGCCGCGGCGATCCCGAGCATGGCAGAGCAAGCGCATCGCCTGTCCACGGCAGTCCTCCCCATCGTTGGTCGATCGTGTTTGATGAATAATCCCGCGCCTGCGATCGCCCCGCAAGGTCGGTATGGGCACGGTTGTCCGCGGGTGCGGCGGCACCTCTTGCATGAGGCGGCCAGGCAACCGGTACGCGGTGTCGATGAATTTCACAGGTGTTGTCTCCTCTTCCGGGCGGCCGGGCAACCCTGATAGGCTTTCGTTGTCGAAAGCAGGGCCGCTGAACGCCTGGGAGGAGGATGATGCGCTCGCCTGGCGTATCGATCGCCGCGCGTTATTCGGCGCGAGCTGCATTCACTTTGCTTCGCCCAGCCGCTTGCGATCACGAGGAGGGCAGTCATGTATCAACCGAGCCTGATCCGAATTGTTGCAGTGAGTTCCATTGCGGCGCTCATGGTCGCGGCGCTCGCGCTCGCGCCAAGCCGCGCGCAAGCTGCCGATGACGCGAAGTATCCCAACCTGAAGGGGCAGTGGACCCGCGTCATCGTCCCGGGCGTTCGCGGCCAGCCGTCGTTCGACCAGACCAAGTCCTGGGGACCCGGACAGGGAGCGCCGCTTACGCCCGAATATCAACGCGTGTTCGAGGCGAGCCTTGCGGATCAGGTCAACGGCGGGCACGGCAACAACATCGATCGTGCGCGCTGCGGGCCTTCGGGCATGCCGCACATGATGGTGTCGTTCCGTGGATTCGAGGTCATCGTCACGCCGGAGACGACCTATATCCTGGTCGGCGACCAGGACCAGCCGCGCCGCATCTTCACCGACGGCCGCGCCTGGCCCAAGGAGATCACGCCGACCTATGGCGGCTATTCCATCGGCCGCTGGATCGATCAGGACGGCGATGGCCGCTATGACGTGCTCGAAGTGGAGACCAAGGGCTTCAAAGGGCCGCGCGTGTTCGATTCATCGGGCCTGCCGCTGCACCATGACAACCAGTCGGTGTTCAAGGAGCGCTTCTATCTCGACCAGGCCGATCCGAACATTCTGCACGACGAGATCACCGTGATCGACAACGCCCTGACCCGGCCCTGGACCGTCGACAAGCGCTACACGCGCGACGCCGATCCGCAGGTCGAGTGGTTCGAGTCGGTCTGCGTCGAGTACAACGGCCAGGTCTTCATCGGCAAGGAGAACTACATGCTGAGCGGCGACGGCTTCCTGATGCCGGTGCGCAAGGACCAGCCACCGCCGGATTTGCGCTATTTCAAGCCGGCGCAGAAGTGACGGACACGCGGGCGGCGCTGCGCCCGACGCCACATCCCGTCGCGGCTTCGCGCGTTCATGGCGCACTGCTGGCGTTACTGATGGCAGCCTTCCTGTTCCGCGTCGGCGCGCAGGCTGCCCAGGCGTGGCACCCGGTCGCGTGGCTGCCGCCGTTCGAGAACTGGCACTCGGCCACCTTGCCCTATGGGGTGCTGCTGGCGTCACAGATTGCGATCTTGGCCATGCAGCTCTTTGTGCTCGCGGGGATGCTCGCAGGCGGGCATCGGCCGCGCCGGTCAATCGGCACTGTGCTGCTCGTGCTGGGAGCCGCCTATTTCGCGTTCATGCTGTTCCGCCTGGTGGGCGGGCTCACAGTCCTGCAGCACCTGCCGTGGTTCCAGGCCCTGCTGCCGACTGTGTTTCATCTCGTGCTGGCGGCGTTCCTGCTTGTCCTGGCGGACTTCCACTTGCGTTTCCACGCGCGTGCCGGCGGCGCCTGATCAACGGCAGGCATTGAGCACCTCCGGCGTCGGCGCCAGGCCGAGGCCAAGTCCGGCGCCAGGTCCGGCGCCGGGCTTGACCCGGCCGCCGTAGCGGAAGCCGATCGACGGCGTCGCCGCGTCGCGGACCAGGAGGCGCGTTCCGAACGCGCCTTCGAACGCAACGAGGTCGGCGCCCGCCGCCCGCGCCGCGAGGATGCCGGCGCGTGCCAATATGCTGGTTTCGCCGACCTGGGCGCCGACGATGATCTTGATGCCGCGCGCGCGGGCCTGCCGGATCGTCGCCAGCGTTCGCATGAGGCCGCCAAGCTTGGAGACACGCGCATTGAGAATGTAGCGTGCGCCGGCTTCGAGACGGGTGAGGTCCTCCGGCCGTGTGACGCTCTCATCGAGAATAATGCTCATCCCGGTCTGGGCGCCGACGGCGGCAAGGCCCTTCCAGTCGCGCGACCGGATCGGCTCTTCGACGGCCCAGGCGTAGTCCTTGAGCGCATTGAGGGCGCCGACGGCGTCGTCAGCCGACGCCCACAGGTTGTTGGCGTCGAGCCGCAGCGGGCCGAGCCGGGAGAGAAAGCGCGCCCGGTCGCGATCGCGCTCCGCGTCTCCGCTCACCTTGAGCTTGGCATTGCGCATGCCGTTGAGATAGTAGAGCGCCGCCTGCAGCAGGAACTTCGGTGTATGGCTGACGCCGTAGACCGCCGATGTGCGCAGCACCGTGTCGTGCCCGTCGATCCCGAGCAACTGCTCGATAGGCCAGCCGGCGGCTCGTGCGAACAGATCAATGAGCGCGATCTCGACCGCCGAGAACGCGCTTGGATTGGCGTCGATGTCGGCTCGACGGCGCTCCATCCAGATCGTCAGGGCGGCGAAGTCGGAGACTGCTTCGATGCCATCCTTCCGCCAGCGCGTGATCGCCTCCAGGGCGCCGGCCACCGTTTCGCCGGTGACATAGGAACGCGGACAGCCTTCGCCGAGCCCGATGAGCCCGTTCGCGCCCTCGGCGATCACGATCACGTTCTCGGCGCGCTCGCGCGCCGCCGCGGCGTGCTCGAAGCGGCTGCGAAACGGGAATGGGCAGCTAGCGGCGCGGATTCGCATCGGCGCGCTCGCTGATCTGGTTGACGATATGCGGTTTGACGTCGAAGCCGAACTCGTCGGAATTCTGCAAGGTGAGCACCTTGAACTGCGCCTCGCGCTGGCCCTGGCCGACGCAATGCGCGCGATAGGCCCGCTCCGCTCCGTCCGACAGTGTGACGAGGCGCAGCGGCTTGAGCCGGCCGCTCCCACGCTTGGAGTCATATTCGATATTGAGCGTGCGCAGCTCTTCATCGAGACGCTCGGCGAGCGTTTCGGCGGTCTGCCGGCTGACCGGCCCGGTTTCGATATAGGCGGTGTAGCGGGCGGTAGGGGCGTCAGCGACCAGGACATAGAACGGCGCGCGCAGGCCGGTCTGGGCGAGGATCTTGCCGACCGCGAGGTTGACCTGGTCCTCCGCAAGCTTTTCGCCCGTGATGTTGGTCACGCCGCGTCCCTTGCGCAGGAAGGCGAGCGTCGGCGTTGCGCCGATCCTGCCCGTGACGCGCACCACGTCGTTCATGTCGTAGCGCGCGAGGCCAGCGAGGGTGGTGACCAGGATGTGGTAATCGCGGCCGTCGTCGAGCTCGTGCAGGAGGAGGGTGTCGCGCTGGCCCGCGTTCCAGTCGTCCACCGGGACGAACTCGAAGAACACATCGTCGAGGAGAGGCAGCGCGAGGCCGCGCTCGGCGTCGACCACGATGGTGCCGCGCACCTCGCTCGCGACATAGCCGGCATCGATCATGCGCGCCGCGGGCGGCAGCGTCTGCCGGACGGCCTCGGCCGCCACCGCGCATCCGCCGCCGAGCCAGGTCATCACCGCGCGCAGGTCCGGCCAGAGGTCGCCGATGGCGAGTGGGCCGCCGCGCTTGATCAGCGCCTGCAGATGCGGCGCGCGTTCGGGCGCGGCGCCAAAGACCGCGGCAATCGCCGCGGCGTGGCCAGGCGCAAGCTTGTCGGTGAGGTGCGATCCGCCATGCGCGACCTCGGCGACCATCCAGGGCAGGTCCGTCTCGATCTCGTGGATGAGGCGCAGGATGGTGGACGGATTTGCGGTCGCGATGACGCTGACATCGGCGTATTGGACGGCAATCCGCGCCATCACGGCGTATCTGAGCTCATAGTCCTCGATCTCGAACACTTCCGCGGGCAACACGTATTTGGCGCGGATGAGCGGCGATGTGCTCTGGTAGATGAGCCCGGTCGCGGCGCCGGCCGGCGTGCCGTCGGATAGCGTCTCCTCGCGCACCGCTCCCGCGAGCCCGAGCACGCGCCCGCGGAAGGCATCGAAGGCGCGATGCTGGACATAGGCCATCGCCCGCTGCGCCCGCTTGAGGCTGGCAATGACGCCGGTGGTGACTGGAATGAGCTTGGGTTTGCCGGTCGTCCCGCTGGTGCGAGCATACATCGTGGGCCGCTCCGCGGTGACGATCGGCAGTCCGGTCTCGATCTGGCGGTCGATATGGGGGCGCAGCGCCTCGTAGTCGTGGATCGGCACGGCCTTGCGAAACTCGTCGATGTCACGCATGCGATGATAGCCGAGCGAGCGACCGAGCTGGGTGTCCTGGAGCTCGAACAGGATGGCCCGCAGCGCGCGATGCTGCGCCTCTTGCGGGCTCTCGGCGACCGCCATCAGCCGGCGCCAGGCGGCGCTGCTGAGCGTCGCCATGCCGGCCGCAAAGAGTGCGCTGGCGATGCTCTCACGAACCGTCATCGGACGTGATCCTGCGCGGGCGGAACGGCGCCAGAAGCTGTCCGAGAAAGTGTCTTGGATAGTCTCTCTCCACGAGGCCGAGCCGCTCGACCACAACGCCGCGCGGGCGGAAATAGGTGCCGAACAGCAAGTCCCAGACCACGAAGCTGTGCGCATAGTTGGCGTTCGATTCGGAGACCTTGCGCGAGTGGTGCCAGCGATGCACCTCCGGGCCGCTGACCAGGTAGTTGAGCCAGCCAAGCCGCACGTCGCAGTTGGAGTGCTGGAACAATCCGCTCATGGAATAGAATACGAAGTAATAGGCGAGCACTTCGGTGCCGATGCCGACCAGCATGAACGGCAGCGTATCGAGCAGGAACTGCAGCGCCTTCTCGGCTGGATGAAAGCGGAACACGTTGGTGGTGTAGAGCTTCTCGGGCTGGTGATGGACGGCATGCAGGCGCCAGAGCGGCGTCCAGGTATGCGCGGCGCGATGCAGCCAGTAGCGCAGGAAATCGCCGATCATGATCTTGAGCAGAAGCTGGGCCCAGACCGGCAGCTGCGCCGGCCAGATGTCCAACAGCACGATGGCGCCGGCGGAGCCTGAGCCGATCATCCAGACGACGGTCCAGGCCAGCGCCAGCGGCAGGAGCACCTGCACCACGGACAGGTAGAGCCCGTCGTCGACCAGGTCGGGCCAGCTGGCCTGCCAGTCCCCGCGATAGGGTAGCGCGCGCTCGGCCAGGATCACGAGCGGGCCAGTGAGCGCAATGACGGCGTAGGGCGCCCAGGCCAGCGAGGCGCCGAGACCGAGCGCCGCCCACAGGAGCATGAGCGAGCCGAGGATGAGCACCGGATAGACCAGCGCGCGTGCGGCGATCGTGATGGGGCCCGCGGAGCCGCTGCTCAACTGGGCTTGCACATCCGACATGCCGGCTCCTCATGTCCCGGCGTGCCCCGGGCGTCCTGCATTCGCTCTTGTACTATATCAGAGGCGAGTCGGGGCGGATCTGCTCTGCATCGGCCACAGGAAACCACCGTTGCGGACCTCGATGCTAAGCTTGTGATCGCGCCGTTGGGCCGCTGCGGGCCTGACAAACGTTGGAGCATGCTCCGTGCGGAAATGGCTGCTAGCCGGCCTGGTCGTTCTGAGCACAGCGCTCGCCTGGCTTTATAGCGCGCGCTATCAGCTCGCCGGTTGGGTCTTCCTGCCTTACGACGGCATCAGGCCCGCAGATTATCGCGTCTGCAGCGAGCACGCCGTTGCGATGACGGCCTCGGACGGGGTCGTGCTGCGGGCGGACATTCACCGGCCCTGCGCGCTCGCCAAGGCGCCGACCATCCTGGTACGGATTCCCTTCAGCCGAGGCCTGAAGAACGAGCTTGGCGCCGGCGCACTCGCCCACTACTGGGCGGCGCGCGGCTACAACGTGGTCATTCAGGGCACGCGCGGCCGCTACAAGTCCGACGGAGTCTATTATCCTCTGCGCTTCGAGCGACACGACGGGATCGCAACGCTCGAATGGCTTGCCCGTCAGCCCTGGTTCGATGGCCGCCTCGGCACCTGGGGTGCCTCCGCCTATGGCTACACGCAGTGGGCCATCTCGGACCGCCACGAGCTGCAAGCGCTCAACATCCAGATCGCGAGCTCGCGCTTCCGGGAGATGTTCCACCAGGGCGGAGCGTTCGCGCTCGAGTCGGCGCTCTACTGGGCCCTGTACAGTCGTGGCCCGGTCGACGCCGTGCCGACGAACGAGATGATCGACCGCGGCGTCAACGGCTGGCCGGTGATCGAAGCCGACGACCGCGCCGGCGGCAATGTGGCGTTCTTCGACGACTGGCTCACGCACGCCACGCACGACGACTATTGGCAGCAGATCGACGGCAACGATCGCGCGCGCACGATCGCGGCGCCGGTGCTGCTGATGGCGGGTTGGCTCGATCCGTTCCTGCCGGGCCAGCTGCGCGACTTCGCCGCCATCCGCCGGGATGCCGCGCCGCACGTGGCGAACGGCAGCCGCCTCATCATCGGCCCATGGACCCACGCCGACACCCTTCGCTTACCGGACGGCGCAACGCCGGCTGATTATCGGCCCGCGACCGTGGCGCCGAGCATTCCATGGTTTGATCATCACCTGCTGGACCGGCCGCTCGCCGCCTCGCTCATGGCGCCGGTGCAGATCTACGTTATGGGGGAGAATATCTGGCGTGCCGAGCAGGAGTGGCCGCTGGCGCGGGCCAAGCCCACCCCGTTCTACTTCACCGGCGCGGGCGCGCCTGATCGCAAGTCTAACCGGTTGAGCTTGGAGCCGCCGGCAATGGCCGAGCCGCCGATCAGCTACCTCTACGATCCCGACGATCCGGTGCCGACCAGAGGTGGCGCCATGCTCGGTTGGCGGCCCGGCATCAAGATGCAGAACGACGTTGAGCTGCGGCCTGACGTTGTTCTCTTCACCGGCGAGCCGCTGCTGGCCGACCTCGAAGTGACAGGCCCGGTGTCCGCCGTGCTGCACGTTGCCACGACCGCGTCCAACACGGACTTCACCGTCAAGCTGGTCGACCTGCATCCGGACGGCAAGGCCTACAACGTCACCGACGGCATTCTGCGGCGCAGCTATCCCGGGACCGCGTCAGCGACCGAGATCGCGGTCGAGCTCGCTCCCACCAGCATGCTGTTTCGCGCTGGCCATCGGCTGCGGATCGAGGTCTCGAGCAGCAATTTCCCCCGCTTTGACCGCAATCCCAATACCGGGCGCGACATTGCGCGCGAGACGACGCCCGTTGCGGCGACGCAGACGCTGTTCCTCGGCCAAGCCGCGCCGTCGCGGATCGTGTTGCCGATCGTGCCGCGATGAGGGGCCGGCGCCTCCGCCGGCCCGCCGCGCTTTCATCATCCGCCGGCGATCGCGCGCCAGTTGCTGGTGAGATGCTCGGCGCTGCGCCAGGCCAGCGCCTGCGCGGTGAGCGTCGGGTTGTGCGCGCCGCTGGTGCCCATGACGGAAGCACCAAGCACGCCGAGGTTCGGCACCTCGTGCGAGAAGCCCCAGCGGTTGACCACGTTGGTCTCGCGGTTGTCGCCCATGCGGGTGCCGCCATAGGCATGGGTGGAGGGGCCCATCGTGCCCATGGGGCCTTTCTCGACCGCGATCGCGCCCGCCTCCAGGAACCACTGCGCCATCTTGTCCTGGATGAAGGCGCCGAGCTTCTTCTCGTTGTCCTTATGGTCGGCGGTGATCCGACACACCGGAAAGCCGAGCGGGTCCTTCACGGTCGGATCGAGGTCGAGATAGTTGTCCTCGTAAGGGAGCGTCGTCTTCTGCAGATAGGCGACGTTCCAGCGATCAGCGTTCTGCTTGACGAACGACTTCCAGGACGCGCCCCAGGTTGGCGCGCGTCCGAAGGTCGACATGCTGGCGGCGCCGATCGGCCGCCGGTCGGAATAGACCCAGAGATTGCCGCCGCCGATGAAGTCGAGGCCGCTGTGGTCGAAATTGTCGTCGGCCCAGTTGTCGACCGCGACACCCTGCGCGGGCAGTCCGTACCAGCTGTTGAGCTCAAACGGGAACAGCGCGGCGAGCGGCGCGCCGGTGTGGTGGCTGAAGTAATGCTTGCCGACCTGTCCGCCGTTGTTCGACAGGCCGTTCGGAAACGGCTTCGACTTCGACAGCAGCAGCAGGCGGACGTTCTCGTAGGTGTAGCTCGCCAAGAGCACGACCTCGGCCGGCTGGAAGTATTCCACGCCGCCCTTGAGGTAGGTCACGCCGCTGACGCGGCCGCTGCGCTCATCGACATCGATGCTGGTCGCGATCGCCTGCGTCACCACGCTGAGCTTGCCGGTGGCGATCGCTTTCGGGATCGTGCTCACCGCGGTCGAGTTCTTGGCGGCGACATGACAGCCGCCGCGGTTGCAGAAGCCGTGATAGAGGCATTCCGACCGGCCGTCGTAGCTCTGCGAATTGATCGCCGCCGGCCCCGGAAACGGATGCCAGCCGAGCTTGCGCGCGGTGCTTGCCATCCGCTCGGTGAACTCGGTGCCGTGCAGCGGCGGCATCGGGTATGCGCGCGCGCGTGGTCCTTCGAAGATGTTGCCGCGCTGGTCGAGCGCGCCTTTGACATTGCCGGCTTGGCCCGAAACGCCGACCTCATGCTCGACCTTGTCGTAATAGGGCTCGAGCTCGTCGAGCCCGAACGGCCAGTCTTCGACGGTCGAGCCTTTCGGCAGCCGGGACGCGCCGTAGCGGCGCCTCGTCTCGCTCACCACCTTGAAGTCCCACGGATTGAGCCGCCAGCTCTGCGCCCAATAATGCAGCGAGGTGCCGCCGACCGCATTCATCATCGGATGCAATGGCAGCCGCGGCGAATAGGGCGCCGATGCGTTGGGTCGATGGGTCGGGACCTCGCTGTTCGCCTTCTGGGCCGATTGCGGCCAGCCGCGGAAATTGTTGCGCAGCTCGTCGGGCGCGAAGTCGCGCGGCGTGAGCCAGGTGCCGGCTTCGAGCCCGATGACGTCCATGCCTGCGCGCGTGAGCGGGAGCGCGGCGACGCCACCGACCGCGCCGAGCCCAATGATGACGACGTCGGTCTTCTTAAGGTTGATGGCCATGACCGCCGCCTTTCATCGTGAACGTCACATTGTCGTAGGCCGACTCGCGGACCGGCTTGGGCCGGACCGCCATGCGCTGGTCGTCCGCGCTGACGGCGAGCCGGACGCCCGGGTAGCCGATCAGATCCCAGCCGACGAAATTGGCGTTGCCGCCGTAGTAGGGATCGCAGAACGTGCCCTGGATCGTGTGGGTGCGCAGCAGATTGAAAAACGCGGCGGCGTTGGGCGTGAAGCCGGTGGCGACGTTCTTCTCCAGGTCAGAGAGGACCGCGTCCTGATCGCTCGCCGACAGCTTGGCGAACGGCGCACCCTTCTTGGACTGTGCGTAGGCATCGAGCGCCGCGAGGCCGTCCGCATAGGCCGCGCGCGCCGAGCGCAACGGACCGGTGAGCGCGCGGTCGATATAGTGGGCGGCGCGCGCCTCGGCGGCGCCGGGCCCGTTCTCGTCGCTCGGGATCAGCCGCGCCACGATCGCTTCGAGCGTCTCGCCTTCGGCCGCGGTCACGGTCTCGAGCGCTTCCCGCCGCGGCGGCGCCGCCGCGGGCGTCTGCGCGACCGCGGTCTCGACCGCCGGCGCTCCCGTCAAGGCCGCCGCAGCGCCGGCTATTCCCACTTGCTTGAACAGATTGCGGCGCGAGACCTGCCGCCTGTCATCCGATCCGTCCGGCATGACGTCCTCTCCCATC